>MWVT01000057.1_pt1 | contig 18929 bp, 12 predicted proteins | sample 1047201 | NCBI WGS metagenome assembly MWVT01 (sample SAMN06349988, study PRJNA376086) | soil metagenome | isolation source: TG5-1 sample Antarctic (ecotone) soil | place: Antarctica | collected 2015-01-13 | reverse complement strand
CCAGTTAGTTGAAGATCATTGTAAATAAAAAGATTGGCTTTGAAAGCAATCATTAGCTAATCAGCTAATTAACCAATTAGCTAATCAACCTTATGCACAACATTGAACCCTTTTATAATTGGCGGCATATTTATGTCAGTGAAGAAGATGAGCGATCACCTTTTTACCAAAGAGAGTATTCTGAATTTGAATATTCTCAAACTGTTTATAATTATTACATACACCCGCAATGGGATGAGTTTGGCAGCCGCACACTGTACTTAAAAGTGTTAATAGCCGACTATGAAGAAAAATATGTAGTGATTGAATTATTAGGCGAATGGAATGATGCTATTGAAAATGATGTTATGATGCTTAAGCGGGATGTAATTGATAAGTTTGAACATGAGGGCATTTATAAATTTATTTTGATTGCTGAAAACGTATTGAATTTCCACAGCGGCGATAAAGATTATTACCAGGAATGGCACGAAGAAGTGACCGATGAAGGAGGCTGGATCGTTTGCCTTAATATGCCCGAAGCCACACAATACGATTTTAAAAAAGCCAAAATAAATTATTACGTAGAATTAATGGAATTAAGCAACTGGCGAACTTATAAACCTTTTCATTTGTTTAAAAAAATAGACGAGGAAATGAGCAAACGGCTACCCGTATAAAGGTTTCTATTTTATTTTCATTAACTTTTTTTAAGCATGGGCACTTACCTTTGCACATAATTTTCAACCCCCTCTGATCGGCTTATGAAATGGTCTTCCTTTTTCACTTCAGTAGTAGGCAGAAAAATAGTAATGGCGTTAACGGGTTTTTTTCTCATCTCGTTTTTACTGATTCACGCAGGTTTAAATTCCTGCATTTTCAACGACCTTTCTTTTTTTGATCCTGAGGACAATGGATCAATGTTTAACCGGGCTGCTTATTTTATGGGCAATACTTTGGTCATTCGCATAATTGAGTTTGTTTTGTTTGCAGGGTTCATTGTGCACATCATCCAAGGATATGCAGTAGAACTTAAAAACAGGAAGAAACGAAGTAAAGGCTATGTAAAAACACTGGGCAACAGGGGCAGTACCTGGTACAGTCGCAGCATGGCCCTTTTGGGTTCGCTTATTTTAATTTTTCTTGTTGTGCACGTTTCACATTTTTGGGTTCCTTCAAGAATTACCCATGATCTGGAGCCGGTAACCTATAACAACGGCGTTGTGGAAACACATAATTTATTTTTGAAAATGTATGAAACATTTCAAAACCCGTTCATCGTCCTTTTGTATTTGGTAGGTGTTATCTCATTGGTATTTCATTTGTATCATGGTTTTCACAGTGCCTTCCGGTCGATGGGCGTGCACAATAAAAAGTATTTGAATATGCTGAAAGTTTTGGGCTATGGTATTACCACCATCATTGCAATATTGTTTGCCCTTATGCCGATCAGCATGTATTTCGATTGGGTGAGTCCGTATTAGTTAATAATTAAAAATAATAAAAATTGTTTTGCTGATGTTGTAATTGGTGTACAAGAGTGCGACGCAACAAATGCTAAAAAGAATTACAAAAGCTGGCAACATAAATAATTATCAAATTGATCTATGCTTGACGCAAAAATTCCTGCAGGACCGCTTGAAAAAAAATGGGAAGATTATAAGGGACATGTGAAACTGGTGAACCCTGCTAACAAACGTAAACTGGAGATCGTTGTTATTGGAACCGGTTTAGCCGGCGCATCTGCAGCGGCTTCGTTAGGTGAATTAGGCTACAAAGTAAAAGCATTTTGTTTCCAGGATAGTCCACGTCGTGCACACTCCATAGCAGCGCAGGGCGGTATTAATGCAGCAAAAAATTATCAGAACGACGGCGACTCTGTGTTTCGTCTTTTTTATGATACCATCAAAGGTGGCGACTACCGTGCACGTGAAGCCAACGTACATCGCCTGGCAGAAGTTAGCCGTAATATTATTGATCAGTGCGTGGCACAGGGTGTTCCCTTTGCCCGTGAATATGGTGGCTTATTAAGCAACCGTTCGTTTGGCGGAACCCAGGTGCAGCGTACGTTTTATGCTGCCGGGCAAACAGGACAGCAATTATTGATTGGTGCCTACCAGGCTTTGGAACGGCAGATTGCTTTAGGCAATGTAGATATGTACACACGCCACGAAATGCTGGAGCTGGTAATGATTGATGGAAAGGCACGTGGCATTATTGCGAGAGACCTGGTGAGTGGTGAACTGGAACGTCATTTCGGACACGCCGTGTTGTTATGCAGCGGTGGTTACGGAAACGTTTTTTATCTTTCTACAAACGCAATGGGTAGCAATACTACCGCTATCTGGAAGGCTCATAAAAATGGCGCTTTGTTTGGAAACCCCTGCTTCACACAAATTCACCCAACCTGCATTCCTGTTAGTGGCGATCATCAATCAAAACTGACTTTAATGTCAGAATCGTTACGTAACGATGGAAGAATTTGGGTTCCTAAAAAACAAAACGATACACGCAAACCAAATGAAATACCCGAAGAAGAAAGAGACTACTATTTAGAAAGAAGATATCCTGCTTTTGGAAATTTAGTTCCCCGCGACGTAGCATCAAGAGCGGCTAAAGAAAGGTGTGATGCGGGTTACGGCGTAGGTTCTTCCCGCCAAGCGGTTTATTTAGATTACGCTGCAGCTATTCAGCGTTACGGGAGTATAGAAGTAAGCAAACGAAATTTACAAAATGTAGATGCTGAAGGAATAATAAAGCTGGGCAAAGAAGTAGTAAAAGAAAAGTATGGTAACCTGTTTGACATGTATGAAAAGATCACAGGCGAAAATCCCTACGAGCTGCCGATGCGCATTTACCCTGCTGTACATTATACAATGGGTGGACTGTGGGTTGATTATGACCTGATGACCACCATTCCTGGTTGCTATGCATTAGGCGAAGCCAATTTCAGCGATCATGGGGCTAACCGCTTAGGCGCATCAGCGTTGATGCAAGGTTTGGCTGATGGCTATTTTGTTATTCCTTATACTTTGGGAAATTACCTGGCTGATGATATTGCTACCAAACCAATATCAACCGACCATCCTGCTTTTATAGAAACAGAAAATGTTGTACGCACTCGCATTGAAACCTTGATGAACATTAAAGGGAAGCAAAGTGTTGAAAGCTTACACAAACGTTTAGGCAAGATCATGTGGGATAAATGTGGCATGGCCCGAAATGCAGAAGGATTACGGGAAGCCATCGAAGAAATCCAGCAATTGAAAAATGAATTCTGGAGCGACGTTCGCATTCCGGGAAACATCAACGAATTCAATCCGGAATTAGATAAGGCGGGTCGTGTTGCTGACTTTATAGAATTAGGCGAATTGATGTGTAAAGATGCATTGCAGCGTGAAGAAAGTTGTGGCGGGCATTTTCGCGAAGAACACCAAACCGAAGAAGGAGAGGCCTTGCGCCACGACGAAGGTTTTATGAATGTTTCAGCCTGGGAATTTAAAGGTGAGCATGAATGGCAATTGCATAAAGAAGAATTGAAGTATGATGTAGTGAAACCGAGTCAAAGGAGTTATAAGTAGCCCCTGTCCCCCGGTGGGGGAACTTAGTGCGGAGAATCTTTTCTATTACAAACAGTTCTTTTAAATAAAGGTTGATTATGGGGCCGGCAGAATTGCTACTATGATACTTCTGTTGCGTCGCACTATTGTACGACATTGCTTTTTTGCAACGTCGCACATCAACAATAACAATATTTATCACAAGTTTAAATCTAAGTTCCCCCACCGGGGGACAGGGGGCTTATGGAACATTACAATATGAACCTGACGCTAAAAGTTTGGCGTCAACAAAACAAAAAAAGCACGGGCAGCTTTGAAACATACGAGGTAAAAGACATTTCGTCTGAAATGTCTTTTCTTGAATTGTTTGACGTGCTTAACGAACGCTTAATTGTTGAAGGCAAGGATCCTGTTGCTTTCGATCATGATTGCCGCGAAGGCATTTGCGGTGCTTGTTCTATGCACATCAATGGCCGTCCACACGGTCCGTGGCATGCAACAACAACCTGCCAGTTGCACATGCGTGCTTTTAAAGATGGCGATACCATTGTTGTGGAACCGTGGAGAGCCAATGGTTTCCCTGTAATTAAAGACCTGGTTACAGATCGTTCGGCTTTTGACCGGATCATCCAGGCTGGCGGTTTTATATCTGTAAATACGGGTAATGCTGTTGATGGCAATACCTTGCCCATTGAAAAAGATAAAGCTGATGCTTCTTTTGGCGCCGCCAGCTGTATTGGTTGCGGGGCTTGCGTAGCGGCCTGTAAAAATGCTTCCGCTTCTTTATTTACTGCTGCAAAAGTGGCTCACTTAGCTTTGTTGCCACAAGGTGTACCAGAACGGAAAAACCGCGTGTTGAGCATGGTAGCGCAAATGGATAGTGAAGATTTCGGCAGCTGTACATTTACCGGAGCCTGCGAAGCGGTTTGTCCGAAAGAGATTTCCATCACTAATATTTCCCGCATGCACAAAGATTACCTGATGGCAGGCTTATCTGCAGAAAAATAAATTTTATTTAATTCCAGGCGCATTTAAAATTTGGTGCCGAATTCCGGAAACATTTTGAAACCTTATGGAATTTTTCATAAAAGATAGAAGTGTTTAACTTTAAAGAAACATTTTTATGCGGAAAATAGTAGCCGGTTTTGCTTCGAGTCTGGATGGCTACATTGAGGGTGCTCATGGAGAATACGATTGGATACTAATAGATAAAGAAATAGATTTTTCAGAGCAGATGAAGCGTTTTGATGCTTTTCTTTTCGGCAGAAGGTCTTATGAAATGGTGCTTTCTATGGGAAATAAGGCATCACAGGGTATTAAAAACTATGTTATTTCTAACACTCTCAACTCTGCCGCGGAAAATTTCACACTTATAAAAAACGATATTGGAAAACAAATAGGCGCCCTTAAACAACAGCAGGGAAAAGATATTGCGGTTTTTGGCGGCGCCACTTTATTGGCATCTTTACTGGATTTGCATCTGGTTGACGAAATCTCTGTTGCCGTTATTCCCGTTCTTTTGGGGCAAGGAAAGCCTATGGTAGATAGGTTGACCAATAAGGTGTGGCTTTCTTTTATCAGCAATAAAGTTTATGAAAATGGAACGGTGCAATTAACGTTTGCTGTAACCTACAGCGATAAAGAGAGCAACTAAGTGGTGTTGGCCCAGCAAAATTTCACCGACTATTGAAATGATTTTAACGACAAACCCTGTAATTAGCCAATAAAAAAATGCATTTTTACGCTTCCTGAAAAACCCTTATTGAAGCTTGTGAGTCGCATATTGCTTTTATTCCTGCTTTTATCCATTGCCTTTTTTAGTAAAGCGCAGGCTCCTTTTCAAACGCCAACTTCTAATCTGCGTATAAAAAAAATAGCTGTTGCGCAGGACAGCATTTTGTTAGATACGCTTAGCATCATTCCTTCCACTTTCTCTATACACGATATTGATTCCGCTGCCTACCGTCTCGATTATGTAAAAGCAGTACTTAATTGGAAAATAAAACCGGCTGATAGCGTAACTCTTGTTTATAGAGTATTTCCTTACCGTTTAAATTCAAAAGTACAGCGATTGAATTATGACAGCATTGCAAGATATACGTACATAAAACCTTTTGAATTTGATGCGAATAATGCTCCTTCGCAAGGTTTACTCTCTTTTGGCAATCTGCAATCAAGTGGAAGTTTTGGAAGAGGTATTTCTTTTGGCAATAGCCAGGATGCAGTTGTCAATTCAAATTTTCAATGGCAGTTAAATGGTATGTTAGGCGATAGCATAGAAATATCAGCGGCCATTACGGATAATAATATTCCTATTCAGCCTGATGGAACTACACAACAGTTAAATGAGTTTGACCAGATATTTCTCCAGTTCAAAAAAAAGAATTGGCAATTGAATTTGGGCGATATTGATATCAGGCAAAACGGTTTGTATTTTTTAAATTTTTATAAGAGGTTAGAAGGTATTGCTTTTCAAACCACCAATAAACTTTCTCCTTCTTTACAATCAACCACAGTAGTAAGCGGCTCCATTGCCAAAGGAAAATTTAACCGAAATGTTTTTCAGGGTTTGGAGGGCAACCAGGGCCCATACAGGCTTTCAGGCGCCAACAACGAATTCTTTTTTATTGTATTGGCGGGTACAGAACGGGTTTTTTTGGATGGCGAATTATTGCAGCGCGGCGAAGACCAGGATTACGTGATCAACTACAATACCGCAGAAATAACCTTCACACCGAAAAGATTAATTACAAAAGATTCACGGCTGCAAATTGAATTTGAATATGCAGACCGCAATTTTTTAAATTCTAATTTATATGCTTTTCAAACGGTTGATGTTGGAAAGAGTTTAAAAATAAAAGTAGGCGCTTTTCAAAACAGCGATGCCCGCAACTCGCAGATCAATCAAACTTTAGATGACAGGCAAAAAGAATTTTTATTCAACATTGGCGACAGCGTTAACCAGGCATTTTATCCAACCATAGGAGTTGATTCATTTTCAAAAGATAGAATACTTTACGAAAAAGTATATTTTCAAAATGGATCATTCACTGATTCTTTTTATAAATACACAACCGATTCACTGACGGCTCGTTATTCCCTTTCTTTCTCGGAAGTTGGACAAGGGCTTGGAAATTATGTACCTGAATTTAATGGGGCCAACGGTAAAGTTTATCGGTTTATACCACCGGTTGGTGGTGCAAGGCAAGGCAATTTTGAGCCTGTAATGAAATTGGTAACTCCAAAAAAGCAGCAACTTATAAGCGTAGCAACCGATTACCAGATTGATAAAAATAATTTATTGAAAACAGAATTTGCGTTAAGCAATTACGATGCAAATACTTTTTCTACAAAGAATAGCGGCGATGACAGGGGCATTGCGGCTCGTGTTCAATATACAAATGTGGCGGTGTTAAATAGAGCGAAAGAAATACAACTTACTTCCAACATTGATTACGAGCATGTGCAGAAAAAGTTTCGTCCATTAGAAAGATTGCGTTTTGTTGAATTCAGCCGCGAATGGGGACTGCCCTTAATTACAGAGCCGGTAGATGAAAATATTTTGCGTTTTTCTACCGGTATTAAAAATAAAAAAACACATTCGTTGAATTACCAGTTCATGTCTTACCAAAGAAGTGATGATTACAAAGGTGTTCAGAATATCATTCAGCATTTGATAGACGTAAAAGGATGGACGTTTAACAATCAGTTTGCCATCACTAATTTTAATACTGCATTTGACAAAGGAAGTTTTGTGCGTCCAATTATTGATCTGAGCAAGCAATTGAAACAATTAAAACTTGTTCGTTTGGGTTTTAGATATGCCCTGGAGCATAATGAAGTAAAAGATAAATTTTCTGACAGCATTACTGCAAACAGTTTTTCTTTTGACACCTACACTGCTTATTTAAAAACGGATGAAACAAAGAAAAACAAGTATGGACTTAGTTTTTTTACCCGTGCTGATAAATATCCTTCTGAGAAAGAATTAAAAAAGGGTGACCGCAGCTACAACCTGAATTTCACCGCTGAACTATTGAAAAGTGAGAAGCATCAATTTCTTTTAAATACTACTTTCCGCCGGTTAGATGTGTATAATGAAACTATATCAAACCAAAAAAATGATAAAACAATTTTGGGAAGAGCAGAATATTTAATAAAAGAATTTAAAGGTTTTGTTACCGGCAACGTATTATATGAATTAGGAACAGGGCAGGAGCAGAGACGTGATTTTGCTTATCTTGAAGTACCTGCCGGCCAGGGAGAATATGCCTGGATAGATTATGATAGCAATCGTGTTCAAACCCTTGATGAATTTGAGATTGCGGCTTTCCAGGACCAGGCAAAATTTATTCGTTTGTTTGTTCCAACTAACCAATTCACAAAGGCAAACTACACAACAATAAATTATAGTTTCAGCTTCAATCCAAAAGCTATTCTAAAACAAACAGGTGCCAGTAATTTATCAAAATTTGCAGCAAGGTTTAATTTGCAAAGCTCCATGCAAAAGAGCAAAAAATCAATTGCCAGTGGCGACTTTGAATTCAATCCATTTAAGTATGGTATTACTGACTCTGCTTTGCTAACACTTACTACCGTTCTCTCGAATACCCTTTCCTTCAATCGTTATTCAGGCAAGTGGGGTATAGATCTGATTAACTTACAAAATTCAGGCAAAGCTTTGCTTACTTATGGCTACGAAAGCAGGAAGATCAATGACTGGTCGGCAAAATTGCGCTGGGTTGTTAGCCCTTCCTTTACTTTTAATGTGGTGGGTAAAAAAGGTATGAATGGATTGTTTACGCCAAGTTTTAGCAACCGCAATTACGAATTAGATATTTATAATGTAGAGCCGCAGTTGGTGTTTATTAATAAAACAACCTTCAGGTTGCAGACAAGCTATAGACTCGATAAAAAAACTAACAAACCGTTTTATGGTGGAGAGGAGGCGCTTTCAAATTCGTTGAACCTTGAAACGAAATATAATATCCTTCAAAGCAGCTCGGTTAACGCACGCTTTACCTATAACCTCATAAACTTCGATGCAAAAGCTAATGGTGCCAACACCACTGTTGGTTATATAATGCTCGATGGTTTGCAGCCCGGTAAAAATTATTTATGGTCTGTTGATTTTACAAAACGGTTATTTTCAAACATTGAATTAAATATGCAGTACGAAGGCCGTAAGCCGGGAGATTCAAGAACAGTGCATGTTGGCAGGGCTGCGGTGAGGGCGTTGTTTTAGCCCCCTGCCCCCGAAGGGGGAATTTAGGATTAAAAAACTTTTTTTATAAAGTTAGTTTTCCAGAATTAAGTTTTTTTTGGTTGTCAGCTAATCCATTAGGCATTGTGCGGTTGCGAAGCCCCTCCCTCGGAGGGGTTTGGGGAGGCTACACATTAAACCTAAAATGCATTACATCGCCATCTTTTACTAAATATTCTTTGCCTTCAATACGCAGTTTACCAACTTCGCGGCAAGCCGCTTCGGAGCCATAACTTACAAAATCGTTGTAGCCAATTACTTCTGCTTTTATAAAACCTTTCTCGAAATCCGTATGAATAACAGATGCTGCCTGTGGGGCTCGCCAACCGTTATGTATGGTCCATGCCCGAACTTCCTGAACACCTGCGGTAAAGTAAGTTGACAGGTTTAATAGTTTATAAGCCGATTGTATCAATCTGTTTAGCGCAGGTTCTTTCATGCCATATTCATCCATAAACAATTGCTGGTCCTCTGGATTTTCCATTTCTGCAATCTGGGCTTCAATAGAATTGTTCATAATGATCACCTGTGCATCTTCGCCTTTTACAGCTTCCTTTAATTGTTCAGAAAACTTGTTGCCAGTGTGCATCGAGGGTTCATCAACATTTGCTACATATAAAACAGGCTTTGCTGTTAGCAAAAAAAGGTCTGCAATGGCAGGTAATTCTTCCTTACTAATATCTAAAGAACGAATGTTTTTACCTTGCTCCAAATGAGCTTTGCAACGCAACAATATTTCCAGCTCGGCTTTTGCTTTTGGGTCGGTCTTTGCTAATTTTTCTGAACGGCTTACCTTTTTCTCCACACTTTCCAAGTCCTTCAACTGCAATTCTGTTTCAATGATTTCTTTATCACTTATCGGATTTATAGCGCCTTCATCACGCAAAATATTATCATCTTCAAAACACCGTATCACATGAATTATAGCATCTACTTCGCGAATGTTCCCCAAAAATTTATTTCCCAATCCTTCTCCTTTGCTTGCGCCCCGTACAAGGCCTGCAATGTCAACAATTTCAATTTGTGTAGGCACTACGCGGTTAGGCTGCACCAACTCAGCAAGTTTGTTTAAACGTTCGTCAGGCACATCTACCAAACCTATGTTGGGGTCAATGGTACAAAAACGATAATTGCTCGCTTGTGCTTTTGCGCTATTGCTTACTGCGTTAAAAAGAGTTGATTTTCCAACATTTGGTAATCCTACAATACCTGCTTGTAAAGCCATATTTAAAAGTTTGGAGTTTACAGTTTGCAGTTTGCAGTGGCTTGGGCTGCCAATTGCTAACTGCTTATTGTTAACTCGTTTTTCCGGGGCGCAAAGATAGGGGATAATGCAGTTTTTGATTTTTAGATTATAGCTTGCGCAAAGGCTTCCTAGTTATGAAAGAAGGCGATCATTTTATATGAAATCAATTATCTTCAAATTGTTTTCTGGTAAGTGGTCAGATTTATATTGAGGTCATTTTCATATTACAGTTTTAACCTTTTATAATAATTTTTTGAATCTTTTTAAATATGGTTTTAAGCAGGATATGGTCCGCATTTATTATTGTTGCTGTACTTGTAGCAAGTGCCAGGATGATAGGTGGAAATAAAGATATTTTCAACAGAATGGTTGTTGGAAAATCTTCGGATAGATATGACAGTGTTTTTTATTATGCTGTTGGTTCGCCATTAAATCAAAATCTTTCTCCACGATATGGTGACCTTTTAAAAGAATATGGTTATCACAGGGTTGATTCCATTAGCAAAGCTTCTGTATTGTTAACAGATAGAATGGATAACGATTCGGTTGCTATTGCTAGGGCTGCTAATCCTGACCTTAAAGAGTTTACTTATATTTCAATTCAGGGTAATTTTCAACGTAAAGTTGATGGTGTTATAGAAACCGCCAAGATAGCAGTTGTTGATATTATTATTCCGCTAATTGGCATCCTGGCTTTGTTTATGGGTTTTTTAAGTATTGCTGAAAAAGCAGGTGGAGTTCGTTTACTATCAAAAATAATTTGGCCTTTTTTCTCTAAAATTTTTCTTGACATACCAAAAGGCCACCCTGCGACAGGGCATATGATGATGAACTTTTCAGCTAATTTGCTCAATCTTGACAATGCTGCCACACCTTTTGGTTTAAAAGCGATGGAAAGCCTGCAGGAGTTGAATCCAAATAAAGCAGTGGCATCCAATTCGCAGGTCATGTTTCTTGCGTTACATGCATCGGGACTTACGCTTATACCAGTAACTATTATAGCGTACAGGTCAAGCCTTGGAGCCGCTAATCCTACCGATATTTTTATTCCCTGCATGATCGCAACTTTTATGGCAACTATGGCTGCCATGTTTATAGTTTCCTTTAAACAAAAGATCAATGTATTTCAACCGGCAATCCTTGCCTGGGTCGGTGGAATATCCGCTCTTATTGCCTTATTGGTTTGGTATGTTATCAGCCTGGATACTACGCATGCCCAAACATTTTCTGGCGTATTAAGTAACGGACTTATCCTTGCTATTTTTTTATTAATTGTGCTAGGAGGTTTATATAAAAAAATTGATGTGTTTGATGCCTTTGTAGAAGGAGCGAGGGGTGGATTTGATACTGCTGTTCGTATTATTCCTTACATAGTTGGAATGCTGATCGCCATAAGCATGCTTCGCACAAGCGGTACGTTCGATGTGATCATTAATGGCATGAAGACTTTGTTTGCTGCGCTTGGTACAGACACACGTTTTGTTGATGGCCTACCTACTGCGTTGATAAAACCGTTGAGTGGCAGCGGAGCAAGAGGTATGATGCTTGATACGATGAAAACATTTGGCGCCGACTCGTTTGCAGGCCGTTTAGCCAGTATTTTGCAAGGGTCGTCTGATACAACATTTTATGTGATTGCTGTTTATTTTGGATCGGTAGCAGTAAAAAATACAAGGTATGCAGTAGGCGCCATGTTGCTTGCTGACCTTGTCGGAATTATTACTTCTATTATACTTGCGTATCTGTTTTTTGGAGGATAGACATTCACCAATTAATTATTAAGCAGGATAATCATTAATAGCAAGTTGGTCACTTAATTTTCAAAAAGATCGTATTTGGTTTTAGGTCGTTTAATATCTAACCATTGAAATCCTTGCAGGCGCATTTCGGATGGAGATTTTTGTGAGATGGGCCATAGTGTTCCTTTAACTGCACTTCGAAATACTATTTTTTGTAGCTCACTATTTTTAAAATATACATCCATTGCATCACTTGTTGTTTGGTTGATGCCCGTGTATGCACTGTCGTCATCCTGTATAAAATAAATAGACTCTGTAGCGCCTTTGGCTCTAACAGAATCAATAGCTCCCTGGAAAAAAAAGCCATCCATGCGGGTGGACTTAACCTGGTTATAAACACCCTCTTCATTAGAATTGATGAGGAAACTGTTTTCGAAAACTTTTATGCGGTCCGCCTTTTTATTTTTAGTGAATAAAAAAATAGTATCGCCGGTAATCTGGCTTTTGTTGCTCCATACAATGGGTTCCTGGTATAATTGAAAAGTAGAGTCTTTAAAAGAATAAAATAAACTATCGCTTACTGCCTGTACTGAATCGGAAAATATTTTTACATTGCGAAACGCTTCAAAATATCGGTTGGTGCTATCATTATTCAAAATTTTATTAGAACCCTTAGTAATGTTTGTTACTGTATCTATTGTTTGCGAAGCACTGTCTTTTTGTGAACTACTGTCAGTTGCTAAAAACCGATCGGACAACCGTGCGGAAAAAAGTGTATCAGCCTTTACGTAAATAGAATCTTTATCCTGCTTAATGATCATGAGCGGATTTCTTGTAGCGAGGTAGGCACCGGTTTTCTTATTGGCGAAAATTTCATTCGCCAAAATATTTATGCCTTGTGCGGTATCTATTAAAACACCGTTCCCTCTTATTTGTACAATGCCTGCTGAGTCATCGTTTGCAATCTGGTCACCAATAATTACCAGAGACTTATCTACTATTCTTGTTCTTTGCGTAAATTCTGCTCTTCCTCCTCGCAAATCATAAAAGCCTTCGCTTGTTTGTATGGTGCTGCCACTACTATCGCGTATAAATGTTTCGGCAATAAAACGGGCTGTTTGAGATTCCGTATTGTAAATCATGGAATCCGATTTTAAATAGTATGCAGGATCTTTTAATTCTACATTGTTTCTAAAATATACATCACGAACATCGGCATAGTAGACGCCGTCTTTGCTTGTAAGAACAGAAGTTTTGTTCAGTACTTTACCTCCGTTTTTGTAAATGCCTATATTGCTTGCTACATCATACTCCAGGTCATTAGTTGTAAGGGTGCCATGCCCATCGGTTAAGCGAACATTATTTTTAAAATAGGCATAACGCTTATTGGTTAAATACCGCAGATAATCAGAATAAATATGTGTTGTATCACTATCGTTAATATGTACATTTCCAAAAGCCTCAAAAACTTTTGTAGTTGTATTTACAACGCAGCTATCTGTATAGAAAATAGTGTTTCCCTGCCGGAGCTTAACAGTGCCGGCAAGTATCTGCAAGTCCGTCCCATCGGCTTGTTTTATAGTCCTTTGCCTTTGGGTAGGCTCTAAAATGTAAACTAAAGTGGAATCGTCAGAAACATTTTGGGCTTTTACAATGTACGAAAGAAAAAAAAGGAAAATAAATATTGTTAGTTGAAACTTCATTAATTACCAGCGCTGAGGGTGTCCTTTAGTGCAGGCGAAGTTAGTGCGTCGGGTTTCGACTTATTTCCAAATACCGAAATATTAACGTAGCGTTTTGGATGTAACCGTACATCGTCTAACAGTATTTCCATGCTTAGTGCAACACGGTTAAATTGTTCGTACAATTTACGGTCATTCATTAAAGCGCCGAGCGTACCATCATTACTGTTTATCTTATCCACGGTTCCTCTTAAACCCGCAGCAGAACTTTTTAATTCAGTAATTGTTCCTTCCAACGCAGCAACTGTTTCCTGTATGCGGGCATTCGCTAAATTAGAAGTAGTTACTTCCACATTGCGAATAGAAGAACTGATTGCATCATTGTTTTTTGCAAGATTTGATGTAACCGAATTCATGTTATTTAGAGATTGTGCTAATGCTCCTGATTGTGCGTTCATCAATTCCTGCAACGAAGCGGAGGTTAATGTTAAACGGGCAATTAATGTTTGTAAATTGTTTGTTGTTGTAGGATCGAAGATTGAAGCAATGCCTCCAATAGCAATCTTCATTGAATCTAATGTTTCATTAATACGGGTAACTGTAGGAGCTATCTGAGTTTTAAGATCGCCTAATAATCCTGTTGATAAATTAGTCGAAAGTGTATCGCCTGATTGCAGATATGAGTTAGCATCGCCTTTCTGAATGCTTATAAAGGAAGCACTTAACGGATTTCCATCTAAAAAAGCTACCGAGTTATCTGGAATTAATACATCGCGGGTCAAATGAATTTCAACAACAATGCCATTCACTTCTTTGTCTATAGGAACAAAATCAAATACGGTTCCGACAGGCAAACCATTAATACGTACCTGGTTCGATTTTTCAAGCGTTCCAAGATCTTTAAAAACAGCATAGATGGTTGGAGCTTTACCAAATAAAGTTTTTCCTTTTAAAAAATTAAAACCTAAAATAAGAACCAGTATAGCTACTATAGCAAGAATACCTACTTTAACTTCGTTTGAAATCTTCATGCATTATTGTTTTCGATTGCTGCCGGTGCGCTGTTATTGATTGTCAAAATAACAATATTTTTCTTCTCCAAAACATTACGCTTTTAAAACACAGTAATTTAGGTAAAAACCGAACCACTTGATTGTTGGGCAAACGAAGATTATTTTGTTGCTTTTATGCGCTGGAGTTCTTCCTCTTCAACAGCTTTTAAAAAAGAGTAAACCTCTTTTTCGGATACGGTGGGAATATTTGTTTGATTTGTAGTAGGAGTTTGTTGTTTTTCTATCCAGCTTATATAACTTTTTACCGCGTTAGATACACAATTAGCAATTTCCTCCTGACCTTCTTTGCTATTCAGGTAATCTTCTTCTTTGCGGTTAGTAATATATCCGGTTTCTACTAATACACTAGGCATAGCAGTGGCCTGTAAAACCCAAATGCCAACTCCACGTTGTTTTTGTCCGCGGCTGGTTCTGCCGGTTTTAATAAATTCTTCTTCAACCATAGCGGCTAATGTTGCGCTTCGTTTAAAGAATTGCTTTGTTTTTAAAAGAGATAAGGCAATAAATTCTGGTGAATTGGGATCTATATCGCCATATTTTTCCTTGTAATTATCTTCACCGAGCATAGGTGCATTTTCACGCATGGCTACTTCCTTATCTTCATTTTTGTGCGATCCCCAAATGTAAGTTTCTGTTCCTTTCGCGGGGTTAGGTGTTGAGTAGTAACGATACTGCGGGACTTTGCGGGTGATCTTCTTTCTCTTTTTTCCCTTTCCTGAATAACTAACTACGGTTTTGTAACCTGTTAATTCTTTGTGCTGAACATTAGGTGCAGCATTAACATGAATAGAAATAAACAGGTCGCCCCGGTTGCGGTTAGCAATATTTGCCCTTTCATGTAATTCAGTAATATTATGGGTAGGACGGGTTTCGATTATTTTAATTTCAGGATATTCTTTGCTGATCCTTGCTACTAATTCCTTTGACACTGCGTAGCAAATTTCATCTTCAAATGAATAAGCTCCTTTGGCGCCATTGTAGCCTCCATTAGCCTGTAGTCCATGTCCTGCATCTATAACAATGGTTCGTATAGCTTTTTGCTGTTTTTCTTTTGTGAAAGAAATAAGTAGTGTGGTAGCACATAAAAAGAAAAAAGTCACTACGGTTTTCTTTAGCATAAGAATTATTTATTAAGCGGTTATAATTCACTTTAGAACATAAATTCCAAAATAAATTTAATATGGTTGAGATAAAAGTAAAAAAAAATACCTTTTTATTTTGTTAACTGTTCCCTCTACAAGCCTGGTTTAATTAATTACATAAAAACCCCTACAATAAAGCACAGTACATTAGTATTATCTGATCGCATCTATCTATATTCAAATAGGACTTAATTTTTAAAAAATATCCATTGACAATAATAAGTTTCCTTTCGTTGGTTTTCCAAAAAACAGTGAAGATTTGTTGAACAGGTTAACTCAATCTTCACAAATGGTATAAAGCCTAATATCCTATTTTTGTTTACACCTATGATGGTTGCGGACAAATTTAGCTTAAAAACAATTTTTATTGCAACTGCAATAGCATCATTGTTTTGTGGAGTAACGCTGCCATTGCGGGCAAACCATATAATTTATAAAGGAATTTACACCAGTTTAACATCTGACACAATACCTAAAAAAAGAGCAAAGCTGAAAGGGTTAGTGAATCCAGCTATTCCACAGCCGGTATTTACAGCGCCATCCACCAATCCTCCTGCTTCGGTTTTCCAGCAAAATGATACAATCCCTTTAAGGAGCAATAGTTTAAACACCAGTGCGGATACTACAGGGTTCCCGGCAGATTCATTGCAGTTGACAACAGATACTTTTTCGCTACGTATGTCAAAGGACACGTTAGATGGCCCGGTTAATTATGAAGCCGAGGATAGTGTTGTTGTTTTAGCGCCTCAGAAAAAGATCATCATGTATGGTAAAACTAAAACTCTTTACCAGGACATTACATTAACTGCTCCAAAAGTTGAATTAGACCAGGCATCAAATATTCTTACTGCTTATAATGAAACAGATAGCACCGGTTATGTAGTTACCCGTGCCCGGTTTGAGCAAGGAGAGAATAAATTTGAAAGCGATGAAATATCATTCAATTTTAAAACGCAGAAGGGACTTACAAAAAATACGTTTACCCAACAGCAGGATTTTTTTGTACAGGGCGAAACCATTAAAAAAATAAACAGTAGTACACTTTTTATAAAACAGGGAAGGTTTACAACCTGCAATCTGGATGAACCACATTTTGATTTTTTTGCAAAGCGTATGAAAGTCATCAATAATAAAGTGGCTGTTACAGGTTATGTACAATTAGAGTTTGAAGGAGTTCCACTTCCAAAACCAATAGGCTTACCATTCGGACTTTTTCCATTATCAAAAGGACGACATTCTGGGTTATTGCAACCGGCATTTACCGTCAATGAACAATTCGGTTTAGGGTTAGAAGGTTTAGGTTATTACCAGGTGTTGAATGATAATTTTGACGCGACTATCCGCGGAAATATTTATTCGTATGGCGGATGGAGCATCAATTTTTCTCCCACGTACTACAAACGATATCGCTACAGGGGCGCATTAAATTTAGGCCTTGTCAATTCTAAATTAAACTTCAAAGGCGATCCGGATTTTAGTAAAACCAGGGCTTTTAATATTGCATGGAACCATTCCCAGGATCAAAAAGCACGACCTGGCAGAACTTTTTCTGCAAACGTAAATGCGGGTTCTTCTCAGTATAATCGTGCTATACCTAATGATCCAAGATTGAACTTTCAAAACCAATTAAATTCATCTATTAGTTATTCAAAATCGTGGCCAGGCAAACCATATAACCTAACTGTAAGTGCCAACCACGATCAAAATAATGCAACCCGTTTAATCAATCTTCGTTTACCAGATGCAGGTTTTACAGTTACCTCCATCAACCCTTTTAAGAAAAAAGAAAGAGCAGGTTCTGAAAAATGGTACGAAAAAATTGGAGTTGGCTATTCCGGTTCTTTCCGCAATCAAATATCTTTTTATGATTCTGCAGTTACCTTCTCTAAGCTCCTTGATACTTTGCAATTAGGTGCTAACCACCAGGTTCCTATTACTCTTTCATTGCCTCCGCTCGGGCCTTTTATTATTTCGCCAAACATTAGCTACCAGGAGCAATGGATTCAACGAAAGTTTGACCTGGAATGGAATGAAGCAAAAGGAAAAGTAGATACAACCTTCTCCAAAGGATTCTATACTGCAAGACAGGCTTCTACCGGGCTTAGTTTTAACACAGCCTTATATGGTACTTTACAATTTAAAAATTCAAAAGTTATTGCAATACGACATACGGTTCGTCCTTCATTTGGTTTGTCGTATTCACCCAATATGGCAAAAAAATATTACGATGTTGTGCAGACCGATACTACAGGTAAAAATTTCTTTACATACTCTCAATATGCAGGCAATTTAGGTGCTTCAGGATTTTCGAACATGAAGTTTGGTGGTATTAGTTTTGGTATTGATAACAGCCTGGAAATGAAAGTGCGTTCCAAAGATGATACAACGGCTAATGCTAACAAAAAGGTTCGCTTAATTGATGGTTTAAGCATTACCAGCGGATATAATTTTCTGCAGGATACATTTCAATTACTTCCTTTCAATATCAATTTTCGCAGCACTTTATTCGATAAGATTAACCTGTCTGCCAGTGCAAACCTCAATCCTTACCAGGTAGATGATTTGGGTAGATTAGTAAACCGGCTTACATGGCTTGGAAATAAATTTAGCTTAGGTCGCGTTACCAATGCAAGTCTATCACTTTCTACGCAATTTAAAAGCAAACCACGCGATGCTTCAAAAGCACCCGAAGAACAGGTTCTGCCTATCAGTAATTCTCAAATTGGTGTAGATCCCACGCTGATGGCCGATAAACAAAGACTTCAGGATTATATGCGTCGCAATCCATCGGAGTTTGTAGATTTTAATATTCCCTGGGATATTGGCTTTGATGTTTCCATGAATTTATACCGGACACCTAAACGTGATTTTAGTGGATTTGAAAACATAGTATCCGCCACTACAAGTTTTAGAAGCAGCTTTAGTTTAACACCAAAATGGAACTTTAGTACGAATGGTTATTTTGATTTTAGAACAAAACAACTACAAACTTTTACCATGTCTATCAACCGTGAATTGCATTGCTGGCAAATGTCAATAAATGTTACTCCTGTTGGGTTGTATAGTTATTTCAATATCTCCATCAGTCCAAAATCATCTATACTGCAAGACCTGCGTGTAAACCGCACCAGGAGTTTTTCCGATTTTTAATGGAGGGTTGTTACCTCATCCGCCCGCCGCGGCGGGCACCTTCTCCAAACGGAGAAGGGAAATGGAATTATAAATTATTCGGATAGGAGCTAAAA
>MWVT01000056.1_pt1 | contig 18987 bp, 17 predicted proteins | sample 1047201 | NCBI WGS metagenome assembly MWVT01 (sample SAMN06349988, study PRJNA376086) | soil metagenome | isolation source: TG5-1 sample Antarctic (ecotone) soil | place: Antarctica | collected 2015-01-13 | reverse complement strand
TTAAAAGTGTTTTTTGTTTCTTATTATACAATAACATACCCTCCTGAGTGCTGATAAATACACGTCCCCTATTTGGATCATTCCAATGTGTCCATGCCCAATCAAAGTCGGAAGTATGAAATGAAATATGCTTGCGGACTTGAAAACTTCTATCAGTGAGGAAAAAGCCATCGGCCTGTTGTGTTCCGATTAGTAATGAACTGCTGTCTATTTCAATAATATCATTCACTTCCATTCCACCAAAAGGAACAGAGCGCATACGGTTCACAGATAAGTTCTGTATATGTTGCTTATAAGGCTGAGTAATAGAGATGCCACCTTTAGTGCCGAACCAGAAGTTGCCTTCCCGGTCTTCTAAAATAGCTGTCACCTTATTGTTTACAATACTGAAATCATTTTCCGGGTTATGTTGGTAAGAAGCACTAAGGGCACCTGCACCAGGCTTGGCCATGTGCAAACCTTTACCTGTTGCCATCCAGGTAGCGCCTTTTTTATCAGTATAAAGTGTGGTGGCTAATTGGTCAAAATCAGGGTGGGCGGCACCCACACCAGAATAATAAGTATAACTTTTATTTGCCGCCAAATCATACATGCCCACGTCCGGGGCCCATGTGGAGTACCACAACTTACTCCCCTGGAAAGCAATAGCAGAAAAATACTTTTTGTGTTCAAAAAATTCTCTTTGTTCATGGGTATGTCCTGCTACAGAAAACTGCTCTTTTGCAGGGTCAAAATTTCCAAGGCCCAGGTTTCCGGTTACCCAAATAAGATCACTTTTATCAATAAGCAAACCACTAAAGAAATTTCCACGTGGGTGTGTTGTTTGTAACTTAAAACAACGAATATTTTTGCCGTCAGCAGAAAGACGGAACAATCCATCAACTGTGGTCCACCATATATTGCCTTTCTTATCTTCTTTAATATCGGTAACGTAATCTGAAGTAGTAGTGGCTAAAGATGTGTTATGGCTGCTTATATTACGCACCATTGTTCCATTAGTTTCGATGCATGTAATTCCGGCATCAATAGTTCCGACCCATATTTTATTGTGTTTATCTACATAAATTTTTGATACAGCATTCACCAATGTGTTTTTATTATCATCCGCATAGGTGTTTTTTTTAAAGTTGTATCCATCATACCGAAATATACCTTCTATGGTACCGATCCAGATGAAGCCGGTACGGTCCTGAGCCAGAGCTGTTATATCATCAACCGGTAAACCATTGCTGCGGGTAATGTGTCTGAAAGTAAGATCGGAAAGTTGAGCCTGCGCTGCAGACGGCACAACAAACAACAGAATTAAAAAAGAAAAACGTACCAGAGAAACCAACAGTTAAATAATTTTTTGATGAATGGCTTTGGCTACCGCCTGGCTCATCGAGCTTACATGTAATTTACTATAAATATGTTTTATATGGGTACGTACTGTTTCAATACTTATATTGCTGGCTGTTGCAATTTGTTTATAACTTTTCCCATCTACAAGATGTTGAAGCACCTCCCTTTCTTTTTCTGTGAGGGGTGGGTTATTTGGCAGATGTGTCGTTTTAGGGAAAGAGCTCAATACTTTTCTTGCAATAGAAGGTGTCATTGGTGCGCCTCCGCTATGCACATCTTTCAATGCCTCAATAAGCTTTTCAGGAAGTGTCTTCTTTAATAAATAACCATCAGCACCTGCACATATAGAATCATATATTTTTTTGTCATCATCAAATACCGTGAACATCAAAATATTAATTGATGGCTGCACCATCTTGGCCAGGCGTACTCCTTCTATGCCGTTGGTACCTGGCATATCAATATCCATTAATATGATATCTATATTAGCGTTTTTCAGATCAGACTGTATCGTATCGCAGTTGTCAAAACTGCATACCACGTCAATTTCTCCCGTGGAAGACAAAAATTGAGTCAGGCCTTCGCGAAGATCTTTGTCATCTTCATAAATGTATAACCGGATCAAGCAGTATTCTTTAGCAGGCAAGCTAATTTAATTATTTTAATCCTTCTATCCCATAAAAAGGGGAGTAGGATTCACTTTATTGAATGAAGGGGATAGTAAGTATTCACTATGTTGAGAACGGTTTAAAGCATGCAATGTTATTTTATGCTGCGGAGACCTTGTAAAACTTACAGTAAACCAATAAATTTAGTAGACGTCAAAACAGCCAGGTTTTCTTGGATTAGATATACAAAGAAATATTGACACGGGTTTAATACCAATATAATTTTTTGTATAATCCTAATTCTTCGTATCCAGTATCACAGGAGTGCCTTTGCTTCCCATCATAATGATCTTTGCATTTTGAGATTTTGCTAATTCGAATGTTGCTTTTATCTGCTCGTACTGCAATTGTTTATCTGATAAGCCCAGACTTATGATTCGCTGATAATCAGCAATACCTTGTGCCTCCACTCTTTTTCTTTCAGCTTCCTGTCTTTCTTTCTGTAATACAAACTGCATCTTTTGCGCTTCCTGTTCTGCCTGAATTTTTTGTTCAATCGTTCCTTTTACAGATGCAGGAAGTGTGATATTCCGTACCAACAAATTCTCAAGCATCAGTCCTCTTTTTTTAAAATCAACTTCAATGCCTTTGAATATCCGGTTTTGAAATTCGTCCCTCTTAGTGGAATACAATGAAATGGCATCATAATAAACGGCATTATCACGTATGCGGGTACGTGCAATGGGGCGAACGATCTTGTACTCGTAGTCAACACCAGTTTCCCGCACCAGCCTCGGCGCATCAGTAGGTACTATTCTGTAAAGTACAGTAAGGTCAATGGTGACTTCGAGGCCATCTGCTGTCAAAACCCTTATGGCATCATCTCCTGATTTGGTTCCTTCATCATGCACACCACTCATGGTATAGTTTTGTGTACGTGCATCGAGGTGCTCTACTTCTACCACAGGATTGACAAAGTGCAAGCCACTGCCCAATATATCTGGCTGTACTTTACCGAAAAGTTTTTTTACCCCTACATTTCCTGCGCCTATCTGTACAAACGAACTCGTGATAATACCCAGGATAATCAGTGCGATACCTACGTAGCGCCCAATCTTAGCGGGGCGTTCAATATTGGGTAAGCGTAAGGTGAAGGAAACAAGAAGCAGTGCAATTCCAAGGACAATTAAAAACATAATTAGTATTTGATGCTGTAAGGTAAATCTGTTTTAATCATCAGTTCCAAAAATAATTTCGCCCTGAGGTTTGCTTTTGTAACTGCGAAACAACTTGTCCCAAATGCTAAAAAGCGAACCAAAATTCGAATTCGTTTCTTCGTGGCGGCGTGAGTGGTGAATGCGGTGCATGCGGGGGGAAGCAAAAAACATCCGGTATAAGGCATCGCTTTTTTCTGATATGTAAATGTTGGAATGATGAATAACAATGGAAGAGAAAAAAAGTATCTCGTAAATAATGACTGGTAAAAATGAAAAACCAAAGAGCATGTAAACAACAGCTTTTCCGGGTATAGAAAATAGCAGTTCCGCAATATGAAAACGGACTGCGGTAGTACTATTCATCATTTCATCTTTGTGGTGGAAGCGATGGAACCGCCAGAGAATAGGTATAGAATGGTTCATCCAATGCCATGCATACATCCAAAGATCTAAAACGATGATAGTCCCTATGATTTCTATCCACAGCGGCAAGCTCCATTGTTGCAACAGCCCAATTTTATTGCGCTCTATAAAGCCAAGAATATGAACTAGCAGGGAAGCTGGAAAGAAATTAAGTACCAGATTAAGGATGCCAATTTTTAAATTGAACCGTTCATTCTTCCAGTTATTGATCTTTCTATCCTGAGGAAACAGGTGCTCAAATAAATATTGAAGCAGAAATACTCCTGCTAAAATCAAAACCTGCATCCATTTCATTACCATGCCTTTTCTTTGTTTTTGAACATTTAAAATTACATTGCCCTTACATAATGAAGACCAGTATTATTATACCCGTTTTTAATGAAGCTCAAAACATAGGAGCACTTGTAAAGTTTTTGCGGCTCCATGGTACAGCACAAACCGAAATCATTGTTGTGGATGGAGGCAGTATGGATGATACTTTGGAATTAGCAAAAAAAGCGGGAGCAAATGCATTAATCAGTGCAGCGAAAGGGCGGGCTGCACAAATGAATTATGGTGCTTCCATAGCTAACGGTGATATTTTTTATTTTGTGCATGCTGATACTTTTCCACCCGCTACATTTTTGAAAGATATTCATCTTGCAGTGGATCAGGGTTTTCAGTTAGGCAGATATAGAACTAAATTTTTATCTGCACTGCCTCTACTTAAGATCAATGAATGGGTTACCAGGTTTGATTTATTTATTTGCATGGGTGGTGATCAGACTCTTTTCGTTACCAGAAAACTTTTTCAGCAAGTGAATGGTTTTAATAATGATATGCTCATTATGGAAGAATATGAATTTTGTAAGAGAGCAAGGGAAAAAGGTAAATACAAGATCATGAATGGGGCAGCACTTGTATCGGCTCGAAAATATCAGCACAACTCATGGTTGCAGGTATTAAAAGCAAATCATCTGGTCGTAAATATGTATAAAAAAGGAGTTGCACAACAAGTGATCGTGGAGCACTATAATAAAATGCTTCGTTTTTAGCTGAACTTTCTTTTAACCTTAATCGTATATTAAGATATGCATAACCACATCAACGGAATTCAACAGGTAGGTATTGGTGTTACCAATCTCGGTGAAGCTTATTCGTGGTATAAGAAGCATTTTGGATTTGAAAGTATCATTTTTGAGGATAAAGCACCTGCTTCCTTAATGGCTTGTTATACAGGTGGAGAAATTCATCACAGGTATGCTGTGCTTGCTATGAATATGCAAGGTGGTGCCGGATTGGAGATATGGCAATATACCAGTCGTGAACCCCAGCCCGCGCTTAATGCGCATCAATTGGGAGATACAGGAATATTTGCCGTAAAGCTCAGATGCAAAGACGTAGAAAAAGCTTATGGACAATACAGTCTGCATAAATTGAATTTACTTACTTCTGTAGTGCGCAGCCCTTTCGGTCAATTGCATTTTTATGTAGCTGATCCTTATGGAAATATTTTTGACATTACAGAGGATAGCTATTGGTTTTCTAAAAACAAGAATATCACCGGGGGTATGTGTGGCGCTATGATTGGCGTAAGTAATTTATCTTCATCCATTTCATTTTATCAGGATGTGCTGGGCTATTCAGTACATTCTGTAGTTGAAGATTTTTTTACAGACTTTGAAGGACTAAAAGGCGGCTCAAAAAAATCAAAACGAGCGTTACTGATACATAGCAATTCCAATGGCCCTTTCAGTCGCTTACTGGGTCCTTCCAGCATAGAGCTTGTGCAGGTACCGGAGCGGAAGGGGGAAAAAATTTATAAAGACCGCTATTGGGGAGACCTCGGTTTTATCCATATATGCTTTGATGTGTGCGGAATGAAATCGCATGCGGCGTTTTGCCACACCTCAGGACAACCGCTTACTGTCAACAGTGAAAACAGTTTCGAAATGGGAAAAGCTGCGGGGCATTTTGCATATAATGAAGACCCGGATGGCACATTGATAGAATACGTAGAAACGCATAAAGTGCCTATTTTTAAAAAATGGAACTTGTATATGGATCTGCGTAAACGCAGTGCTACAAAGCCTTTACCCAACTGGATGATCCATTGCATGGGGTTAGGAAAAAAAACACTTCAGCTATCAAACTGAGGTTTTAACTGCACACAGGCCCAGGCTGTAAAAGGGATTAAAACAAATGCTGACAATGCCCAGCCTGCACCAAAAAACAACCAGGTAATTCCAGTTAATAATAACATATACAAAGGGTAGGCGAGCATAAGCAAAGAGGCAACCACACTGTCGTAATGATCATTATCAAAATATTTGAATGTTATCATTTTAGCTGAATAGTAAACAGGCGCATGTACAAGAAAACCAATGATGGCCGGAATAGTCAGGAAAATTTTCTTGAATAATGATTGTGGTTTATAAAATATTTCTTCCAGATTTTTTTTATCGCTTTTATCTATTTCATAAACCAGGCTTTTTAATTGTTCATTCAATTGTTTATTGAAATGAACTAATTGTATTCCATCTGAGTGTGCACTTACAATTGTCTTTTTACTGATAGGTTCTCCAAAATTAATAATGACATTTTTACCAAAATTGCGAAATGCCTGATAATTAAATCCTACGGGTATTACAGTCAGGTCAATACCTTTTTGCCAGGCGCTGATTGCAAGCCTTGCCGTTCCTTTTAAAAGAGGTCGTAAATGCCATTCGTTCACACAACGGCCTTCACTGAATATAATGACATGGCCATTGTTTGCAAATACTTTATGACACTCTTCGAACGTAGTGTAGTTATGTGATAAGTTTTCAACCCCTTCGCTGGTGCGATAAACCGGCAGTAAATGGATCCACCGCAGCAGTTTATTTATAAGCTTATTTTTAAAGGCATCACCGCGGGCAAGTGAGTATAGATTTTCTTCAAGGAGTATGGTAAGTATAATGCCATCTAAAAACGAATTGGGATGGTTTGCTGCAAATAAAACAGGGCCGGTTGCATTTAGATAATCCTGTTTATTTAAAACAAGCCTGCGGCAGAAGATCTGCAGACAGAAGCGGGCATATAATTTTATGAACCAGAATAACACAATGACAAAATAAGAATAATAATAGTTGCAGTTTAAAGAGATCGTTTCTAGTTATTGCTGTATCCCTAATTCTTTTTTCCACGGATGCGGAATTTCATTTACTGTATCTACATCATGCAACATAGGTAATAAACTAAAGCTGTTATTTTTTTCTGTGAGTTGGACAATAGTTTGCTGCAGTACTTTTTCTGTACTCCATTCTATATTTTGAAACACATCTTTTAATCCATCTTTCATGCCCAGTAAATAATATCCGCCGTCATGAGCCGGGCCAACCACTACATCATGATGAGATAGTTTTTCGAAGGCTTGTTCAATAATGACTGTATCAAGTTCATAACAATCACTACCGATAATGCATATGCGATTATGTCCTTTTTCAAATAATTGCTCAAAAGCAGTTTTCATACGACTTCCAAGATCAGTATCGGCCTGCATCAGCTTATTATATCCTGCAGTCCATATATCATCCTCTTCTATGGCCCCTGCATAAAACACATATTTTTTACAAGGTAATGGAGCTGTTATTTGATGCGTATGAGTTAGTAGCTTATTATAAATTTTGAGGGCTACTTCTTCTCCTTCAGTACTTGCAATACGGGTTTTTACCTTGCCCTTTTCAGGCTTTCTAACAAAAAGAATTAAAGCATCACTCATTGGGTAAAGAAAAGAAAAAGGAGGCATTTATAAATTATGGAAAATGAATCTTACGGGCAGGATATTTAAAATGCTAAGAAAGATTATATAAAACGTTTATCACCACTTTAATCAAATTGACTTTGCACATGAGATATGATTATTCTCTCAATTTTTTGCCTTCGCTTTTTTTAGGCTTTAACGTAACATCTTTATTTAGCCCAAACTTATCCTGGTACCAAGGCGAAGAACCTTTCGGGGCTTTGCCAAAACGTAACTTCCACGATCGGATACCGGTTGTAAGTTCATGCCACAAATTAGTAGAGGGCTTAAATCCATAAGCCCTGTATTTATTTGGAGGCACTTTTCCTTTGGTTCGTACAAATTTTTCAAAAGCAGTGGTCCAGTTATCAAAAGTTTGCATGAATTCTTGTTCCCGAATCATATCTTCTGTCTGGTTATCACTGTATTTTTTCCCTTTACCCGAAGTGCAATGCATCCATAATTGGTCGGGAACTTCTATACCACCGTAACGACATTGCCATACAAGAGGTGCATACGCATCCCGTTCGTTTTCAAAAGGCTCGGCCGCTCCATCAAAATAATGTTTGTGTTCTAAAAGTTTGGGAACATTGTTTTCATCCATCTCATCACCTCCTTCATCACCATAACAAAAGAAGACCGCCGTTCGGCCTTCGAGGTGGTTTATACTAAGCTCTTTCCATTTTTCAGTATGCTCCAGTTTCATGGCCAGTTCCGGATCTTTGTGTTTGATAGTGCTTTCATCGGGGTTTCCGCCATTCATACAAACGAGGCGGTCAAACATGGCTTTAAGATTAGATGTTGGTGCATACCAGTTAATGGGACCAATAATTGCCCAGGCATCCGCCATATCCAGACGAGCATACATATCCAGGTTCCATAAAAGGTCAGGTTCCTTCCAGCTATTTTTAGAATAGCAGTTGCACGGCCAAACGCAAAGAGCCATTGAAGTAGATACACAGGCATTGCAGGGTTGTATCCGCTCCCGGCCGTATACATTTCCCAGGTCTTCATAATCAATCTCCCAATCATTCGGCAGGTTTTCAGCCATACGCAGCATAAGCATTCTGGATTTGCTGTCCACTCCCGGACAATTATATTGTCGCCTGTCAGACCCAGAGATGATCAATATCCTGAAGGGTCTTTTTTCAATAGGTAACCTGGCATTATTATCATTTGGCTTCATGGTATGAATAATGCAAACAATACACCACATCATTTATTTAATAAAGCATGGTCTGGTGGGAGAATATAAAAAACTATTACATCACACTCGGCGAAAAGTATGAAGTGGATCCTTTACTTTTTGTGGGTATACATGTAGTGGCGACCCCTTTATTTGCAGCAGCAGTGTGGTGGGTTATTTATAATAAAAGAAAGAAAAGGTCATTGGTTATTCCCGGGATAGTGGCTGCTTTTATTTTCAATGCCGCTAACATTTACCTCGTGCTGTGGGGTAGAAACATTCCGTGGTGGATATATGCGATTGTTATAGTCACCACGGTAATTAGCACCTATTTTACAGTAACAAAAATAAGACAACGATTGCACGCACTGGATTAAAGCTTTAAAAAGAAATTGTCTTTCCTTGTTGTGCTGTTTCTGCTTCCGGCAATATTTCACAATTATCCCAAATGCCTGAACATAATGTATGCGCATAGGTGACCGGTAATCCGTTTTCAAGCATTAGTTGGCTGGCTTTGCTGCTGTTGTAGTTGTAGAAGTGAAACTGAAAAACCACCTTCTTATCAACTGTTTCCTCCAGTGTTAAAAACCATACCCGATCTGTACCATCATTAGCAGGCATGCCAATTACGCCTGCGTTTAGCCAATGCTTTTTTTCATGTACGTGAGTAAAGGGTAAACCACAATGCCCGGCTATTATAATTTCAGCACCTGTAGCGCTGAAGTTTTCTTCTTTTCTTTCCCAGTCTGTAGAACGAAATATAAAATCAGACGTTTGAAACCAAGAACCGTGCACTATAATGATCTTTTTACCCTGCCAATGAAACTGAATGTGATGTGGTAAGGTATGCAGCCAATCAATTGAGTTTTGCGTTATGTTGTTCTGTATGTAAGTATACCAGTTGCGTGAAAAAAGATCGCACCGTCCACCGTCCTTAAAATCACATCCGCAATCATCTTCTCCATTGCGAATTTGTAACTCTACATTACCTGCAATGGAATAAATACCCCATTCCTTAATAAATTCAATGCATTCAGCGGGTTGAGCACAATAGCCAACTATGTCACCGGTGCAAAAAATTTTATCGGGTGTAAAACCATTTTGATCTGCCCATATTTTTAGCGCTTCTAATGCCTGGAGGTTGCTGTACACACCACCAAAAAAAAGCAGCTTGCCTTCGATGGTTCCTAAATTTTGTATGTTCTTTTCTTCACTCAAGTAGTAATTATTTCTACATCTCTTATATGAGGTTCTATTTCGACTGTCTTATTATTTTTTACAAACAGCAAAGGGATAAAAAATAAAGTAAAACACAAAGCACTTCCCCATAAGTTGAGCGATAAAAGATCACCGTATTTTCCATCAAACCAAATTAACGAAGCCGGTGTTTTTTTAGTTGCCAATAGAATACCTACTGCTACGCCTGCCCACACAGGAAGGTGAAAAGAAAGTGCAGGCATTTTTTTATTCCAGAATAAAAACACAGGCGCCAGTCCTATCACCATTGTGCCGCTAATGGTACTGGCTGATAAAATATCTGCCCCAAAAAAAATAGGTATGGTACCAATAACAGCTACCAAGATCATGGCTAACCTGCCTTTAGAGATAGAGGCCAATTTTTGCTTTCCTAAATCAACGACCATTAATTTAGAAGAAGATGAAAAAGTAGAATCAATTGTAGATGCTGCAGAAGTGATCATAATTAAATTCATCAGCAACATAACTGCAGTTCCTAACAGCTTGCTTACTTCTACAGTTGCCTGTCCTTCCAAACCCTGAAAACGTGCAAAGATGCCAATAAATGAAAATAAGAGAATACATAAAAACCCTACGATTGTTGCACCTATATAACTTTTAAGCGTTGCTTTGGGTGAGCTCATAAAACCACGATCCGTCAATACCGGATCATGAAAAGGATAACTAAAAATTTGAATCAGCACAGCAAACAGTAAACTTAACCCACCTTCCATGGTCCAGCTACCCGAAGAAATATATTCCTGCGCCGAAGCATTGCCCCGAGGAAGAATAAATATGAGCAGGATAAAAAGGAGTACCCCAAAAAAAATCATCTGAATAGAATCGGTGATCAGCGATGTACGCATGCCGCCTTTCAATGTATAAGCCAATGTAAGAAAAGTAAACACCAGCACTGCAATATAGAAACCGTTAGAGCCCTGAGCTCCAAAATAACTACCAATTACAGTAGTGTTGGACCATACTTCATTGAACAGCCGAAAGCCAATAACAATAGAGAAAACCGTAACTGCCTGCCGTCCGTACCGGGTTCGTAAAAAATGGTGAATGCTTTGGAACTTTCCTTTTTTTCGCATGTGATAAATCACAAGACCGCCAACAAGAAAGGAAAGATAATAGCAGGCATACGCTAACCCACCAACAAAGCCAAATGCCATTCCCAGATTTGCTGCATTGGCAATAGACTTGGCAAAAATCCATGCAATAACAAGGCTGCTGGTCAATAAAAAAACATTCGGTTCTCTACCCTTATCTGACTTAGCCTGAAAAAATTGCTGTACTGACCTTGCTCTTGGTGCTATGAAAAAAAACAGGATACCAAAAAGAATTAAAATAATCCATTGAACTGTTTGTACACTCATGAGATCTCATGCTTAATTAATTTTCCCACCATCCTTTGCTATTATATGTATCACCACCAATCCGGGCTACGGCATCATCATAATTTTTTTTATTGGCAGCTTGTTCGATAGAAGGATAACGAAACCGAACAGGAAATTTATCGCTGTTTAAATTATCCTGCGGAATAGTAATAACGGGAAAGCCTGTACGCCGGATATCAATCCATGCTTCGTAGCCATTCATAAAGTTGGAGATCCATTTTTGAGTCATAATTTTTTTTAGGTCGTCTGTCCCATTCAATGCTACACCGGGTTGTGTAAAATAACCTGGAGGCACTGCTGTATTATAATAGGCATGTGACGCAGTAATGCCTGCTTCGTAAAATGTGGTTGCCATGCCGGTTATGTAACCTTTTTGCGCAGCCTCCGCTAATAAAAATTGAAGTTCTGCAAAGGTCATTATTGGTGCATTCACTCCCTGCGGATCATCCCGGAACAACTTACCAATAAGGGAAATATCATTGAAGTTAAAAGCGTTCTGGCTTTGACGGCTTAATCCATTTGGTAAACCTTTGAAAAGCGGCATGCCTGCAGCAACTGATGTTACAGTGGGTTTAAAATACACAGCTATTCTTGCATCGTTTAATCCGGTTAAAATAGCCTGACTTGTTTTACTCATACGTACATCTGCATACCTTCCTTCCCGTTCGTTAATTAAAAACCATTGATTAGGTGCAGAAGCGAGAAAAGGAACAACTGCATTATCAGCATTACTTCTGAAAATGTTCTTGCCATTAAGGATTGCCTGCAATTGTGTGGCAACGTTTACCTTTTTGCTGATTCGAACCAGGTAACGAACTTTTAAAGAATTGGCAAGTCGCACCCATTTAGAAAGATCGCCTTTGTATAAAATATCTCCATTAATAATATCGGTGCTTGCAGATAGCATTGTTATAGCCTTATCAAGATTTGCAATAATGCCATCAGGTCCTGTATAAATAACTTCCTGCTTGTCATACACCGAGGCAAAAATGCCATTACTGCTTCCTTTGATCGCTTCGGAATAAGGCACATCACCCCACAGATCCGTTAGTAAGGCTGCAAGTGTTGACTTCAGTATTAATGCTACACCTTTATATCCGTTATTCGTTAATGGTGAAGTTTCAATAGCATGCAGATCGTTAAGTAGACGGTAAGTGGCATTCCATAATTCTGTGTTGGTGCCTACATCGTACCGATCAATGGGAAAGAACTCAATATTACTAGTTTGTTGTGCCAATAGGTTTCCATTCTTCCAGGCCTCTTCGGCATTGTTTTTTGCAGATTGATAGATAACGTTTGATAATAAAAATTGGGGATGTACAGTTTCGGGTGCATTAGGATTTGTGTTTACATCTGCAAGGTCTTTTTTGCAGGAAACTAAGCTGCCGCAAAAAAGGAGGCACCACAGGATTAAATTATTTTTCATATTGATTAGAAATTGATATTGAGGTTAAAACCAAAAGAACGGCTCGAAGGAAGCGACATATCATCTACGCCGTATATATATTTCCGGCCTTGCACAGCATTTACTTCCGGGTCTACATTGGGGTTTTCTGTAAAAAGCAATACATTGTTCATGATGAAGCCTGCCTTTATTTCATTTACGCTCAGCCTGCTGCTTATACTACCTGGAAGTGAGTAGGAGAGTGCTACTTGCCGCAACTTCAGGTACGAGGCATCAAATATAGAAGTCGCTTCGTTTGCACGGTTATAATACTGCCCGTAATAATCACTAGCAGCTATAGCAGTGGTATTAGTTACATATTTTGGATCGATTGCAGAACCAACATTTACAACCCCATCGCCCACTACGCCCCCTTCACGTCCGGACAGGGTGGACTCCAAAATACCCGAAGTGCTCCCAAGGGAAAGTGTTCGTGAAAAGAACACACCACCCTGCCGCCAATCCCATAAAAAATTTAAGTTGAAGTTTTTATAACTAAGGTCATTGCCCCAACCTACTATAAAATCGGGGTTATAATTCCCAAGGTTTCTCAATTTCGGATCCCGTACCGGAAAACCTTTTGCATCATATACCGTTTTACCTTCCATCTGCGATAAACCGGTGCCCCACATATCACCAACCCTTCCACCATTTTGTGGCGTAGCTATAAAAAAGATAGTGTTATCAGTGCTGGCATATAGACTTTCAAAACCTGTTACGTATTGCTGCACACCATCAGGCAATGTAAGCACCCTGCTGCGGTTAGAAGAAAAGTTAATAACTGAACTCCAGCGAAAATCGTTTGTAGAAAACGGTACAGCTCTAAACGCCAGTTCAATACCCCTGCTCCTTATGGTGCCACCATTGATTAACCTGCTGGTGTAACCGCTTGATGAAGAAGTAGGCAAGTTGATAATTTGTTTAGCGCTTGTATTCTGATAAACACTAACGTCAATCCCTAAACGGTTTTTTAAAAAATATACTTCCGTGCCTCCTTCTATAGCATCTAAACTTTCCGGACTTAAAGAAGGATTGAGCAAACGGGTGCTGCTGGTAAGCAAGGGTGTGGAGCCATAGTTTTGATTGAATACATACGTATTATTCAATTGATAAGGTTCTGTATCGTTGCCCACTTTAGCATAGCTTGCCCGCACCTTTGCAAAAGAGATTGCCTTAGGCATTCTGACCACTTCTGATATTAACAGTGAGCCGGAAGCAGAGTAATAAGAGTAAGAGTTTTTTTGCTCGGGAAGAGTACTGGAACGATCATTACGAAAAGTGAGGTCTGCAAATAAAAAACCTTTAAATGCAATATTTGCTAATGCGTATAAACTATTGATTTGCTTTTTAGTGATTTCCTGATTTGAAACCAACGGAATTTTTGCATTCCCGAAATTATAAATATTAGGTACCGATAACTGGCTGGCTGTAGTACTCTTGTAGTTGGATTTCTGTCTTAAAATATTACCGCCGCCCGACAGCATTAAATCAAGATTTGTAGCCAGCTTTTTTGTGTATGTAAGCAGGGCGTCCGTATTTATTTCATTGTAACTAATCTCATCTTCTCTGTAAGCGCCATTTACAAAACGCTTAGTGCTAAAAGCTCTTTTCGATTCTCTCAGGTCGTGATAATTATCTATGCCCGAACGAAAGCGAATACTGAATGCAGGGGTAAAGTCATACTTGACAGAAGCATTGCCTATAATGCGATTCTTATTAAAACCATTGGTGTTTTCGTAAGCAGTAAAATACGGGTTATCTAACCACAGATAATTTGCATTGAACTGGTTAAAATCTTTTTTTCCAGCCTGCCAGTAATCTTTAAGGTCTTCGGTTGCTACCTGCCTGCCTGTCCAATTAAAAGTGTACATAGGGTTTTCACTGCCATAGCCAAGTGCAGGCCGGTTACGACTTGCAGACTCAATATAATTTATAAAAGCCCTGGTTGATAACTTATCATTTATCTGACTTGTGCCTGAAAATGCAAAACTGTTTCGTTTCAAATCTGTACCAGGCATAATGCCTTTGTTATTCAGATTAGTATAAGAAAGCCGCATGCTCGAAGCATTTCGGCCACCACTGAATGCGAGGTTATTAATGGTAGTAACACCGGTTTGAAAATAATCATTTACATTATCGGGTTGTGGGATAAATGGTGTAGGTTGAATAGGATTACCGTTACGTGCAAAAATATCTGCACCTCTGACAGGGTTGCCGTTTGCGTCTGTCGATACTCCGTTAAATTGCTTGATCAATTGTCCATCCATCCGCGGACCGAAGGAAGTGAGTCCTCCATCGTTGATGCCTCCACCAAAACCATCATGATAAGAAAATTTACCACCTGCCCCCGCGCCATATTCATTCTGATATTTTGGTAATACCAATGGATTCTCCCAGGTTACAGAACTATTAAAGCTAATGCCTCTGCCACTTGCCGATGATCCGTCTTTTGTTTTAATTACTACCACGCCCCCTGCGGCACGGCTGCCATATAAAGCTGTAGCACCCGCACCCTTTAAAACGGTTACAGATTCAATATCATCAGGATTGATATCTGCAGCACCATTGCCATAATCTACTTCCTGAAAACCAGTTTCGTTATTTTCTGTATTATTAGTGATGGTGTTATTGGTGATTGGAACGCCATCAACTACAAATAGCGGCTGGTTTGTACCTGTTAAAGAATTCTCACCACGAATGACAATCCTTGATGAGGAACCAACACCTGAAGATCCGTTGGTAATTTGTACGCCGGCTATTCTTCCTGCAAGTGCATTCACTACATTTGGCTGGCGCACTTCAGTAAGTGCAGCGCCTTTCAATGTTTGCACAGCATACCCTAATTCCTTCCTGTCCCGTTGAATGCCCAATGCAGTAACAACAACTTCATTGAGCAAAACATCAGTAAGTGTAAGTGATACATTGACTACCGTTTTATCACCTGCTTTTATTTCTAAAGGATCGTAGCCAACATACGAAAAAACAAGTTGTGCATTTTCGATGGATACAGAAATAGAATAAGTGCCTGTACTATCAGTAAGGGCGGAAGACTTGCTTCCTGTTTCAATAATAGATACGCCTGGTAAGCCCATGCCTGTAGCGGCATCCCGAACTTTACCCGATATCATATATTGTGAAAAAAGGCTTGGCGACAGAGCTATTCCTGCGAGAAGTGTAAAAAGAAACTTCATAACAAATGTGAGGTTGAATAAATAATTCGGTGCAATTTTCTAAAACCTTACCCTGTAATTGGTGGGCCTCTTAATGTTGAAGTATCTAAAAAAAGTTGTGGATGGTATTGAAACAGGTAAATGTTATACACCTGATGAAGGCTGGCTAAAAGAGCATTAAAAAATAAAGAAATGGCATGAGCTGAATTATGATGCCGCCATTGATAAACATCAGAAAGATTATCAAGATCTTTCTGCAGAGGTTCTATAGCAAAAGAAAACCCCGAGTCAAGGGCAAAGTTTTTCAAATGTGAAAGCACTGCATCTGTAAGCCAGGGAACCTGGAGAAATATTTCCCTGAAATATGCCTCTTTATCTAAACCAATTAAATAAGTGCCACCATCAGGGGAAGGACCTAAGACTAAGGAATGGGAGCATAATTTTTCTCCTGCTTCTAAAATATTTTTCGTTGTAAGCGTTGGACAATCGGTGCCTATCACAATCACTTTTGAAAAGCCATGACTGTAAACTTCTTCAATGCCGTTGGCTAATCTTTCGCCAAATGAGGTTCCTTTTTGTTTGTCAGAGAAAATGATGAATACAGGAAAAGGAGATGAGTGTGCTGCTGATAAAGTAGCATCAATCATTTTATTTGCGAGGCCAATGCCCCCCCTTTTACCAAGACGGGATGCAAATTTCTTTTCCTTCGCTTCTTCTTGCGCCTGGCGTGAAAAAATAAGGACTGCAGTATCGTTAGTAGGAAATGGCAAGAAAACAATTTAAAAATTTAATTACGGATTTGTTCATAATCCAGTTTTTAGTATATCTAAAATCAGGAAACCGCACCACCACAACTCGACCCTGCACCGGCTGTACAACCATAGCAGTGTTGCCCGATGATGATGGGCCTTTTATTTAATTCATCCCTATTAAATGCGGATATGTGTTTGGCAGAAGTAGCCACTTTCAGATCAAGCATCTGGTTGAAATCACAGTCATATAAAAATCCATCCCATCCAATTGAGATTGTGTTCCTACACATTACATTAGATGCAGCTACAGGATTGAATGCATTCACTAATTTCTCCATATACTTTTCATAATTACCGCTCTGCAACAGGTAATCAAGATAGCGGCTAATGGGGAGATTGGTTATAGCAAACAGGCTGTTAAATTGAATGCCAAAATCTTTCATTAAAGCATCTTTAAATTCTTTTTCCAGGACGTCCTGAGCAGGAGGTAAAAAAGCTCCCGCCGGATTGTACACAAGGTTTAATATTAAACCGGAACCTTCTATACCATACCCAACTTCATTGAGCATTTGCAGCGCTTTGATGCTATCTTCAAATACACCATCTCCACGTTGCCTGTCTGTACGGTCTTGTGTGTAAAACGGCAAAGATGAAACAACCTCCACACCATGATGTGCAAAAAATTCCGGAAGGTCATGGTATTTTTTATTGGCAAGGATAATAGTAAGATTACATCGCACGATTACATGCCTTTGCAGTTTAGTGATTTCTTCGACAAACCATCTAAAGTCAGGATTCATTTCCGGAGCACCCCCTGTAAGATCAACGGTTTTCAATGAGGTGTTATCTATCAATGCATCAAGGCATTGTTGCATGGTTTCTCTCGTCATTATTTCCTTGCGATCCGGGCCTGCATCTACATGGCAGTGCTTACAGACCTGGTTACACATCTTGCCTACATTCACCTGAAATATTTCTACTTCTGTAGGCTTCAGGGGATATAAGTTTGCTTCTTCCAGCTTTTGTTGAAAAGGCACAAGATGATATAAATGTTTATCATCTTCCAGTATGCCTATCTGCACTTGGCTATCGGACAAGTCATGATGTTGGCGCTTCAATGTTTTCATATTATTTTTTCCGTTCTCACCATGAAGGGTTTTTATATATAAAAAATAATCGTTGTTAAAAAAATTTAGTACTGCAAAGAATTCCTTTGACCTAGTCCCGATAGCTATCGGGATACCTACCGGGGGACAGGGCCTACATCGCTATCTCCTTCACCTTATTCATCATCTGCACTCCATGTACCAATACAGCTCCACCTTTTATAGCGCCAGCTACATGAACTGCTTCCATCATTTGCGCTTCGCTATAACCTTTTTCAAATGCATCACTGCTATAGGCATCAATGCAATAGGGACATTGCACCGCATGAGCTACAGCAAGTGCGATAAGGGACTTTTCACGGGCAGATAATGCGCTGTCCTTAAAAACTTCACCATAGTATGAAAAAAATTTATCACCTAATTCTTTTTGGTATTCTCCTATATTTCCAAACTTACCAAGATCTTCAGCATTATAATAATGGTTGCTCATTTTATAAGTTTTATAGTTGTTTAATTCTTAAATCCAGTCGTACTTTTTGAATTTAATTTTGAAGTTTCTTCCAGCGAAAAGAGGAAGAATATTTTAAGAACAAATAGCTGAAGGAGGCGCTCTTAAAGTCTGTACGTAAGAACAGATAAATGAGAACAATAATTTGCTGGAACAAGCAGGAGGTAAATATAATGAGGAGAGCAGACTAATAATTAGCTTACGGAATGCATCGAGCTTAGATGAAGCAGCTATTAACCTTAATAGATCAGTACTGTTATTGATATCATTAAGTTCAGGCAATTGGAAATAAGTAAAAGATTTTTTCTGAATGTATTTTTCCCAATCAGCGAATACATGGCTAGTCTGCCATGCCATATTAATAATAGTGTTCTTATCAAAACTAATCTGCGACAATCCGATCAGGTAAAGGCCTCCTTTCTTTGTCGGGGCCAATACAACATCATTCTTTTGTAACTGATTGCAGGCTTTAGTGACTATCGAAGAGGTGAGTTGAGGGCAATCATTGCCTATAATTAATAAACGTGAAAACCCTTTATTGAAAATATTAATTATAGCATTGGATAATTTTTCACCAAAGCTGCAGCCGGTTTGTTGGTTTTCATTAAAAGTAAAAGTGGGTAAACCTGTTTCTTTGGTAATTTCAAATACCCTGTCAATAAGGCTTTGAGCTATCCGGGTATTTTGAGTTTTTTTTCCTGAATGAAGGAATTGTTTAGCTGCAACCTCTGCTTCAGCAGATCGTGAAAAAACTAATAAAGCAGTATCGTTGCTTTGCATCATGATCAATGGTAAAGATATAAGTACGAATATTGTCTTTTTTTGGTTTAGTTAGC
>MWVT01000055.1_pt1 | contig 19029 bp, 22 predicted proteins | sample 1047201 | NCBI WGS metagenome assembly MWVT01 (sample SAMN06349988, study PRJNA376086) | soil metagenome | isolation source: TG5-1 sample Antarctic (ecotone) soil | place: Antarctica | collected 2015-01-13 | reverse complement strand
CCTTATAGCCTGGATGAATTTTTTTATCGGCACTTTGGCTACCCATATTGCAATAGGCAGTAAGACTAACAATAAAAAAGCAATCAAAGCAATATATAGTGTGATAAGAAGAAGTGCAAGATTCTTTAAAATATCAATACCTAAATGACCGACAGTAACTGCAATCGCTGCTCCTACTCCAAACGGTGCGAAATACATGATGATGTTGGTAAACTTAAACATTGCTTCTGCCAGGCTTTCTGCAAACTCAAGCATTGGCTTTTTCTTTCGCTCATTCAAAAGAGCCAGCGCAATACCAAAAATGACACTGAAAAGAACAATGGGTAGTACATTGCCTTCATAAATTGACTTAATGATATTCTCTGGAAAAATATCAATAATATGGTCTTGCCAGGTTTTTATTTTTGCTGCGGGTAATTCACTTAACAAACTTTCCGGTACTACTATCCCAACACCTGCGTTTGTGATATTTATAAAAATCAAACCAATGATAAGGGCTATTGTTGTTACCACTTCAAAATATAAAAGCGATTTCCAGCCCATACGCCCCACCTGTTTTAAATTAGAGTGACTGGCGATACCGACTACCAATGTGGCAAACAACAGGGGAGCAACGATCGTTTTCACTAATCTCAAAAATATTGAACTAAGAAATTTGAGGTTTTGTGAGAAGGCAGGAAAGTCGAGGCCTATTTCCACGCCAATAGCCATAGCGACCAATATCCAGGTAGTCAATGATCTTTTATAAAAAGCAAACAATACGAGACTCGCAATAAAGACCCACCGGGAACTAAACAGGATATTATCTGGAACAGTCACCCATCCTTGCAGATGTACAAAATGGAGAATAGCTACTACCGTAAACAAAACAAGAGAAAGCAATCCGGCCTTGCGTTTATTCATATGAAATACTGTAGTAAAGCCTCAAAACTAAAGGTTTACTTTCAATTATTGATAAATAGGCGGGATCTGTTTCCCGATATTATTAAATAAATCTTTTTGTTTGTTTTTGACAGAAATCACTATTTTTCAGTCTATTTTAAAAAACTGCATTAGAATATTCTAAACTTCAATCAACCAACTTATGAGTGTATTTGTCAGAAAACCAATGGCCGCCTTGATGAATGAGGTAGAGGAAACCGGCAGTCATACATTGAAAAGAACTTTAGGAGCCGGCGGTTTAGTTGCATTAGGAATAGGAGCCATTATAGGCGCCGGTTTATTTTCTATTACAGGTATGGCGGCTGCTAACCATGCAGGCCCTGCCATTACGATTTCCTTTATAGTAGCAGGTTTGGGATGTCTTTTTGCAGGCTTATGTTATGCAGAATTTGCATCTATGATCCCTGTTGCTGGAAGTGCTTACACTTATTCGTATGCAACAATGGGTGAATTTATTGCCTGGATAATTGGCTGGGACCTTGTGCTGGAATATGCTGTAGGTGCAGCAACTGTTGGCATTAGCTGGAGCCGATACCTTGTAATTTTTTTAGAAGGAATTAATATTCACCTGCCTACCTCTTTAACGCTTGGTCCGTGGGATGGCGGAATAATTAATTTACCCGCAGTATTCATCATCGTATTAATGAGTTTATTGCTGATAAAAGGAACCAGGGAAAGCGCTGTTGTCAATGGATTTATCGTTGCATTAAAAGTTGCTGTGGTTCTAATATTTATTATACTGGGTTGGCAGTATATCAATACCGACAACTATACTCCTTATTTCATTCCTGATACAGAACCGGGACATGAAAGTTTTTTTGATAATGGATTTGGAGGTGTAATCCGGGCGGCAGCAATCGTTTTTTTTGCATATATCGGGTTTGATGCGGTTAGTACTGCTGCACAAGAAACAAAGAATCCAAAAAGGAATATGCCAATTGGCATTTTAGGCTCTCTTGCCATTTGCACTGTTTTGTATATTTTATTTGCTCATGTAATGACGGGAGTTACCAGCTATACAAGCTTCGCCGGTAAGGACGGTATTGCCCCTGTTGCGGTAGCAATTGATCAAATGGGCCAACCTGATGCGTCGGGTGTTATACAACCTGATTACCCCTGGTTAAACAGGGCCATAATATTAGCTATTCTTGGTGGTTATGCATCAGTAATATTGGTAATGCTTATGGGACAAAGCCGTGTATTTTTTAGTATGAGTAAGGATGGGTTAATGCCTAAAATTTTCTCCGCCGTAAATCCAAAAACGCAAACACCGGCAAAAAATAATTTATTGTTCATGATATTCGTCAGTCTTTTTGCTGCATTTGTACCAGCACGTGTGGTGGGCGAAATGACCAGTATAGGAACATTGTTTGCCTTCATCCTTGTATGTATTGGAATTTGGGTAATGCGCAGAAAAATGCCGGAATTACCAAGAGCATTTAAAACACCAATGGTTCCCTTAGTACCCATCCTTGGAATTGTTGTTTGCTTATTTATGATGGTATTTCTTCCGATGGATACGTGGATACGTTTGCTGGTTTGGATGCTGATTGGTTTGGATATTTATTTAGTGTATGGCGCCAAACACAGCCATTTGGGTAATGGCACGATTGTAAGAAAAGGCATGCGGGTAGCCCGCTACACCGGAATTGCGCTTGCCCTTTTACTCGTTGTTGCGGGTGTTCTTCATCAATATACGGTGGGCTTTGATACAGATAGAACATTATTTTACATCTCTGTTGTATTTGCCATAATTCACCTTGGTGTTTTTGCTACCAAGCTGGGAAGAGCTGAACCTGTTGATGATGGTGAGGCTTCAAACCCGATGGAGAATCGATAATCTATTCAGAAACTTATAAAAACCGCTGACATTCAGGGGTTTTTTTTGTTGCCGTACCTTGTAGATTTTCGACGACAAAGTGTAAGTGTCGCGGAATCTTACATATTTTATTGAGCTATGTACAAAACGTAATCTATAAACACTCACGATCGATCTTTGACTTCCGCTATTGATTTAAATACTAAAACTTTTTTCTGTCAGCATTTTTTCTGACTTCCAATGGTGGGCACCTTGCATCATAAACGCTTTACTTTGTTCGATGGCATCCATGACCTGCATTAAAATATTTTCAGGTTTATCATCATAATCAATGACAAGTGGGGGTTTAAATGTTACTGAAAGTTGAACACCTTTCTTTTTCATTTTCAATCCCTTTTTATCAAAAGCACGCCAAAACCCTTGTATTACAACAGGGATAACAATGGGCTGGGTCATTTTAATAATATATGCCGTTCCTTTTCTCCCGGGCGCAAATGGCTTGGTAGTACCTTGCGGAAAAGTGATGACCCAATTGTTGCCTAATGCCCTATGAATTTTTCGGGTATCGGAAGGATCCAAACCACGGCGTGTGTCATTACCATCTTTTTTCCATGTACGCCTAACCGTGAGCGCACCGGCTAATGTAAACAACCGGCTGATCCAACTGCTTTTCATTGTTTCTTCAGCAGCTACATAATATACATTGGTAAATGGATTTAATAAATAATACGGCAGGCCTAAGCGATTGTGCTTACGCCATTTAACAGCGCAAAAAATATGGAGGAAGGTGATAACGTCAGCAAAATAGGTTTGGTGATTAGAAACAAAGAGTACATTTTTTTGGGGAAGATTTTCTATATGTTCTGTACCGCTGATCTTTAATTTGTTGATAATGGCTAACCCAGGGTAAGAAAAAATGCCAACTACAGCATATACAAATTTTCTAATGAGTTTGTATTCTGCCAACTTTCTCCAAAAACGCATGTGCAATCGATTAAGGGGGTTAAAGTTAAGTGTTTCTCCTCACCCCCGATCTCTCTCCAATCCAGCATCTTGCGGGAATGAGGGGAGAAAATAACGGAGGGCTGTAAGGATTATGTAATAAGCTTTCTTTTTACATCTACATAAAAAATAGTACCATGAAAAAAATTTTGATCCCAATTCTGGTGATTTTAGTTAGTGCCGGCAGCTTTGCACAAAATATAAATCCTTATCCTAAAACAACTACAGTAACAGGAAGCGCTGAAATGGAAGTAATTCCCGATGAAATTTATGTGCAGGTTGACTTGAAGGAGTATGAAAAAAAGGGACAGGGTAAAGTAAATATTGAAACGATAAGGAGAGATATCCTTTCAGCTGCCAAAAGTATTGGCATTGCAGATTCTTTAATTAGTATTGCTTCCTACGACGGCTATAATGGAAACCCATGGCTGCGCAAAAAAAATAAAAAAGATGAATTATATGCATCCATTTCCTATGAAATAAAATTTAAAGAGAGCAAACAATTAGATGCATTGGTTGAAAAACTTGATGACAATGCCACCAGCAATTTTTTTATACAACGTACATCGCATAGCAGGCTGGCAGAATACCGCAAACAATTAAAAATAGCGGCAGTAAAAGCAGCAAAAGAAAAAGCGGAATATCTATCAGCAGCTATCGGTGAAACTATAACTAATGCAGTTACTATAAATGAACCTGTAGAATATTATGTTCCGTATTACAATATGAACAGGCAAACATCAAATATGAGAATGAAGCAGGATGCTGCAGAAATGGCTCCAGATGTGGCTCCCACCGATTTTAAAAAAATAAAGTTGAAATATGATGTTACGGTGGTTTTTGGGTTGAAGTAACGGCCTCACCCCTAACCCCTCTCCAACAAGTTGGAGAGGGGAACTTACATCGTACAGCAAACGCTTTTATACGAAATTTATAAAACTCATTTAGCGATTGACTGGTTAAGGTTTTATTCCTATTCAATACCCAATGCACAGCATAAAGAATGACTGCACATTGCCCAATAGAATTAACAACTGATGAACGGAGCGCCGCAACGATTGTTTAATAGTAGCACTTTGCTGGTTAACCAAATAAAAAAAAACTTCGCGGTGCTTAAGTGTGGTATAAAAAAAGCACCCTAAGATTTAGGATGCTTTTTGTTTATAAAGCTGTTCGCTTATGCGGTTTGTACGGGAAATTATTCACCTCCTTCAGAGTTGTCAGGGGAGGTCTTTCCTTTTTCCTGCTGCTGTAATTTTTCTTTGATCTGCGCCAACGCACCTAAGTCACCAAGTGTTGGTTTTTCAACCTTACCCTGGATTGTTTTTACTGCTTTTTTAGTTTTATCTGCTTCCGCCCTTTCTTCTTTCCTGGCTGCATCTTTTTCATTTATCTGCGCCTGCTCCCAAATTCTTGAGTGAGAAACAACAATACGTTTTTCGTTACGATCAAATTCAATAACCATGAAAGCTGCAGTTTCTTCGGCGTTTACACTCTTACCATCTTCTTTTATTAAATGACGATTAGGGGCAAATCCTTCCAGTCCATAAGGCAATTGTACTGTCGCTCCTTTATCATCTTTCCGGCTTACAGTTGCTTCATGAATAGTTCCAATTGCAAAAGTATCCTGCAAGCTATTCCATGGATCTTCTTCTAATTGTTTATGCCCTAACTGAAGTTTACGATTTTCTTTATCTATTCCTAAAATGGCAATGTCAATGCTCTCGCCTACTTTAGTAAATTCAGTTGGGTGATTGAAGCGTTTTAACCAGCTCAAATCAGAAATATGAATCATACCGCCAATACCGGAACTTAATTCTACAAATACACCATACGGCGTAATGTTTTTAACTACTCCAGCATGCCGGCTGCCTTCAGGAAATTTAGTTTCGATGTCTGACCAGGGATCATTAGATAGCTGCTTGATAGAAAGGCTCATTTTACGGCTTTCCTTATCAAGTGTTACTACTTTAGCTTCGTGATCATCACCTAATTTAAAAAATTCTTTAGCATTGATAGGTGTATTAGCCCAAGTGATCTCAGATACGTGTACCAAACCTTCCACACCTGCTAATATTTCGAGGAAAGCCCCATAATCTTCAATATTTACAACTTTACCTTTAACCACTTCCCCTTCTTTAATGGTATCAGGTAATACATCCCATGGATGTGGCGTCAATTGTTTTAAACCAAGTGATATTCTTCTTTTTTCATCGTCAAAATCCAGGACCACCACGTTTATCTTCTGGTCAAGTTTCAACACCTCTGTAGGGTGATTTATACGACCCCATGAAATATCAGTGATATATAACAAACCATCTAAGCCGCCAAGGTCCATAAAGGCACCGAAGTCAGTAATGTTTTTAACAGTTCCTTCAAGTACCTGGCCTTTCTCCAGCTTCCCTATAATGAGTGCACGTTGTGCTTCGATATCGCTTTCAATAAGCGCTTTGTGAGATACGACAGCATTTTTAATTGCCTCATTAATCTTCACCACTTTAAACTCCATTGTTTTATTTACAAACTGATCGTAGTCAGTTACGGGCTTCACATCTATTTGAGAACCTGGTAAAAATGTTTCCATACCAAACACATCTACTATCAAACCACCTTTAGTTTTTGATGTGACTGTTCCTGTAACAATTTCGCCGGTTTTGTGTACTTCAACAATACGTTCCCATGCACGTGTTGTTCTTGCCGTTTTGCGACTCAGATCAAGGTTACCATCGCGGTCTTCTTTTTCTACTACCATCACCTCCACTTCATCACCAATTTTCAGGTTTTGAATGTCGCGGAATTCGTTTAAAGAAACAAGGCCATCACTTTTAAAACCAATGTTTAAAACAACATCTGTTTTAGTGATACCCACCACAATTCCTTTAATCAGTTCGCCATCGTTGATCTGTACAAAAGTGTTGTCATACACTTTATCGTACTTTTCCTTTTCGTCATTTGTGTAAGAAGCAACATTGCGTTTGTCAATACTCCAATCAAAATCATCATGTGCAGCTAATTTTTCTTCAACCGGCTCTTCAATCTTAACTTCGTTTACTGGTTCAGATACAGGATTTTCTGTGTTTTCTACTCCAGTTTCAACCTGGGATTCTGCGGCAGGTTCATTTGTTGTCGCTGTAGCAGTTTCAGTAGCTTCTGTTGCTACCGGAGCCTGCTCCTGGCCTTCAGCGTTTTGGTTAATAATTTGATTTTCTTCCATAAAAATTCCCGTGAGTTTTTTATTCGGGGCGGCAAAGATAGGTTTAAGCGTCGTAGTTAAGCTCAAAGAAAGCATTTTTTTGATTTTATTAAGTCGGCTGCAAAGCCCTAATTGAACAAGGGCTGAGATGCTCCATTGACAGGCTGGGAGTGGTTATTATACAATTTTTTGAGCCACAGTGGCGAGAAGGCACAGAGCAACACGGGTATTAATGAACAAAGAATATCCCCCCATACCGGCACGCACGGGAAATGTGGAATAAGAAGGCTAGAGCAATTTCATTAAGTAATTCTCAACTCTCAATTTTCAATACTCAATTCTCAACTCTATAAAGGGTATGACAATTGCAGCTAAATAAAAAAAAACACAATGGATAAAAGAGAAAAATTGGCAATGATGGATAAAATTCTTCGTGAATTAGAAGACCTTACCAATAGCCAGACATCGGTATTAAAAAAAATTGGTCAGATTGAAGCTGAAAATATAAACCTCGGTGATCGATTCCTGGAAAAAAAGTTGCCCGATATTTATGAACACGCGGATGAAGCACTTAAAGAAGCAACTGCTATACATGAAGAATATACAGAAGTGAGAGAAAAATTTGTGAAAGATAATAAGCTGGATGTGGTTGAAGCACAAGAATAGTTGATCGTTGGGAGTTGATAGTTGGTTGATAGGAAGTTCATACAAATTACCCATCTATCAACTGCCATCATTTTTTATGGGCAGGAAATTCGTATTCGCTAAAAATATTTAATCTGCAAATCTTAGTGCATATTTTTCGCTGCTATCCATCCACTTGACCAGGCATGCTGAAAATTAAAACCGCCCGTTATACCATCAACATCTAAAATTTCTCCTGCTAAAAAAAGGTTAGGTATTTTTTTACTCATCATAGTGTTTGCATCTACTTCCGCCAAATTAATTCCACCTGCTGTAACAAATTCTTCTTTAAATGTTGTTTTGCCTTTTACTTCTACAACATAATCAATTAGGTTCCTGATTAATGTATTTTCTATCTTCGCAGGAAGATCAGCAAAACGTATGTCTTCTTTTACACCTGATTGCTCTAACAAAAACTGCCACAAACGATGGGGCAGATATGCAAAATTGTGATTGAAGATTTTCTTTATTGAATTTGTAATTCTAAAATAATTAAATTCTTCTTTTAGACTTTGCTCATTATATTCAGGCAACCAATTGATATGAACTTTAAATTCATAATTCCTATCTGCTAATTCCCTTGCCCCCCATGCACTCAAACGCAATATAGCCGGCCCACTTAAACCCCAATGTGTAATAAGAACAGGTCCTTCTTCTAATAATTTACTTTCTCCAATTTTTACTCTTGCTTTTTTAACACTTACTCCCATTAGTTTAATGATTGGGTGTTTAACAAGATTGAATGTAAACAGCGATGGAACAGGGTCTGCAATAGTATGGCCTAAATTTTTTATCCATTGAAACATTGATCCTTTTGGATAACCACCAGAGGCAATGCAGAGAAAGTTGGCTGTTGTTTGTTGACTGTTGGAAGCAATAATTTTCCATTCGCCATTATCAATTCTCAATTCTTTTACGTCTGTATTCATACGAATTTCTACATTATATTTATTCGCTTCATTCATTAAACAATCAATGATCGTTTGCGATGAGTCTGTAACAGGAAACATTCTTCCATCTTTCTCTATTTTCAATCTTACTCCTCTTTCCTTAAACCAACTTATTGTATCTGTAGTAAAAAATTGATGAAAAGTTTTTTTGACAAAATTTTGTCCGCGGGGATAACATTTGCTCATTTCTGTTATATCAAATAATGCATGCGTAACATTACATCGTCCACCTCCTGAAACTTTTACTTTGGAAAGAAGCTTGCTTGTTTTTTCAAGAAGAATAACTTGTAAAGAAGGATTTATTCTTGCTGCATTTACGGCACAAAAAAATCCAGCTGCTCCACCGCCAATCACTACCAGCTTTTTCTTCATTTCATCAGCATAATTGAAGCCATCATATCAATGCCATCACGAAAATTTTTGATCCGTATGTTTTCATTCTCCGCATGTTGATTATTATCAGGATTGGCAATGGGCACAATTAAAAATTTTGCACCCAATACTTTCACCAGATCTTCCACCGGCAAACTGCCGCCCAGCGTTGGAATCTGTAATACAGTTTCGGAAGATGTCTGTTGCACTGCAGCAGTTACATTTTTTGCCAGTGGCCAATCCATGGAGGTGCGTTCGGCATTGCCACCCATGCTTTCCGTTACCTGAACGATCTTTTCAAATTTGGCTCTTTCCTCATCGGTAGGGGGCTTCTTTGTAACATGAAATCCCTGCTCTTTAATATGTGTAATCACCTTTTGCTGTTGTCTTTTCCAATCGTTTCCAAGCACCAGGCGAAGGTCTAAAACTGCTGTTGCGGAAACAGGGATTACATTGGCATTGATCGTTCCAACATTTGAGCTTTCAATTCCATTGATATTTAAAGAAGGAAGGTTGATGGATTCTGCCAGTGAGCTACCTTGTATCTCTTCTTTTATAAAACCTATTTTCCTTTTTAAATCATTCTCTACATCGGGCACATAAGACAAAGCTTTCTTTTCTGCTGCAGTTAGCGGCACCACATCATCGTAAAATCCTTTGATTGTAACTTTGCCTTTATCATCTTTCATAGAGGCCAATAGCTTTGCCAACATGAGCACAGGATTTGGCACCCAATTACCATAATGTCCACTGTGCAAAGGATTTTTAGGCCCATATATCTTTAGGGTAAGATGCGTATCACCACGTACGCCAAAAACAATTTGCTTCCGTCCTGACTGGTGTACCGGCCCATCGCAAATGATCCACATGTCTGAGTGCAGCAGGGTTTTGTGCTTTTGGAGTATTTGTGCCAGGTGCGGTGAGCCTTGCTCCTCCTCACCTTCAAAAAAGAATTTAATGTTGTATGGAAATTTTATACCTGATTCTTTAATGGCACTGAATGCAGTAAGTATGGCCATTATACCTCCTTTATCATCAGAAGCTCCTCTTGCATAAATTCTCCAGTCATCCGGTAAGGGAAACGGTACAGTTGATTGAAGAGATGCATTTTCATCTGCCCGTCCGTTTAATAATTGAGGTTTAAAAGGATGTAAATCTTTTGCCCAGGTTGCAGGATTTACGGGTTGCCCGTCGTAATGTGCATAAAAGACAACCGTTCTGGTTGCACCCGGCATCATTACTTCGCCATACACTACCGGTGGCACTGATTGATCATCAGCCTGCAAAAGTTGTACATTGGCTATGCCTTTTGCTTTCAGTAACTGTACCAGAAAAGACGCGTTCTTTCCAATGTTTACGCTATCCGTAGCAACGTTTGGAATTTTTAAAAAAGAGATAAAGTCATTGTAAATAACAGCCTCATTTTTTTGCCTGTAAGAGCGCACCTTTTCTAAGTAAGTTAATTGAGCTGAGGCAAGGAGAGAAGCAAAGAGTGTAATAAGAAGCGTTAAGTATTTCATGTTCCTTATTTCACTGTAAAATAGTTTCTTACCCGTAATAGTCAGAAAATAAATTGGCATTTGCTTTTTCAGCAGCTTCGATAGCGGCATAATCAGAAAGTATATCTCCCATTCCTTTTTTTATACAAACATCATGTTCAAAATGAACCGAAGGCTTTCCATCCTTGGTGCGAACGGTCCATCCATCCGGCTCTGTATAGACATCTTTCTTTCCGAGATTGATCATCGGTTCAATAGCTAAGACCAATCCTTCTTTCATAACCGGTCCATTACCCCTTTTACCATAATTGGGAACCTGCGGATCTTCATGCATGTTTTTACCAAGGCCATGCCCAACCAGCTCTCTCACTACACCATAACCATATTTTTTTTCAGTATGATCCTGTATAGCATAGGATATATCTCCTACCCTATTACCGGCCACTGCTTTTTCTATTCCTTTATATAAAGATTCCTTCGTTATCTTAACTAATTGCAACACTTCTTCCGGATGCTCACCAATCAAAAAAGTATAAGCGTGGTCGCCATGAAATCCATTTTTATAAATGCCAATATCTATTGAAACCAGGTCGCCTTCCTTTAGTTCATTTTTGTTTGGAAAACCATGCACCACTACATCATTTACAGAAATGCAGGAATTAAATGGATAACCATGAAAGTTTAAAAAAGAAGGAATACCACCGCAATCTTTTACGATATTTCCTATCATTTCATCAATAGAGAGTGTTGTAATTCCAGGCTTTAAAACTTTTGCCACTTCTGCCAAAGCACTGCTTACTAATAAAGCACTCTGTCGCATCAACTCTATTTCCTCGTTTGTTTTTAATTTCATCATACTATTAAAATAAAAACCCGGCAAGAATTCTCACCAGGTTTTTAAAGCGATTTTCAGCATATTAATAAGAAGCTTGTGTTACCTGTCTTCCCTGTATCCGCCCGCTTTTCATCAAGCCATCATACTGCCGCATTAGTAATTGTGTTTCTATTTGTTGCAAGGTATCCAATATTACACCTACCATTATCAACAAAGAGGTTCCGCCAAAGAAGGTGGCAAACCCTTGCGTAACACCTAACAATTGAGCTATACCCGGCAAAATTCCTACAAATGCTAAAAGAACGGCGCCTGGTAATGTTATCCGGTCCATAATGGTACCAATATAGTCAGCAGTAGGCTGGCCAGGTTTTACGCCAGGTATGAAACCATTATTTTGTTTTAAATTATCTGCAATTTGTTTTGGGTTAAATATCAAAGCTGTGTACAGGAAAGTAAAACCAATTACTACCACTGCATAAACGGTCATGTACCAAACATTTGATGGGTCTGTAAAAACAGCCGCAATACCTTGCCCCGTGGCCGTTCCCGTAAAGTTGAATAATGTTGGCAAAAACAATACAGCCTGGGCAAAGATTATTGGCATAACGCCGGCACTGTTTACTTTAATAGGCAAAAATTGCCGGGCGCCTCCACCAATCTGGCGGTTACCTACAATCTGCTTTGCATAGTTAACCGGTATTTTACGTACACCCTGCACTAATAAAATACAACCCATAATGATGGCTATTAAAATAGCTATTTCAACAATGAAGATCAATATCTCACCAGCACGTGTAGACTTGTCTGTCAATTCCTGGAAGAAATTTTGTGGTAAACGAGCTACGATACCCATCATAATAATTAGTGAAGTACCATTACCCAAACCCTTGTCTGTAATTTTTTCACCAATCCACATCACAAACAAAGTACCTGCAGTCAACAATAAAATAGTTGATAGCCAAAAATAACTTTCATAGCCCGGCAAAATAGCACCCGATTGCGCTGTCATTTGGCGTAAATAAGTAACATAAGCAGAAGCCTGAACAAGCGTAACAGCAACAGTTAGATACCTCGTCCATTGGTTAATTTTTTTCCTCCCGCTTTCACCTTCCTTTTGCATTTTTTGAAACTGGGGTACAAGCACCGTCATCAACTGCATAAAGATAGAAGCTGAAATGTAAGGCATAATGCCTAACGCTAAAATGGAAGCCTGTGAAAATGCACCGCCCGCGAATGTATCAATCAAACTAAGAATACCAGTTTGTGCACCTGCCAAATCGAGTTTGGTAGGATCAATGCCCGGTAATACAATGTGTGTGCCTACTCTATAAATAAATATAAGAAGAAGAGTAAAGATAATCTTACTGCGAAGCTCTTCGATACTCCAAATATTTTTAAGTGTCTTTATAAATTTTTTCACGGAAATTGAAAAGTTTACGGTCAAAAAAAGAAAGACGCATTGATGCGCCTTCAAATTTACACTAAATTACTTCACTATCTCTACCGAGCCACCGGCACCCTCAATAGCGGTTTTTGCTTTTTCACTAATGGCATTTACTTTAAAAGTTAGCTTGGTGGATTTTAATTCACCATTGCCTAAAATTTTTACTCTATCCGTTTGGCTTATCAATCCATTTGTATAAAGATTTTCTAAAGTAAATTCCTGGATGCCATATTTTTCAGCAAGTTGATCAATCTGCCCCAGGTTAAAAACTTTATATTCTATTCGATTGAAATTTTTGAAGCCTCGCTTTGGAATACGGCGCTGAATAGGCATTTGCCCGCCTTCGTGTGCAAACTTGCGCTTGTAACCAGTACGTGCCTGCTGACCTTTATTACCTTTTGTGGAAGTGCCTCCTTTACCGGAAGCTTCACCGCGTCCAATTCTTTTTTCTTTGTGTACAGCGCCTTTTGCAGGTCTTAATTCGTGTAATTTCATTTGTTTGATTTTTACTTAACGCCATTTAATTTGCTAATGTGATAATGTGATGATATGCTAATGAAAGACGCTTCCTAATTAGCAGATTAGCACATTATTGAATTAGCTAATTAATTCAATTCCTCCACAGAAATCATGTGTTCTACTTTACGAACCATGCCTAATATTTGATCAGTAGCTTCTACTTCCCTGGTTGCATTCATTTTATTTAAACCAAGCGCCTTCAACGTTTGCTTTTGACGCTCCGGTCTGTCAATTGGACTTTTTACCAGAGTAATTTTTATCTTTTTCATTGTAATTAGTTTACCGTTCACTGTTTACTGTTTACCGTTTTAGAAGCCGCAGCAATTTTAAACTGTGAACTGTAAACCGTAAACTTCTCTATCCGTTGAAAACTCTTTTTAGAGAAATTCTTCTTGTTTTTGAAACCGCAATTGGTTCACGTAATAAAGCCAATGCCTTAAAGGTTGCTTTTACAACGTTATGAGGATTTGCAGAACCCAATGATTTTGCTAATACGTCTGTAATACCTGCACTTTCCAATACAGCACGCATTGAACCTCCTGCAATTACTCCCGTACCATGCGCAGCCGGCTTGATCAATACTTTAGCTGCACCTTCTTTGGCTAATTGATCGTGAGGAATAGTTCCATGCATAACCGGAACTTTTATCAAATTCTTTTTTGCATCTTCAATTCCTTTGGTAATTGCTTCCTGCACTTCTTTAGCCTTACCTAATCCGTGTCCGACCACACCTGCCTGGTTACCCACCACTACCAATGCAGAGAACGAGAAAGCACGACCACCTTTGGTAGTTTTTACCACCCGATTGATTGCAACTACCTTATCCTTCAATTCAAGGTCGCCTGCTTTTACTCTGTTTAATATTACTGTTGCCATTTAATCTATTTAAGATTTAATATGTAAAATTGAATATTGATTGAACGACCTAAATATTAAATCTTCAATCTTAAATTTAAAATACCAGCCCGCCTTCTCTTGCGCCTTCTGCTACCTGCTTTACACGGCCATGATATAAATTACCACCCCGGTCAAATACTACTGTTTCTATTCCTAATTCTTTTGCCTTCAAAGCAATAGCCTCTCCTACCAGTTTACTTTTTTCTGTCTTTGTACCTGTTTGCGCACTAATATCCTTTGCTTTGGAAGAAGCCGCCGCCAACGTAACACTATTTTCGTCATCTATCAGTTGAGCATAAATATCTGTATTGCTGCGAAAAACGGAAAGGCGTGGCTTTTGAGCGGTGCCCGAAATTTTTCTGCGTATAGCGTAGCGCAGTTTTTGTCTTCTTGCTGTTTTTGCGTTTGTTCTCATTGCTTATACTTTAGCTCCCTGATACTGCCAGGGAAAGTTTATTTGTTTATTGGTTAATCGGTTTATTGGTTGAATGATAACACTAACTATTTAACCGATTAACTGATTTACGTTTTATTTACCAGCTGCTTTACCAGCTTTCTTGCGCACCACTTCACCCACGTATCTAACACCTTTTCCTTTATATGGCTCTGGCTTACGTAAACCACGAATCTTTGCTGCTACCTGCCCGATTAACTGACGGTCAATACCATCTAATGTAATAGTGGGGTTTTGACCTTTTTGCTGTTCTGTCGCGACTTTTAATTCTTTAGGAATTTCAAAGATAATGTTGTGCGAAAAGCCTAAAGCAAGATCCAACACGTTGCCTTGATTGACTGCCTTGAAACCTACACCAACCAGTTCTAATTTTTTTTGATAACCATCAGTAACTCCTTTTACCAGGTTGGCTACCAGGGCACGCGAAAGACCATGTAAAGCACGGTGGCGAATTTGATCAGTAGGGCGAAGGATATTAATTGATCCATCCTTCACTTCTATTTTCATATCGCGGTCTATTGGTTGCTTTAATTCACCTTTTGGACCTTTTACGGTAACTACATTATCCTGAGTTACATTAATTGTAACACCACTTGGAAATGTTACTGGCTGTTTACCTATACGAGACATAATGATTTACGATTTTAGATTTAAGTTTTGAGCTACGAGCTTTGAGCTACGAGCTATGAGACTTTCACTCGCCGCTCGTAGCTAATAACTCGCAGCTTTTCCTAGTATATATAACAAAGCACTTCTCCACCTACATTCTGTGTCTTCGCTTCTTTATCTGTTAATACACCTTTTGATGTAGAGACAATGGCCACGCCTAACCCGTTTTTTACACGACGAAACTCCTCAGGCTTAGAATAGTGACGTAAACCCGGACGGCTTACTCTTTCTAAACTGTGTATAGCAGGTTGTTTTGTTTGAGCATCATACTTTAAAGCGATTTTGATCAAACCTTGTTTATTATCATCTTCAAACTTGTATTTTAAAATATAACCTTGATTGTACAAAATCTCGGTCATACGCTTTTTTAAGTTAGAAGCAGGAATTTCAACAATTCTATGTCCTGCCATTTGTGCATTACGAATTCTTGTCAAAAAATCTGCAATAGGATCTGTTACCATATCTATGTAAGATTGTAGATTTAAAATTTAATATTTTAGTTGACTGAAGACCAATATTCAATATCAAATCTTCAATCTTCAATAATTTCTACCAGCTTGCTTTCTTCAAACCTGGTATCATACCATTTAAAGCCATATCACGCAGCGCAATTCTTGATATACCGAAATATCGAGTATATCCTCTTGGACGGCCAGTCATCTGACAACGATTTTTCAAACGTACCCTGGATGAATTTTTAGGCAACGCATCTAAACCAGCAAAATCACCGGCTGCTTTTAATGCTTTTCGTTTGTCCGCATATTGGGCAACCATTTTTTCTCTTTTACGTTGTCTGGCCTTTACTGATTCTTTAGCCATAATTTATTTAATTTGATAATTTGCTAATTCGATAATGTGCTAATTATGTTCTCAAACCACACACCATCTTTTATTTTAAACTTTTATTTTTTGCGAATACTGCTTATGCTTCATTACCACATTAGCAGATTATCACATTGTCTTATTATCCTATTATTTTTTTACGTTTTTAAAAGGCATTCCTAATTCCTTCAGTAACTCAAATGCTTCTTCATCAGTTTTGGCAGTGGTTACAAAAGTGATGTCCATACCGGTGATCTTATTTACTTTATCAATATCAATCTCGGGGAAAATGATCTGCTCGGTTACACCCATTGTATAATTACCACGGCCATCAAATGATTTTTCATTCACACCTTTAAAGTCACGTACACGCGGCAGGGCAACAGCAATTAACCGATCTAAAAACTCATACATTTTTTCTCCACGTAAGGTCACTCTTGCACCGATGGGCATGTTTTTACGTAACTTAAAATTGGATATATCTTTTTTTGACATGGTAGCCATTGCTTTTTGACCTGATAAAATTGTCATTTCATCCAAAGCAATATCTACCAATTTTTTATCCGTAACTGCACCATTTACACCACGGTTCAATGAAATTTTTTCCAGCTTTGGTACCTGCATAACAGATTTGTAGCTGAAGCGCTTCATTAAAGATGGTATCACTTCATCCTGGTATTTTTTTCTTAACCTGGGAGTATTTGTTGTTGTTGCCATTATTTAATTACCTCCCCTGATTTTTTAGATACACGAACTTTTTTATCGTCTTTTTTATCTCTTCTCACTTTAGCCCCTTGCTTCCCATCCCACAACATAACATTAGAAATGTGAACCGGCGCTTCCTGCTTCAGTATCCCGCCCTTTGTATTTTGAGCAGATGGTTTAGTATGCCTGGTTTTAATATTCACACCTTCAACCAATACCTTCGCCTCTTCAACCAATACTTCTTTTACAAGGCGTGGTTTTTTCAGGTCTTTATCATCTCCGGCAATAATAACTACCTGGTCACCCTTCCTGATATTATACTTTGGTTTAAATCTTGTTTTCATACCTAAATCCCTAAAAAGACTTTTTATTGTTTTAAAATGAGTTCTCTTTTTATCACTGGATTTTGCCAATGGCAATCCCTACAATACTTCCGGTGCCAACGAAATAATTTTCATATAACCTTTATCACGAAGCTCCCTTGCTACCGGCCCGAAAATGCGGGTACCCCGTGGTTCATCTGTTGCACTTAAAATAACTACCGCGTTATCATCAAAACGAATATATGATCCATCTTTGCGACGGAGTTTGTTTTTTGTACGAACAATAACTGCTTTTGCTACTGTTCCTTTTTTTATTCCGCCGGCTGGTATCGCATCTTTAACAGTCACCACAATCTTATCGCCAACTCTTGCATATCGCTGACCGCTATTACCCAATACACGGATACAAAGCACTTCCTTAGCGCCACTATTATCTGCTACATTCAAACGCGATTCTTGCTGTATCATTTCTTTTAGCTTTTAGCTTTCAGCTTCGAGCTTCGAGCTCTTGCCTAAATTTTATTATCTTCTTTTCTCGTAGCTCGTGGCTCAATGCTCGTAGCTTATTCTTTACTTAACTTTCTCAACCACTTCCACCAATCTCCAACGCTTTGTCTTACTCAATGGGCGTGTTTCCATAATACGAACTACGTCCCCAATGCTGCACTCATTCTTTTCGTCATGTGCATGAAACCTGTTCGTTTTCTTAACAAACTTCCCATAGATAGGATGTTTTACTTTACGTTCAACAGCCACCGTAATGGTTTTTGTCATTTTATTACTGGTTACTACGCCAGTCTTTATTTTTCTTAAATTTCTCTCCAGAGTATTTATTTCTTCAGCCATATCTTTTTGTTTATGCTTTAAGCTTTGTCCGCCTTAGGCGGATCGAGCTTCGAGACTTGAGGCTTAACTCGCGGCTCATAGCTCACAGCTCGTAGCTGTTTTTATACTGTTTGTTTCTTTTTTAATTCAGTTTTTAAACGAGCCACTTCTCTGCGCAGATTCCTGATGCTCATTGGATTTTCCAATGGTGAAAGAGTATGCGCAAATTCAAGCTTTTTTAAACGAAGTTCATCTTCTTTAATACGGGCATTTAAATCGTTTTCATTTAAACCCAGAATACTTTTTTGAAAATCAATTATCCTTGACATTGTTTTAATTTGATAATATGATAATGTGCTAATTCTTTTCTTCACGCTGTTCCTCATTAGCATATTGGCTAATTAGCAAATCAGCACATTAATTATGCTTCCACTAAATCACGGCGAATAACAAATTTTGTTTTTATGGGCAGTTTGCCTGCTGCTAAATGCAATGCCCCTTTTGCAACTTCTTCCGTAACACCATCTACTTCAAAGAGGATGCGCCCCGGCTTAACAACTGCTGCCCAATACTCCAGATTACCCTTACCCTTACCCATACGTACCTCTGCAGGTTTGTTGGTAATTGGTTTATCAGGGAATATGCGTATCCAAACATTACCCTCACGTTTCATATGGCGGGTTAATGCCTGGCGGGCTGCTTCTATCTGCCGGTCTGTGATCCAATGACTGTCCATTGCTTTTAAACCAAACGAGCCAAAGGAAATAGTAAATCCTCTTTTTGCATCGCCTTTCATGCGACCTTTCTGCATTTTCCTGTGTTTCGATCTTTTCGGCTGTAACATAAATCAATTTGATAATTTGATAATTTGCTGATGTGCTAATTATATCACACCACCTTATCTTATTTATTATATTCTCTCTTCATTAGCAGATCAGCTAATTAATTTACCTTCTTCCACCACCCTGGCCACCAGGCCTGTTTCCACCACCCTGCCCACCTTGCCTGTTTCCGCCTCCACCGCCGCCGCCGCGATTGAAGTTTCCTCCACCGCCGCCGCCGCCCCTGCGATCAC
>MWVT01000054.1_pt1 | contig 19134 bp, 15 predicted proteins | sample 1047201 | NCBI WGS metagenome assembly MWVT01 (sample SAMN06349988, study PRJNA376086) | soil metagenome | isolation source: TG5-1 sample Antarctic (ecotone) soil | place: Antarctica | collected 2015-01-13 | reverse complement strand
TCTTTTTACTCAATGCTTTTTTTATTTGACAGAAAAAAAGTGCCAATAACCAGGAACAAAGAAGCCACACCAATAGGATACCACAGCCCTGAAAATAATTAGAGCCCGGGATGGTAGTGATCAATGTAGCAACAAAAGGAACTAATCCACCAAATACGCCATTGCCAATATGATAGGGTAAAGACATGGATGTGTAGCGGATCCTGGTAGGAAATAATTCAACAAGAAAGGCTGCTATAGGGCCATACACCATAGCTACGAAAAAGACCATTAGTGCCACTAATCCAATCATTTTCCATTCATTTTTTTTAGTTAGCGTTATTTCTTTTTTGATCGTGCCGTTAGCCTTTTGTACGATGTTTTTTAAAATTGTACCGTCAGAAAAATTAGTGATGGCGGCAGTGTATGTTGCCGTGTTTTCGGGCATTGTTGCAGATGGGGCACTAACGATTGTTTTAGAAGAAGTGTCGGCAATGTCATACAACTTTTGAAAAATGGGCCGATACAGTAACACGCCAAGCAATAGTCCCATCATCATTATTCCTTTACGCCCCCATTTGTCTGATAAGGCTCCAAACAAAATAAAAAAAGGTGTTGCAATAACCAGTGCTATCAAAATAATTGTATTGGCCTGCTCAAATTCTACATTGCATTTGGTAAGAATAAAACTTTGAGCATAAAACTGGCCGGTGTACCAAATAACGCCTTGCCCCATGGTAGCGCCAAACAGTGCAAGTAAAACCATTTTAAAATTTTCTTTTTTGCCAAAGCTTTCTTTTAATGGATTAGTTGCTGTCTTTCCTTCTTTTTTTAGTTTGGCAAATAGCGGCGATTCCTGCATTCTTAAACGAATGAAAATAGAAACGATGACTAATATTATTGATAATAAAAAAGGATAACGCCAGCCATTGCCGTTTGTAAATTCATCTACACCAACAAGTCTTCTGATTGAAAGAATAACAGCAAGTGATAAAAACAATCCAAGTGTAGCCGTGGTTTGTATCCAGCTTGTAAAAAATCCTCTTCTGTTTGCCGGCGCATGTTCTGCAACATAGGTTGCGGCACCGCCATACTCACCACCCAATGCCAGTCCTTGTAGTAATCGAAGTATTAAAACAAATATAGGCGCCCAGGCTCCGATAGATGCATACGAGGGAATACACCCAATTAAAAATGTAGATAAACCCATTAAAATAAGCGTAAGAAGAAAAGTATATTTTCTTCCGATAATATCGCCCAGCCTGCCAAATACCAAAGCGCCAAATGGGCGTACAATAAAGCCTGCGGCAAATGTGGCCAATGTAGATAATAAAGCAGCCGTTGGATTTTCGGACGGAAAAAATTTTGCTGCTATAATAATTGAAAGACTTCCGAAGATGTAGAAATCATACCATTCGATTAATGTACCTACAGAAGAAGCGGTTATAACTTTCCAGATGCCCTTGGTGGAAGGCTGTTGCATTAGTTGGCTTTATTTTAAAATAGATAAGTTGTATGAATAAATCTATCGGCGTTTAATCATAATGTTTGTATAATACATGTAACCTTAATCAAAATCAAAAAGCTCATCACTAAAGTTTCTTTACAATCAGGACAATTCACAGTTATCATTTAGAGATTATCATATTCGTACAAGGCATCAATTTGTGTCCCTGCCTTCATTTCAAAAACGGGTTTAATTATTCCATCTTTCAATCCATAAACCCATCCATGCAGGTCGGGGCGTTGCTCTTCTTTCCAGCAGCGTTGTATGATTGTTGTTTTGGCCAGGTTGTACACCTGTTCCTGCACATTTAGTTCTACAAGCCGGTCAGATCGTTGTTCTTCATCTTCGATGTTGGTTAATTCTTCGATGTGGTGGCGAATCACATCTTTAATATTGCGGAGCCACATGTTCAGCACAGGCTTAAAGTCGGTTTTTGTCGCGGCTGCTTTTATGCCGCCGCATCCGTAATGACCACAAATGATTACGTGTTTTACTTTTAAATGGGTAACGGCGTAATCCAATACCGCCAGCAGGTTAACATCAGTGTTCACTACCAGATTGGCAACATTGCGGTGTACAAAAATTTCGCCGGGTTGGGTTCCGGTTATTTCATTTGCGGGAACACGGCTATCGCTACAGCCGATCCATAAAAATTCAGGCGTTTGTAATTGCGAAAGCCGGTCAAAATAATCCGGATCCTCTATCAGTTTATTGCCAGCCCAAACTTTATTACCTTTTAATAATATTTCGTAAGGTTTCATATACTCAGTTTAGCTTTTAAAGTAATATGCCTACAAATTACTGTGTTCTGCTAAAAAACTCCCGTCTTAATATTTAAGCAGCGTTAAGCCATTAATAACAATATCTCATTAATAATAATAGTATTCCCATTTCTTTCCTGATTTACATTTGAAACTTGCACGATGATTGCGGCTATTGTAAGCACTGCTAATTAGTTTTTGATTATCGAACAACAAAAAGAATGAAAATATTTTAAACATTCTTACTGTTGATTTTGTTAAGAAAGCGGTAAATGAATAAAGAGTAGAAGCTAAAATGTTTAATGATCAGAAAAGGGTTTGGCTCTAAAATTCTAAAGTATTAATTTGCAGCACTTTCATGAAACGAAACCAACATCCATATACTATTTTACAAATGGCTTCTGCCGTTTTAATGATGTTGGCCTTGCTATGGCTCACTGTTAGTATGCCCTTTGTTTTTGCAAATTATCAGGAACTTCAGAAACAAGATAAAATTGCAAATAATATTTCTCCTCTTGCAGGCAGCGAAGAAGAAGCTGCTACTCCATTTGGCAATACTACTGAAGAAAAAGCGCCGGGTGGCAACAACTCCTTTTCTGAAGAATATTTGCACGACAATCACAAAGCCGAATACTTCTTTTCAATAACCTCGCAATATCATAAAGGCGAGAATGCAGGCACTTATATCGCTTTCCACGGCGAACTTCTTGTTCCGCCTCCAAACGTAACATAATATATATTCCACGGTTACCTAATAGGCTTTTCTAGGCCTGTTCATCATTGTTATTACAATGCTGAAATAATATTATAATTATTGCTAAACCTAACTTATGTCACTTTACCGTGACTGATTTTAAAAAATATATACGTGATGATAAAGCATTCAAAAGAATACTTGCAAAACCTTACGCCCTACCAGGGATACGAATTATTGCTGGAGGGAAATAAACGATTTATAAATAATCTGAAAAAAGACCACGACCATTTAGAACTGATCAATCAAACAAGAGAAGGTCAATATCCATTTGCAGTCATTTTAAGTTGTATGGATTCCCGGGCATCCGCCGAACTGGTATTTGACCAGGGATTGGGCGATCTCTTTAGCATAAGAGTAGCTGGTAATATTGTGAATAACGATATACTTGCGAGCATTGAATATGCTGTGAAATACATCGGCTCCAAAGTATTAATGGTGTTAGGGCATACAGAATGTGGTGCCATTAAAAGTGCAAAACAAGGCATTACCGATGGGCATATAACCTCCCTCCTTCAGCGAATACAACCCTCTATCAGTAAAGCTTTGCTTCATGATAAAGATTACTTGTTCTCTGATAAAGTAGCTTATGCCAATGTTGAAAACAGCCTGGAAGAAATAGTAAATGGAAGCGACATTGTAAAAGAGATGTTTGAAAGAGGCGAGATAGGTATTGTTGGCGGGGTATATAATATTGAAAATGGCGAGGTTGATTTTTTTAAAAACCTGACTAAAAAACGCAGTGCCGCTAAGCGGTTAGCGCATGTACAATAGGTGGCTTCTTCATAATAAAAATTGCGCAGTAATCAAATAAACAAACCAATGAAATTGAATACAAAATTTTTGAAAACAGACCTGCTGTCGGGCATGGTAGTTTTTTTAGTTGCCTTGCCGCTTTGCTTAGGTATTGCCGTAGCCAGCGGCGCACCTCCTTTTGCAGGCATCATCTGCGGCGTTATTGCCGGCATTGTAGTAGGCTCGTTGAGCGGCTCAAATGTAAGTGTATCGGGGCCGGCTGCGGGACTAATTGCCATTGTGTTAGTTGCAATTAGCGATCTTGGTTACGAAACTTTTATTGTGGCTGTTGTTATTGCCGGTATTATACAACTTACCCTTGGTTTTGTCAAAGCAGGCAGTATCTCCACCTACTTTCCAACCGCTGTTATTGAGGGAATGTTGGTGGCAATCGGCATCATTATTATTAAAAAAGAATTGCCACATGCCATTGGTTATGATAAAGCACATGAAGGCGATTGGTTTGCCCTGGAAGGCGGGTCGGGAAGTGGTTTTTTTACCGAGATTATTAACTCTGTTAACTATGCGCATTTAGGGGCTATTATCGTTACCCTTGTTTCACTTGGCATATTGATCGCTTTTAATAAAATCTCTTTTTTAAAAAAGATCAAATTAATTCCCGGGGCATTAATTGTTGTAATAGTGGGTATACTCATAAATGAAGGGTTTAAAGCGACCGGTTCGGCACTTGCCATATCGCAGGAGCATTTAGTAACATTACCAACCGCTTCTTCTTTTAATGAATTTATCGGGCAGTTTACAACACCTGATTTTTCTGCCTTTACCAGTACAAAAGTTTGGATTGTTGGCTTAACCATTGCAATTGTGGCAAGTATTGAAACCCTGTTATGCCTTGAGGCAGGAGATAAAATGGATCCTCTGAAAAGATTCTCCAGTGCTAACACAGAATTAAAAGCGCAAGGTGTTGGTAACATACTTTCAGGGTTAATTGGCGGGCTGCCCATGACCTCTGTTATTGTACGCACATCTGCAAACGTAGCGGCAGGGGCAAGAACAAGGTTTTCTGCAATTGCGCACGGTGTCTTTTTATTGACAACAGTATTAACCATTCCGTTTTTGCTGAATAAAATACCGATGGCTTGTCTCGCTGCCATTTTAATTATGATCGGCTTACGACTGGCAAGTCCTAAATTATTTAAGCACATGTATCATAACGGCAAACACCAGTTCATACCATTCATTGTTACTGTAATAGCAGTGGTATTTACCGACTTATTGAAAGGAGTAGGAATTGGTTTGGTGGTGAGCATATTTTTCATCTTGCGTGGTAATATGAAACTGGCTTATTTCTTTAAAAAGAAAGAGCACCATGAAGGTGACACAATACACATTGACCTGGCTCAGGAAGTATCATTTTTAAATAAAGCAGCCATCAAACAAACACTTAATCATTTACCTAAAAACAGTAAAGTCATTATAAATGCTGCCAATACTGTTTATATAGATTATGATGTGCTGGAACTGATAAGAGATTTTTTAAACTTCGGCTCAAAGGATAAAAACATTGATGTAACGTTGAAGAATTTTAAAGACGCTTATAAAATGGAAGATGCCGTGCATGTACATTCCGAACAGGATTTGGAAGGTGTCACTGCTGTTCCTTATCAAAAAAAGAAAGTGTTGACAACTTTAAAATAATTAAATGAATACTACTTTAAAACCACATGCAGAAACGGATATTCAGTTGGAAGCTGTAACTCTAAAATCAAATGTACATTTTGATGAAAAGCATGTGTTGCATGAGTTGAAACACTTCTTGCCATCGCAGCAGGCGTTGAAAGATTTTATTCATCATAATACATTGCATGCCTTTCAGCACATGAAGTTTTACGATGCCATTTTTAAAGCATCTAAAATTTTTGGCTTCCAGGTTCATTTACAGTTGCCGGAGTATAGAGAGATGTACAAAACCGGCCGCATAAGAGAAGATGTGCTTGAAATGGTTATTGCAGCAAAAAAAGATGGTGTAGGTGAGTGGAAGGCTAAGTTATTGAACACGGCATACGATACAATCAATCGCCCACGCATTGGCCAGCTTCGAAAGCTGTGGAAGGAAGTGTATCATTTTGATCTCGATAATAAAGTGCACCCGTTTTTATTCCGTATTCTTTGTGCTTTTTTAGACCAGGGTATAGCTATCAACAGTTTCCCGATTGTCAATAAGAATTTTATTGAAAGTATCAAAGAGCTGGAAAGAAAAAGCCCGGTTAGCTTTTTCAAAACAAAGGCAATTAAGAAAAAATTCCTATCCGGCGATTATTCGATCACTGAACTTTTAAAAACCATCGTAGGGAAAGAAGAATATTTCGAACAGTATTTATTTGATCAGCAATTTTCCCATCATGGCTGGAGTGGATTTATTAGTGCAGTAGAGGATAATCCACAAACCTTGTTAGACAAAAAAAACATCACACTGAAAGAGTTGGTTGAGTTTGAGTTGTTGATGGAGCTCGATGCACTCAATGCTACTTTAAAAAATAAGTGGCAGCCTTTGACTCATCACACAACTGTACCACCAGTAAATTTATTTGCAGGCGTAGAAAAAACAGAGTTAGCAGAGGTAATTGAATTGTGGCAGGATGCTTTTGAATGGAGTTATTATGATTCGGTATTAAAAGGCATATTATTAGCCTCCCCAAACCCCTCCAGGGAGGGGCTTTCCAACACACAGCCCTTGCTTTTGCAGGATGAAAACAATACTTCAGTAAGTTCGGAAAGGGGGCCTTTGAGCGATGGACAATCTCCCCTTCGGGGGGTGGGAGGGCTGGATCGGGCGACTTCTTTCCAATCCATCTTTTGCATAGATGAAAGAGAAGATTCTATACGCCGGCATATTGAAGCCGTTGATAAAAGGAGCGAAACATTTGGCGCACCGGGTTTCTTTGGTGTTGAGTTTTATTTTCAACAGCAGGGAAGTAAGTTTTACGATAAGCTTTGTCCGGCGCCGGTTACCCCAAAGTATTTGATTAAAGAGTCGGAGGCAAAAACTCTTCGCAAAGGAGAAGCGCTGTATACCAGGCATACGCATGGATTTTTAACCGGCTTTGCATTAAGCATCACATTTGGATTTTGGGCTTTTGTACAAACGATACTCAATTTATTTAAGCCTAAAATGAGCCCTGCTATTTCCAATGCTTATGGGCACATGGACAAACAATCGCTTCTCACAATAGAAAATAAAAATCCGGATGATATTGAGAACGGCTTGCAGATTGGTTACACGCTTGATGAAATGACAGCAAGGGCCGAAGGCTTTTTGCGTGGCATTGGACTTGTAAAAAAGTTTGCACCTATCGTGTATGTTGTAGCACATGGCAGCAGCAGTGCCAACAATCCGCATCATGGGGCACACGATTGTGGTGCTTGCAGCGGCCGTCCCGGTGCCACCAATGCAAGAGTACTTTCCTTTATTTTGAACCACAAAAAAGTAAGAGAGGTTTTACATTCTAAAGGAATCTTCGTTCCAAATACCACCCAGTTTATCGGCAGCATGCACGATACGGCAGCAGATGTAATTGAGTATTATGACGAGGAGATTTTGAATGATGAAAATAAAAGGGAACATTTGATCAACAAACAAAACTTTGAAACGGCGCTCAACCTGAATGCTAAAGAAAGAAGTCGCAGGTTTGCTTCCATCAATACCAAACAGGAGCTGGAACATGTTCGTAAAGCCATTCATAATCGTTCGGTTTCATTATTTGAACCAAGACCAGAACTTGGACATGGCACAAACACTTTAGCTATCATCGGACGAAGACAAACAACAAAGGGATTGTTCCTGGATAGAAGAGCATTCCTCAACAGTTACGATTATACAACAGATCCTGAAGGGACAATTCTTACTAACGTTATGAAGCCCATTGGTTTGGTTTGCGGCGGTATAAACCTGGAGTATTATTTTTCAAGAGTAGATAATATAAAAATGGGTGCTGGCACCAAGTTGCCGCACAACGTTATGGGTCTGTTTGGCGTAGCCAACAGCAGTGACGGCGATCTGCGCCCGGGACTTCCCTGGCAAATGATTGAAGTGCATGATCCTGTAAGATTGCTTGTGATCGTGGAGCATAAACCCGAAATCGTTTTAAATGCCATTCAGTCTTCACCCGAAGTGTTTGAATGGTATAAAAACGAATGGGTGCATATTGTAGCTTTGCACCCCGAAGATCAACAATTTTATTATTTCCGTAACGGTGAGTTTACAAAATATAATCCAATCACCGGTGCAGACCAGATCAAGACAATAAAAAATATGGAAGAGTTTTTAGAAGGTGCCAGGGAAATGGAGACCAATCATATTGTACACGCCACTGAAGAAAATTTACCTGTGTATTTATTAGATTGATTTTTTGTTACCAGCGTAAGTGCTGCGATCATCGTTCCTTGCGTCGCACACTTATACAACATATCGTTATTGAGCAAAACACCGTTAAGCAAAAAAATATTTTATAGCCTATCGTTATTGAGCATTTAAAAAAATACAGTGAATAACTTAGATTACATACTCAGCCAATCAATCAGCTTATTTATCATCATACCGTTAGCCGCTTTTTTTGCTTCCCTGTTCTGGAAAAACCACCAGGAAAAGCCAATAGCCCGCATTGTGCAGTTCACAAAAGGTTTTTTTATTGTAGCAACAGTGGCGTATGCCGTGTTTTGGTTCATCAACGGCAGTACACCGGTCAATCAAAGACTGGTAACAATTTACCAGACAGACAATTTTGTTTTTGCTATCCAGTTTTATTACGATCTGATAACAGTTGTATATAGTATAGTAGGAGCAGTATTATTTTTTCTGGTTTCTACTTTCAGCCGTTATTACATGCACCGCGATGAAGGATACAAACGCTTTTTTAATACCATCCTGTTTTTTGCATTGGGCTATAACATGATTATTTTTTCCGGCAACTTCGAAACATTATTTATAGGCTGGGAAATAATTGGTATTTCCTCTTTCTTGTTAATCGCTTTTTATCGCAACCGTTATTTGCCCGTAAAGAATGCTTTTAAAACCATCTCCAATTACCGGATAAGTGACGTAGCATTGATCCTTGGTATGTGGATGATGCATCACCTTACACACCAAAACATCAGCTTTACCCAATTAGCAGAGGCAAAAACGATTGCCATACAAAATGATCATTCCGGTATGGCCATATTTATTGTTCTAATGATTATACTGGCAGCAATGATAAAATCAGCACAGCTACCATTTACCTCCTGGCTGCCACGTGCCATGGAAGGACCTACAACATCCTCTGCCATATTTTATGGTTCGCTGAGTGTACACATCGGTGTGTTTTTGTTGTTGCGCACCTGGCCATTCTGGCAGGATATGCTGTGGGCCAAAATCGGCATCATTGTAATTGGTGCATTAACTGGTGTTATTGCAACGCTTATTGCAAGGGTTCAGCCTACAGTAAAAACACAAATTGCTTATTCATCAGCAGCACAGATCGGCATCATATTTATTGAAGTGGCATTAGGCTGGCATATTTTAGCGCTAATACATTTTACAGGCAATGCTTTCCTTCGCACCTATCAATTACTGGTTTCCCCTTCGGTATTAAATTATTTGGTACATCACCAGTATTTTCATTACCATCCTCCGCAACAAAAGTCTGTTTCAAAATTGCACGCCGCTTTGTACATGCTCGGCATAAAAGAGTGGAACCTGGACAGTGTGATGCAAAAATATCTGTGGCAACCTTTCAAATGGATTGGTGGGCAAGTTCAATTTTTAAAATCATCGGCAGCTGCAATAATATTTACAGGTATTGGAGTTGTTGCCTTGCTGGTATCAATAATTAAACCTGCGTTTATAGTACCAGGCGATACAACCATTTCTGCAGTCTTACTGGCCATCTCTCTGGCTATTATACTTTTTACTTTTTCTTACCGGGGTTCGGCTTTAAAAGCCTGGTCGTACCTGGTATTGGCGCACTTGTTTATTATAGCCGGTGTTGGCATTATTGCGGCACACATCAATACAATTGAACTCATATTTTATGCAAGCGGAATTGCAGTAGCCTTCGCATTAGGCCTTTATTGTTTGAATAGAATAAAAGCGATAGATAATGATATCTCATTGAACAATTATCATGGCTATGTGTACGAGGAAAAGTACACCGCGTTATTATTTTTCCTTGCAACTATTGGTATGCTCGGCTTTCCTATTACGGCTGCTTTTATTGGTATAGATGTGTTGTTTACTTATGTTGGCGAGGACGAGGCAATATTAGTTGCGCTATTAGCGCTTTGTTTAATTTTTATTGAGCTCGCAGTTATTCGCATATTTATCCGCATCTTTTTTGGGCAACACAAAAAATTAAATCACCCGGTTGCTTTCAGGTCCTCATAAAACAAGCTGTAAATTTATCCCTCAATAAGAGGTATCAATTATAGTTATGGCTTATCCTTATCAAATTAAATCGTTTGACGAATACAAATCAGCATATAAAAAAAGTATAGACCATCCTGAAGAATTCTGGGCCGAAGTGGCCCGGAATTTTTTATGGCGTAAACCCTGGGATAAGGTTTTAGAATGGAATTTCAGCGAACCGAAAATAGAATGGTTTAAAGGCGCCAAACTCAACATCACAGAAAATTGTATTGACCGTCATTTAAAAGATAAAGGCGATCAACCCGCTATTATTTGGGAACCCAATAACCCGGAAGAAAGAGTAAGAACCGTTACCTACAATCGTTTACATAAGAGGGTTTGCCAGTTTGCACAGGTATTAAAAAACAACGGCGTAAAAAAAGGCGACCGCGTAATTATTTACATGGGTATGGTGCCCGAGTTGGCTTATGCCGTTTTGGGCTGCGCAAGGATTGGCGCTATTCATAGCGTGGTGTTCGGCGGCTTCTCTGCCCAAAGCATTGCCGATAGATTGGAAGATGCAGGTGCCGAATATATTGTAACCTGCGATGGCGCTTACCGCGGCGAGAAAATTATTCCACTCAAGAATGTAATTGACGATGCACTCATTGGCAATAAAACAGTAAAGCGGGTGATTGTTTATACAAGAACACGAACACCTGTTTCTATGTTGAAAGGAAGAGATGTGTGGTGGGAAGATGAAATGGAAAGGGTGGAAGAAGCAGCCCCCTCTAACTCCCCCGGTGGGGGAGAACCCAATGCACAGCCCTCGCCAGACCAAGTCCCAAACTATAACACAGAAACTTTGCAAAGCAGGCCAAGTGCGGCTGGTGGCCCTTCCCACCGGGAAGGGTCGGGGATGAGCTCTGAGGGGTTTGGGGAGGCTATGGACGCAGAAGATCCTCTGTTTATTTTATACACGTCGGGCAGTACAGGTAAACCGAAAGGTGTGGTGCATAGTTCGGGTGGGTATATGGTGTGGACGGCTTATACTTTTGTAAACGTGTTTCAATATAAGCCCGGTGATGTTTTTTTCTGCACCGCAGATATAGGATGGATCACCGGGCATAGTTATATTTTGTATGGACCATTATGTGCAGGAGCTACTTCATTAATGTTTGAAGGCATTCCTACCTGGCCTGATGCAGGAAGGTTTTGGGATATTGTACAAAAACACAAGGTCAATATTTTATATACAGCACCTACTGCTATCCGTTCATTAATGGGTTTTGGATTAGAACCCTTAAAAGGAAAAGATTTGTCATCATTAAAAGTATTAGGCACAGTTGGTGAACCCATCAACGAAGAAGCCTGGCATTGGTATAATGAACATGTAGGCAAAAAGCGGTGCCCGATTGTAGATACGTGGTGGCAGACAGAAACTGGTGGGATACTAATATCTAACCTTGCCGGAATAACACCTGCAAAGCCCGGCTGGGCAACACTTCCAATGCCAGGAGTGCAATTAGTGTTGGTGGATGAAACGCAGCCCCCTCAATCCCTCAAGGGGGAAGTAGCCACCTCACAGCCCTCGCCTGACCAAGTTGCAAGCGATTACACAGAGTCTTCGCAAAGCGGGCCTGCGCAGCATAGCGAAGCCCCTCCACCGGAGGGGTTGGGGGAGGCTGGACATCTCTGTATCAAAGCACCTTGGCCGGCAATCTTACGAACAACGTACGGCGATCATGAACGCTGCAAACAGAATTATTTCTCAACTTACAAAAACTTATATTTTACCGGCGATGGCGCATTGCGTGATGAAGAAGGTAATTACAGGATTACAGGAAGAGTGGACGATGTATTGAATGTAAGTGGTCATAGAATAGGAACTGCTGAAGTAGAAAATGCCATAAACATGCACGCCGGTGTGGTAGAGAGTGCGGTGGTTGGCTACCCGCACGATATTAAAGGTCAAGGAATTTATGCTTACGTTATTTGCCAGGGAAGCCATGAAGATGAATTGACCAGGAAAGATATTTTACAAACTGTTACACGTGTAATTGGTGCAATAGCCAAGCCCGATAAAATTCAATTTGTAACCGGCTTACCAAAGACACGAAGCGGCAAGATCATGCGCCGTATTCTGCGCAAGATTGCTGAAGGAGAAAAGACTTTTGGCGATACCTCTACACTGCTTGATCCGGGAATAGTTGAAGAAATTGCTAAGGGAAAAATATAATAATACAATGATTGGAACTTTGCGATCAAACTAAAATATAGCGGTTAATAATTTATACACGCCCCATAAAATAGCTACAATCACCAGGAACAAAACAATGAGTACGGGAACTATTACTTTAGTAGCACTGCCCCTGTGGCGGCCTTCCTGGTAATGCTCCTGCATCAAACGCATGTTACGCATGTTGGCCTTGAAAGCTATGTCAAACAAATCGCCTATTATGGGTATTGCTCCAATGATCGCATCAATCAGAATATTTAAAATCATCCGCGCCAGCACATAACCACTTGCACCGTTGCGGGCCATTATGGTAAGCATATAACCCGATACTGCAAACGTTGACAGATCGCCGACACCGGGAATTAACCCGATGATGGAATCTAAACCAAAACGAATATCAGTACCCGGAATGCGGAACTGGGCATCCATAAGTTTTGCCAGGTAACCAATTTGCTTTAAGCCGCGCTGAGAAGAAATTTGTGTTGCCATTATTTGGGCGATGAAATGAAGTTATATTCATCTGCCTTACAAAGATGAAAATTGTGCCAAACAGTAATAATGATTTCTAATTCTGATTGTAATGATAATGAGCGGGAGAATAAATGATTCAAATTAGGTAATCTTTGTTGCTGAATAGTAGTCAACATGCTCATTACGCTTTTTATTTTTCTCATTTTTGTGGCGCTTATTTTTCTATTTTTAGATCAACTCAATTTTGGGAAGCGCCTACTTGCCAACGTCTGGACCGCATAAAGAAAACGCCTAATTTGTCCCGATACAAAGAGTACTGGCGGAAGCAAACAAAAAGGATTGCCAATTATTCACCCGATGATTGGCAAGGCAGTTGATCTTAAGGAGCCCCTTCCCTCCACCCTTTGGTGGCAGGAATCAAAATGAATCTTTTAAAACTACAACCCGTATACCCTTTCAAAAGTTAACTAATTCACTTAATTACTAGTTAATCACTTCAATGTTCGCTTTTTCGTTTTGAGTAGCTTAGTTTACATCTTTAATCAATCACCCTAAAAACAAACAATGAAACTTAGTTTATTCGTTTTAAGCGTAACCGTGTTAGCAGCAAGTTGCAACACCAATCCAAAAGCTTCTGAATCAACAGTGGAAAAAACCGACACCACCCTGGTCACTGAAGTAAAAACCTCTACAACTGTAGAAGAAAAGAAAATCACTCCTGCATCCAATGCGTCCACTTCTAATTCTGAGTCTATCAATTCAGAATCAAATAACACGGCAAAAGAAAAGACAGGCTGGAGTAAAACAGCTAAAGGAGCAGTAATAGGTGGTGTGGCGGGCGCCGGAACCGGGGCTATCATTAATAAAAAAAACCGGGTAAAAGGTGCCGTTGTTGGCGGTGTGATCGGGGCTGGCACCGGGGCTATCATAGGTAACGAGTTAGATAAAAAAGACGGCAGACATTAATAACAAAAGATACTGTTTAAAGCGTAGCCTAAAAAGGCTGCGCTTTTTTTTGCATGTACGAAGAACTTTTTTCCGGCAATTACTAATTCAGTAACTTTTGTTATGAAATCAATAATCGTAACTGCCTCCCTTCTTATTGCACTGCTGCAAATTACTTTTGCACAGACCGGCGTAAAGCAATACACTATTGAGCAGTTTTATAAAACCACTTCTTACGGTGGTGGAAACTTCAACAAGGGTGAAAACAAAATTCTTATTCACGATAACAGTAGTGGTATTTTTAATGTATATGAATTAGACCTGGCCACTAAGCAAAAAAAGCAATTAACTAACTCGGCGAATGAATCCCATTTTATGCTTAGTTACATTCCTGCCAGCAATAATTTCTTATTCACTGCCGATAAAGGCGGTAATGAAAACAGCCATATCTACCTGCAAACCGGTGCTGACTCAGCCATAGATTTAACGCCTGGCGAAAAAGAAAAGGCAGATTTTTTTGGATGGAATAAAGAAAAAACAAGTTTTTATTATGCTACCAATGTCCGCGATCCAAAGTTTTTTGATATCTATAAAATGAACCCATCTGACTGGAAGTCGATGTTACTTTATAAGAATGAACAGGGCTACAATGTGGGTGCAATTTCTGATGATGAAAATTATCTGTTGCTCACAAAAAGCATTACTACCGATAAAAATGAAATGCATTTATTAAACCGGAAAACAAATGAGCTGAAAAAAATTTCGGCCAACGAGGAAGCCACTTATAGCCCCGAAGGCTTTGAACCGGACAACAGCGCTTTTTATTATACAACCAACGAAGGAGCCGAATTTTCCTATGTCATTAAATATGTTGTTGCCACCGGCAATAAAGAAAAAATATTCAGCGATAAGTGGGACGTAATGTATTTCTACCTCAGTGAAAATAACAAATACAGGGTAATAGGAATTAATGAGGATGGACGAAATAAAGTATTGCTTTTTGATCATAAAACGGGGAAGAAAATGTCTTTCCCTAAAATACCAGAGGGCTATGTACAACGGGTTAATATCTCTCCTTCCGAAAAAAACATGATTGTTTATGTAGCCAGCGACCGTTCGCCTGTGGATTTGTACAGCTACAATTTTGCATCAAAAAAACTGGCAAAACTTACCAATGCTTTAAATCCGGAGATCAACCCCGATCACCTGGTAGATGCTACTGTAGTTCGTTTTAAATCCTTCGACGGGTTGGAAATTCCGGCGATCTTTTACAAACCAAAAATTGCATCGGGCCGTGTACCCGCTTTGGTTTGGGTGCATGGTGGACCTGGCGGGCAAAGCCGTGCAGGTTATTCGCAAAACCTGCAATATCTGGTAAACCATGGTTATGCCGTTCTTGCTGTTAATAACCGCGGCAGCAGTGGGTATGGAAAAAGCTTTTATAAAATGGATAACCGTAACCATGGCGATAAAGACCTAAAAGATTGTGTTTGGGGAAAGAAATGGTTGGCGCAACAATCATATATTGATCCCGCAAAAATTGGTATTTATGGCGGTAGTTATGGTGGCTTTATGGCTTTGGCTGGCATTATTCAATACCCGCAGGAATTTAAAGTGGGAGTTGATTTATTTGGTGTTACCAATTGGCTGCGCACGCTTAAAAGTATTCCTTCTTATTGGGAAAGTTTTCGTATTGCCCTATACGATGAAATGGGCGATCCACAAACCGATAGTCTACGATTGCGCAACATTTCTCCGCTTTTTAATACTGATAAAATAAAAACGCCGCTGCTTGTATTGCAAGGCTCTAACGATCCAAGAGTGCTGCAGGTGGAAAGTGATGAAATAGTAGCAGGTGCCCGCAAGAATGGTACGCATGTAGAGTACGTGCTTTTCCCTGATGAAGGACATGGCTTTGTAAAAAAAGAAAATCAAATGAAGGCCGCAAGAATAACATTGGAATTTCTTGAAAAGCATTTGAAGGGAGGTGCACAACCTGCAGAAGGAAAAAAAGCTTTTTAACCAATAAATGCAATCAAATTTTATTGAGGGTAATTGCTAAAATAGTCATCAATTAATTTATTGCATTGGCAAGCCGTTCAACTTTTTTTTATCTTTTTTGTTAGAGATAAAAAACCTCAATATGGCAACACTTTCGCTTACAGCTATTACCCGTCACATGCGTGAATTAGATATTTGCATGATGGTAACCGAATCAAAGGAAGGCGCTTTAAGCAGCCGCCCTATGAGTAATAACAAAGACGTAAAATACAATGGTGATTTATATTTTTTTACGTACGAACGTTCGCAAAAAATAAAAGACATTGAAAACACTGCACAAGTGAACCTGAATTTTGAAGGTAAGGACATGCTCTACATAAGTATAGCAGGCAAAGCAAAATTGATCCGCAACAAAACCTCCTTCGAACAACATTGGGTAGATGGACTGGAGCAATGGTTTAAACAAGGTATTGATACACCAGGTATGGTATTGATCCAAGTAAAAGGAATGAGGCTGCGCTATTGGCAAAAAGAAAAAGAAGGAGAAATTAAGTTGAACAAAAAGTCCTGAATTCTACATGTCATTCCAGCAAGCCTGCAAACGAATACCCAGGCTTTTGCGTAGTCTAAACTTTAAAATGAATACAAAACAAAACAAATCCTGGTACTTTAGATAAAGAACAGTGTAAGATCAGATTGCACAAAAGGACTTGCAATTAAGTATTAACTCACATACTTATATTGCTGATACTGCACAGGCAGCAAGAGATGAATTTTACCCGCCTTTTGCTGAAGTAAACCGGAAAGGAAAAGAAAGAGGGGTTCACCAATTAGCAGGGCGCAATTTGATGCGTCTACCGAACCGCAAGGGGCTTTATTAGTTGGTAGTCCGCAACAGGTGATTGATAAAATATTGTACGAACATGAACTCTTTAATCACACCCGTTTTTTGGCGCAAATGAGTATTGGCGCCATGCAACATAAAAACATTTTGCATGCCATTGAATTGCTGGGAACAAAAAAGTGGCACCGGAGGTGGGGAAGTATACAATAGTAAAAGGGCAGAAAAATTAGTGTAGCGTTTGATAAAAAGTGACAAAAAGCCCTTTGCTGTTCAGGAAGTTTTTGAACGACAAGGGGCCAGTTGTCCTTTTATAGAAGAAATCGAAACTAAGTTAGCTATAGTGGTAAGCTATCTCTTCTCAAAGTAGTGTCGGTAGTTACCACCGTTGTGTCAGTGGTGGTATTATTGATCGTTGTTTCGCTTTCGGTAGTAGTGGCAGGTTCAGGCGTAGTACAGGCAATTATAGTAAGCCCGAAACCCATAATAAACAATAGCTTTTTCATAAAATTGAATTTAGTGTTTAATGATTGTTTCAGAGTAACAATAAATAAACCACACAGGGCCTGGTAAATTTTTTTTGCAATTCTTTAAAAAAAATAATTGATTATCAGTGGTTTACACCTTGCTTTGTTATTTTCTTTTTTTAATATTACCTGATTTATGATCTGAAAATGGGTAACAATTATTGTAGAAGCACATCAGGCAATTGTAGAAAAAATGCCTGTTGAGTAAGTAAAAAGCCCCCGTTCCGAGTTCTTGAACAACAAACATGTTTTTAGCTGAACTGCCACATTTTAGTACGAAAGTTCAGCACAAAGAAGTCGTAGTGCGAAACGTTGTTAGTTAAACAGCACAAATTGGAACCTATGGCTCACTTGAACGCATTAAAAAAAGCAGCTCTGTTTGAGCTGCTTTTCTACTTGTTGTTTTCAATTCTAATCATCATTTCTGTCTCTTCTAATGCGGTCGTTATTCTCATCGCTATCCAAATCCAAATCACTATTCCGAACCGTATCATCAGTTGAATCATCCGGCAGGCGTACATTGTCTGAAAGTTCATTCTCTGTTATGCGTGAACGAAAACGCATACCTGTTTCCTCTCCCTGCCTGCCAGTTTGAAACTCTTCGGCCTGTGAAGTTGTTTCGCCGGCACTTGTACCACGGCGATTGCGATACAGATTTTCCTCATTAAAATGTTCGTGGCTGTAAAAATCATTATTGCTGTCTGTAGTCAGTCCGGCCATTGCTGCACCACTACCTAAACCACCAAATACATTGCGAACGCTTGTTTCATGTTCTGTATCAAAGCGATCTTCGTCATACTCCGGCAAAGAACGTAATTGCTCTGCAGTTACACCATTTAAAATAACATCATCATCATCTTCGTGTAACTGCGCTATACCAATGGGCACCAATACTTCTTTATCATCAAGGTCTAAATCATTTTCTTCAAGGTCCACCACCAGGTAGCGTACTTTACGGCTTTCGTAATCGAAGATCAGTTCTTCTACTTCACCTATTTGTTTGCCCGATGCGTCTTTTACATCCCAACCGCGGATGTCTGATTCTCCATCAACAATTTCAAAATCGCTATTGCTTAGTTTCTGAAGGCGGGTATTTTTTTTATTTTCTGCTTCCATGATTTTAGTTTTTTTAAAGGCATTGCCTTTGTGATTAATAACTATTTACTTTAAAACCTTACTGTGTTGTATTACCGTTATTACCGCGGGCTACAATTTCTACCCGGCGGTTTTCCTTACGCCCTGCTTCTGTGTTGTTAGTAGCCACAGGCTGCGCTTCACCAATTGCATTTACGGAAATGCGACCAGCATCTATACCATTACTTTGCAGCCATGCTTTTACGGCATCGGCTCTTTGCTGCGCCAGGTCTTTATTGTAGCCTGCACTGCCTTGTGCATCGGTAAAACCATACACCCGTATGTCACCTGCATTATAACGTTTACCAATGGAGGCTGCAATTTCTTTAAGGTTGGCTTCAGCTTCTGGACGAATAGTTGCTTTGTCTTCGCCAAACAAAATAGTTTCGTCCATGCCATAAATACCATAGCTGTCATTACCCCGCACATTTATGTTACGGTCAGTAATCTCTTCGTAGTTTACTGCGGGTGCATTAAAGTCAACACCATCCCAATCTGCAACAGCGGTATTGTTGCTGGTACTTATGTTAGTGGTTGTAGTGTCGGTAATAGTATCGGTAGCTACCGCTCCGTCTTTATCACGGGTTAAAAACCAGATAAGCGCTGCCACACCCAGCAGTAAAAGTATCCAGGGGAGAATGGATGTTTGTTTTTTAGGTTGAACATTTAAATCTGCCATTTTTTCTGTTTGAATTTTTTATGAATGTTGGTTAACAAGAAGGAGTTGATGTAATATCGTGCCGCAGACAGTACCAGGCTACATTTCTCCTTTGCGTCCTATTTAATTGCCGTGTATTGATGTGATTTATCATCAAAAAAAATAAATAGCTATCGGAT
>MWVT01000053.1_pt1 | contig 19203 bp, 20 predicted proteins | sample 1047201 | NCBI WGS metagenome assembly MWVT01 (sample SAMN06349988, study PRJNA376086) | soil metagenome | isolation source: TG5-1 sample Antarctic (ecotone) soil | place: Antarctica | collected 2015-01-13 | reverse complement strand
ACAATTGTTTTACCATCCGGAGAAATAGATGGGTACCGCATCCACAAAGGTGTGTTTTGTGCAAGAGCAGGCTGGGCAACAAGGGTTGCACATAAGATCAATAGGTGTAATCTCATTTTTATATTTAATTTTTGCAATTACTAAAGTTATTAAATCAGCTATGGCTTTCAATCAACAATTTGAAGATGTTATTAAATTTTACACAGGCGGTATACATCCTGTTGTACCCTTTAATCCCGCAAAGGATAAATTGGTGCTATTCGATTTTTCCAGGAACAATAAAGAATTACCTGCTGACATAACCGGCAATACTGATTTGTTTTCTGAATACGCTGATAAAAAACTTAAAGAAGCAAATGCTTTATACGGGATAGGTGGTTATAATGAGATGAGAAATTTTTACGACCGAAGTGAGGTTTTTAATGATGATGATGGCAGTGGAGAACCGCGAAGACTTCACTTAGGAATGGATATTTGGGGCAGTGCAGGCTCTACTGTCTATGCACCTTTGGAAGCTACGGTGCATAGTTTTGCTTTCAATGATAATTATGGTGATTATGGCGCAACACTCATTCTGCAACATGAATTGGAAGGAGTTATATTTCATACATTATATGGTCACCTGAGCCTTCATTCCATACAGGATAAAAGAGAAGGGGATACCATTGAAAAAGGATCATGGATTGCTGCTTTTGGCGAAGCCCATGAAAACGGAAACTGGCCTCCTCACCTTCATTTTCAGATCATCCTGAATATGCAGGGATTGAAAGGAGATTATCCCGGTGTATGTAAATTGTCTGAAAGAGAAAAGTATTTAGCGAATTCTCCTGATCCGGATCTGATATTACGAATGCTGCGTTTTGTATAAAGTATTATAATGAATACCAATAATGAACGGGGATTAGTAAACATCAATGAGCCTTCTAAACATGCACCACATTACAGCTAAATCTAGCGGGTTAAAAATGACCTTGTGTATCAATCCACATAGAACCGCAAGTGCCTAAACCTATTATCAATAATATACCTGATGAAAGTAAATAACCCTTCGCCAATTCTTTGCTTCCGGCAGCAAAAAGTACGAGAGAAACAATCAGATCCGCAATCGCCACGCCCAAACTCACCAATCCAATAAAACTTAAAAAGCTTCCGATAGAAATTCCACCAAAACCAACAGTGCCCACTGCGGCAAGTAAAACAACAATGGATAAATGCCACAATAGTATCTTATAAATGAGCCTCATGAATTTTTTATTTTATTGAACATACAGAATATCCAATCAATAAAAACAGGCCTCCCATGAGTATATAAAATTTTGCACCCTGATCTTTAATTGCCATTTTGCTGAGCCCTATGAAAAGATTGATGATGCCTGACAATATTGAAATCACCCCAGTTAGCGCAAAGCGTCCAAAAAAGAAATAAGTGTCGCCTCGTGTAATAAGATAATTGATTACAAAAATGCCGGTAACTATCAGAATATTTATAAGGATGACTTTCTTCATTGTACCTGCATTCGTACCTCTGCCACGTCAGTTCTTTCTGCTATCAATTCACGCAAACGAATTTCCTTATCATCGCGGTAAAAGAGATTCATGGTTTCGAAAGGTATTACCCGCCCATCTTTATGCACTATATGTACACAGCTTTTTTTGATGGCTCGAACATCAAAATCATAGGCATCTATAAAACGCATAATGATTATGCGGAAGAGGTTGTTGTACGTCAATTCCGGAGCATGAAATTGGGGAAGGCAACAAAGCAGTTGTTTGAAATTTTCTTCTACTTTATCTACCGAAATGCCTGTGCTGAAAATCTTCATTAGCTGGCCGTGCAGCAGTGCATCCTGTTCATACACTATTGTATTGCGGCTGTTATTCAACAAATGTTCAGGGTCTATATATCGTGTCATAGGGAATACCTGCCCGTTCAGTTTCAAAGCATAACCCATAGCCAATGCATCCGGATTGCAAGGCACGGGTATCAGATCGTTTTCATTGAATACATCGGTTTGCTCTAAAATTTTTCTCCGCACATCGGTAAGTGTGATGCGGTCTGTAGCCGGATCAAAATTTTCTGTTCTGCCCGCAATTTGTGTAGGTTGAAATGTGACTCCCCGAACACAAGGCTGTTGTAAAGCAAAATCAATTATCTTTCCGATCTCATCATCATTCACACCTTTTTGCAGTGTTACTACCAATGTGGTAGAAAGATTCAGCCTGTTTAAATTTTCCAATGCTTTCATCCTTATATCCGTAAGGTCTTTCCCCCTCAATTGTTGCAAAGCATCAGGCTTAAAAGAATCAAACTGCAGGTACACTTCAAAATCAGGCATATAAGTAGCCAGTTGCTGCGCAAATGAAAAATCTTTTGCTATACGGATGCCGTTTGTGTTCAACATCAGGTGTTTGATCGGCTTTGTTTTAGCTATGTTGAGTATTTCAAAAAACTGCGGATGAATGGTTGGCTCACCTCCGCTTATTTGCACTACATCCGGCTCTCCTTCATTAGTCACTATTATATCCAGCATACGTTCCACTTCCTCTATGCTTCTGTGCCGTCCGTAATGTGGTGAGCTCATAGCATAACAAGTGGGACAGCTTAAGTTACAGCGATCAGTAATTTCTACAATGGTAAGGCATCCATGCTGCTCATGATCCATACATAAGCCACAATCGTAAGGACAGCCATAATTTGTTTTGGTATTAAATTTTAAAGGAACCTCCGAAGGCTTGTTGTAATTGCGAATGTTCTTATAGTAAGCTATATCCGTTGCTATCAGTACTTTTTGAAAGCCATGTTGAGGGCAGTTCTTAAGCATAAACACATTATCATTCTCAAATACAATTTTTGCATCTACCCGGCGCAGGCATTCGGTGCATAAGCTAATGGTAAAGTCGTAATAGGTATATGGTCTTTCAGGCATAGGACAAGATTAGTTTTTTCGGTTGTATAATGTAGCGTGCATAATAAGTTAATCCTGCCACACAAGCAATTTGTATGGTGGATAAACCAAAAGAAAAACTATAGTGTGGCTTAATGAATTCAATTAAGAATCGAAACAACAGGTAGCTGATCATAAATAGCTTGAAGAAGCCCCCGCTTTGAAATGCCATTTTCATTTTTAGTGTATGTAACATTCCCCATAAAAAAAGTAGAAAGAGAATTTCATATAATGCTACAGGATGACGCAACATACCATCACCTAAATTCATAGCCCAGGGTACACTGCTTTCAATGCCGTAAGTTTCTTCATACACTCCCATGCTAAAGCAACCGATACGCCCAATAGTGAGCGCAAGTATCATAGGGTACACAAATAAATCACCTGAAGCTCTTTTTTCACCCAATGTTTTTTTCATTAACTCCACTCCTGCCAAACCGCCCAAAAATCCACCTACCACTGTTTTGTTATTATATATATACCAAAATATATTATCGGTAATAAATAGTTCGTATGGCCGTTCCAGCGAGCCAACAATATGAGAGCCGGCAAGAGCACCGAAGATGGCACCGATGATGATCCATATCCTGGAAGATGTTGTAAACACGTCACCTTGTTTTTTTCGTAAAATCAGAAAATAACGGAAGCCGATGAAATAGGCTGCAGTTTCGAGTATCCAATGCAGGTGAACAGAGGCATTGGCAATATTTATGGTGACCGGAAATTCCACATATACTATTTACTGTAATACCCATAGTCTGCCCGAAGGAAAGCTGCGATAGGCTACTACTCCTTTGCCTCTTGAAAAATAAATTTGATGGATACCTTCATTTTTAGAAGTCATGGTATCTCTTTCTGCCAATTGAATATTTGTAAAAAATTTATTGTCCAGCTGAATATTATCTGAATAGTTGAGACGTGCTACCGACCCATTGAAATCCATTCTTTCAAATCCGTTTTCTTTAAGATTGTACCCCTGCATATTAGCCTTGTACAAGTTCATCGTAACATTATCAGAAGATGTTTGGTTGTAAGCAGGCGTATAATGACTAAGATTTAAATAGAGCTTGTAAATATTGGGGGCAAATTGCTCCTGAGAATAAAATGTTTTACGGGCGGAGCAATCTCCGGTGCTGTTTCCATAGCCTCCAGTGGTCACTTCATATGCATCAGTGGTCTCTGTATTATTCAATGTGATAGTATCAAATAGTCCTGCATCTGATTTGAAAATAAGTTTTTGCCCATCCTTATAGGGAAACCATTGGGTCAGAATGCCTTCCTGAAATGCGGGGCAATTCACTACTTTGGAACAATCATTTTTGCAGGAGGTAAATAGTATGGAAGTACAAATAGAGATGAAGAGAATAGATAGATATATATTTTTGCCTGTCATATTATCAATATCTAAAGTACTCTCTAAAATTGATACTATCTACTTCATGAGTTTCATGCACCAGTTATTTCAATGGTGTTTAGCATTACTTCATTCAATCCGGGAGAATCAGAATATAGGTAAACCAGTATTACATGCTAAATTTTTTGGGAAAAAGTTTAGCTTTACACTACGTTTTAGAATATGAACAACCCCAACCTCGATGCCGGTAAAGAAACACTCACCGTAATAGATAAAGAATTTGAGAATGGCATTCGTCCACAAGAGATGGATGAATTTTCCGGACAGCCGCAGATCATTGAAAATCTCACCATTTTTATTAAAGCTGCCAAACTGCGGGGCGAAGCATTAGACCATGTGCTTTTCCATGGCCCACCTGGTCTGGGCAAAACCACCTTATCCCGGATTGTTGCAAATGAACTCGGTGTAAACATAAAAGAAACATCAGGACCTGTTATCGAGAAGCCGGGCGACTTAGCAGGTTTGCTTACAAATCTTCAACCCAATGATGTTCTTTTTATTGACGAAATACATAGGCTCAGTACAGTTGTGGAAGAATATCTCTATTCGGCAATGGAAGATTATAAGATAGATATCATGATAGACAGTGGCCCCAATGCCCGCAGCATTCAATTGAATTTAAACCCGTTTACACTTATTGGCGCTACTACCCGTAGTGGATTATTAACAGCTCCATTACTATCAAGGTTTGCTATAAAATCCAGACTGGAATATTACGATGCGCAAGTACTTCAAAAAATATTATTGCGGGCCGCTTCTATTTTAAATGTATCAACCTCTACTGAAGCAGCAGGTGAAATAGCACGGCGCAGTCGCGGCACCCCGCGTATTGCTAATGGATTGTTACGCAGGGTAAGGGATTTTGCACAGGTATTAAATGATGGCAATATTGATATAGGCATTACCCAACATGCTTTGAAAGCCTTGAATGTAGATGAACATGGCCTTGATGATATGGACAACCGGATTTTGTTAGCAATCATTGAAAAGTTTAAAGGTGGCCCTGTAGGCATTACCACCATTGCCACCGCAGTAGGAGAAGAAACCGGAACCCTGGAAGAAGTTTATGAACCTTTCCTTATCCAGGAAGGTTTTATAAAACGTACACCTCGCGGCAGAGAGGTTACACACAAAGCATATAAACATTTGGGAAAAATTCCGCCTACTTCTGTTGGCGTTTCCCTGTTTGATGTATAAGCAAATTTTTCGAATTCTTAAAGTTGCTGCATAAAAAAAAGGATCAAACAAACGCCTGACCCTTTCAAAAACTCTATAAAAATATTAAGGTTGCCCTTGCACTACCAACCTGAATCCATTTCCATGGATATTCACAATTTCAATATTTGAATCTTCTCTTAAATACTTCCGGAGTTTGGCAATGTACACATCCATACTTCTACCATTGAAATAAGTATCACTGCCCCAGATGCGCTTAAGTGCCTGTTCACGTGGCAACAGATCGTTGAGGTGTTCGCAAAGCATTTTGAGCAATTCGTTTTCTTTGGGTGATAGGGTTTGTGTTTTACCTCCTACGATCAACTGACGCAATTTGGGATTGAAATGATAGGAAGCAAGATCAAATTCTTTATTATCCGCTTCTTTGTTAAGCTCTTCATTGCGCTTGAGTATGGCTTTTATTTTATGCAGTAACACCTCACTGTCAAACGGCTTGGTGATGTAGTCGTCAGCACCTAATTTATAACCCTGGATAATGTCCTCCTTCATTGTTTTAGCACTCAGGAAAAAGAGGGGAACATCAGGATTGATATCTCTGATCTCTTCAGCAAGTGTAAAGCCATCCATATTTGGCATCATCACATCAAGCAGGCATATGTCGAAACTTTCCCTTTGAAATGCTGCAAGTCCCAATCGTCCATCCCGCTCTAGTATTACATCATAATCATTCAGTTCCAGGTAATTTTTAAGTACACTTCCCAGATTCGTATCATCCTCACACAATAAAATCTTTGCTTTTTTTCCTTCCATGTCTATGGTTTTTAATTATAAGTATAAAAATAACACATTCTTACTCAAACATTCACCCCGTCTGTTAAGTGAATTATGCAAAAACATTACCAGCGGCCTAACCCCGGGAATTATGACGTTCCCTGATAATTTTTTAAAGCATTCGATTACCCAAAGCAATGCATAAATTGGAAACCGTGATTAGGAATCCTTACGTACAACGAATTAATAAAGCGCAATAACTACATTTGACAAATGCAGGCAATGATTGACGAGGTTTCAGATTTATATACAACCTGGTGCGGTAAAGCCCCAACAGAAGTAGATGTGTTGCCTCAATCCGGGAGCGACAGAAGGTATTTCCGCATGCATAATGATGAGTGTCAATCTGTAATAGCTACCCTTGGGCCTAACATCCCCGAAAATGAAACTTTTATTTATTTCACTGACCATTTTAGAGATAAGGAGCTCAATGTTCCGAAAGTACTTGCCGTAAATGAAGAAAAAACTATCTACCTCCAGGAAGATTTAGGTGCGATATCCTTACTTGATCATCTTGAAGCAAACAGCTTCATGCAGGAAGTATATGCTTTGTTCAGAGAAAGCCTGCACCAATTGGCGCGGTTGCAGGTGATGGGAGATGAGGGAATGAATTACGATAGATGTCTTACAAATAAAGAATTTGGCAAGCAGGCAATAATGGCGGATTTGCTTTATTTCAAATTTTACTTTCTTGATGGTTTACGCAAACCGTATGATAAGCAAAAACTAATTGATGATTTCGAAGCATTGAGCAGTTATCTCTCTTTTACCGAATTTAAATTTTTCATGTTTCGTGATTTTCAAAGCCGGAATATTTTGGTAAAAGAAGATCGAAGTGTACACTTTATAGATTACCAGGGAGGCATGAAAGGTGCACCACAATATGATGTAGCAAGTCTGATTTGGCAGGCACGTGCAAATCTGCCAGATGAGTGGAAAGATGCTTTGCTGAAAGATTACATGGATTCTTTTGAGGCTATTCTTCAACAACCGCTTGATCGCCCTGTATTTGTTAGCCAATACAATGGATATGTATTAATCCGTTTGTTACAGGTTTTAGGAGCTTACGGATTCAGAGGATTGTTTGAGCGCAAAGCGCAGTTTCTCACGAGCATCCCACTTGCATTGCATAATCTTCGCTGGTTCATTGAGCATAATAGTTTAGGGATAGCACTTCCTGAATTTAAAAAAGTTTTAGAATTATGTGTAGAAGATGAAATCATTCAACGATTTACACCGGTACAAGCCGATGAGCATACACAATTGGTAGTCAAAGTTTGTAGTTTTTCATATCGAAAAGGTATTCCCCAGGATGCAAGTGGCAATGGGGGAGGCTTTGTATTTGATTGTAGAGGTATTGATAATCCCGGTCGCTACGACGAATACAAAACCATACATGGCAGAGATAAAGCAGTTATGGAATATTTGGAAAGACAAACCAGGATGCAGGATTTCTTAAACACCGTTTTCGATATGGTGGATATCAGTGTTGAAGAATACATCAAACGGGGTTTCGCCAATCTTTCTGTCAGCTTTGGTTGTACCGGAGGTCAGCACAGAAGTGTATATGCTGCCGATGCATTAGCAAGACATTTAAAAAATAAGTATAAAGTAAAGATTGATTTGTGTCATGTAATGCAGGAAGAAAAAGGGTGGGTGAATAGTCTTTAGCCCCCGGTGGGTGAACTTAGGTGGAGAAATATTTTTATTTCAAGATTTCTTTGAAACAATATTGTGTTTTTTTATTTAGTCATCACCATTGCTACTATGTGCTTTTCTTGCGTCGCACTCTTGTACGGCTGGTAATTCTATTGTGCATTGTGCAACAAGGTATTTTACCAAACCATCCCAACTAATTAAATGATTGAAACAAATAACACTGAACGATCAATTTCTCCCCATCGGGAGATAGGGGGCTTTATCCTCGCCGCCGGATTAGGCACCCGTTTTAAATCCTGGACAGACAAGCATCCTAAGGCGCTTGCTTTGGTAAATGGAAAAACTTTGTTGCAGCGAAATGTAGAATATCTTCAGCAGTATGAAATTTACAATGTAGTGGTGAACGTGCATCATTTCGCAGATCAGATGAGAGATATTATTAAAAAAAATAATGGATGGGGAAGCATCATTACACTGAGTGATGAATGTGACGAGTTACTAGAAACAGGCGGTGGTATGTTAAAGGCAAAGGAATTATTAAATAAAAGTCCTTTCATTACGCTCAATGTAGATGTGCTTACAAATTTGAATTTATATATTCTGATTGAGCAACATCAGAAAAAAAATGCATTAGTCACACTGGCTATTGCCGACAGATCAACAACGCGTTTTTTATTATTTGATGAACAACAAAATTTATGCGGATGGAGAAATATAAAAGATGATAAGATCTTAGAAAAAATTTCTAATCCTTCGCCTGAATATGTACAAAAAGCATACAGCGGAATAGCAGTTTTTCAACCTGAAGTTTTTGATCATATTTCCTTTACCGGAAAGTTTTCATTGATTGATGTTTTTCTGCACATAGCACCATTAAAAAAAGTTTTTGGTTGCGACCATACAGGAGATAAGTGGGTAGATGTGGGGCGTACGGAAAGTGTAGCTGTGGCAGAAGAACTGTTTACTTAATTCCTGAAATCTTGTTACTTGTTGTCCTGTTTTATTTTTAATCTTATTTTCAATGTCCAAACTTCTCTTCATGAAATCAATACTTCTTTCCTTTGTTTTATTAGCTTTTTTCTATTCCGCAACAGGGCAATCCAAATATGATCATCGTGAAGCATTTAACCCGCAATTTTATCCGCAGGGTGGAAATGAATATAGATCAGCAAGTGGAGAACCGGGACCTAAATACTGGCAAAACCGTGCAGACTATAAGATCAATGCATCATTAAATACCGACACGCATAAAGTGAGTGGAGAAGTGGAGATCAATTATACCAATAACAGCCCCGATGCATTGAAATTTTTGTGGCTTTACGTAGATCAAAATATTTACCGGCAGGATTCCCGCGGCTCTTCCACTACCACTCAGACAGGTGGACGTTGGGCTAACCAAAAATTCACTGAAGGCCATGTGCTCAAATCAATCTCAATAGATATGGGGGGTAAAAAAATGACGCCTCAATATTCTGTCACCGATACAAGAATGCAGGTATGGTTACCTGAAAATCTAAAAGCAAATGGAAATAAAACAAAGCTTGTAATCAGTTTTGAATTTACTGTGCCGGAAAGAGGCACAGATCGTATGGGGCGCCTTAACACGAAGAATGGAATTGTATATGAAATAGCACAATGGTTTCCCCGTATGTGTGTATATGATGATATACAAGGTTGGAACACCCTGCCTTACATTGGTGCAGGAGAGTTTTACCTTGAGTATGGGGATTTTGAAGTAAACATTACAGCGCCTGCAAATGTAATAGTAGCCAGTTCGGGGGAATTACTTAATGAAGCAGATGTGCTTTCACCTACGCAATTATTAAGGATGACCGCAGCTAAGTCTAGTGATAAAACAGTAGTAATAAGAAGCGATAAAGAAATGAACAATTCTTCATCAGGACCTTCAGCAAAAAATCTAACATGGAAATTTAAAATACAAAATGCACGTGATGTAGCCTGGGCTGCTTCCAAGGCTTTTATATGGGATGCAGCAAAGATCAACTTAGAAGGAGGCAAAAAATCTCTGGCTATGAGTGTGTATCCTGTAGAAAGCATTCAGAAAGATGGCTGGCAGCGCAGCACAGAAATGGTGAAAGCATCAGTAGAGCATTATTCCAAAATGTGGTATGAATATCCATATCCTGTGATGGTGAATGTAGCAGGTGCTGTGGGAGGCATGGAATATCCGGGAATCGTTTTTTGTAGTTATTCTGATGCAGGTGCAGCACTTTGGGGTGTCACTGATCATGAAGTTGGACATACCTGGTACCCCATGATCGTTGGTAGCAATGAACGCAAATATGCATGGATGGATGAGGGCTTTAATACATTTATCAATGGATTTTCGACTAAAGAATTTAATAAAGGTGAATTTGCAGACTTCTCTTTTTTCTCTGATGAAAGTAGTCATGCTTTTTCAAAAGAAATGGATCCATTGTTGACGGCACCCGATGTGGTACAACAAGCAAACCTGGGAGTGGCAGCGTACGAGAAACCTGCAATCATGTTGAATGCACTTAGAGATGTTGTACTTGGTCCGGAAAGATTTGATGTTGCATTTAAGGAATACACACGCCGGTGGGCATTCAAGCATCCTACACCCTGGGACTTTTTTCATACCATGGAAAATGTGAGTGGCGAAGACCTGAGCTGGTTTTGGAGGGGATGGGTATTCAATAATTGGAAATTGGATATGGCAATAAAATCTGTGAGTTATGTAGAAGACAAAGCAACGAATGGAGCCTCTGTTACTATTGAAAACTTAGAAAAGATGGCTATGCCGGTGCCCATGCTCGTAAAGGAAAGCAATGGAAAAACTCATAAGATGACGCTGCCTGTGGAAGTATGGCAAAGAGGAAGTGTATGGACGTTTACTGTTCCTACTACCAGCCGCATCACTGAGGTGACATTGGATCCTGATAAAAAACTACCTGATGCAAATCGCAATAACAACAGCGCCAATAAAAAAGGTTTTTGATTATTGTATATCTGTTCAAGGTTGAAAAATTATTTCTTCAAACATGAGCTGGTATGATTGTAAGCTCTATCAGTTTGACGGAATTTTGGATTAAGCCAACGACCATTATTCCAAATGCAATTGTTGAAATAATTCTTCAAGAGATGCTTCTTCTAAAATTATGCGGAAAGCTTTGCTTTCTTTTTGTTTCCATTCTACCAGGCGAAGCACACCTTCGCTTATTTCAATACCTGTAATGGCTCCGTCATCATAGCAGCAGCAACCGCTATTAAAATAACAGGGTTTTGTTTTCAAATATTCTTCGGACACAGCAGCATATTCGAATTTTCGTAATTGTATTTCAGTTTGCAAAGTTTCTATCATACTGCCATCGTTTTGCTGACGGGCAAAAAGAAGTTGCCTGTAGAGCCGCTCAATATGAGTGAGTGATTCGAAAATCGGTTGATGCGTATGACCGGTAATTAATAATAGATCCTGCTGCTGTGCACTCCATTCATACATGAAACTATTGTGCTGGGTTTTTAAATGTGCATTGTAAGCAGGTGTATTTGGATTGATCCTTAAAAAAGCTTGTAGCGGCGCCCATATTTTTGAAACAAAAAATTTGCTAAACCAGTTGCCATCACTCACTGCATCGCCCTGGTGGCCGTGGGTACAATAGATATTGATCTTGCGACCAGCTATCGCAGTTTGCAGTATTACTCCTTCATAAATTTTGAGTGGAAAACCATAAATTTCTTCGACCTGAAAAGATGCGAGTGGGTCATTATCCCAAAAGAGATCATGATTACCGAAGATTTTAGTAAAGGCATTCTTTGGAATAAATTTCGCCTCCATGGCAAAAGAAGGAGCATGTGCTTTTTTTACGGGGATCAGGTTATTTTCCCATAACTCTTCAGAGTCACCCAGAGCAATAAAATGAAAATTGTTTTCAAAATAATAGTCAAGCGCTGAGAGATAATTCACTTCATTCGTGAGGAAATCATCCGCACCATTTTTTCTTCCTTTATGCTGGTCAGAAAAAATGATGAATTTACCGGTAAGTAAATCAAAAGGAATAACTAACCCTTTAGACTTGTCTTCATCCAGGATGTACTGTAACAACTCCGACAGAGCCATAAAGATGCGTTGCCTGTCAGGCTTTGAGGTATATTTATTGGTAAGCCGAAGAATGGGCTTCAATAATATTCTACGGAGGAGTTTCCGCATATCATTGCGTAGCGATCATGCTGATCTCTACATTCACAAATTTGGGTAAGGCAGAAACCTGTACCGTTTCCCTTGCAGGAAAATCGCGTTCAAAATATTTGCCATACACTTCATTGACGGCGCCAAACTGATTCATATCCGTAAGAAAAATTGTGGTTTTTACCACATTATTAAAAGTCATACCAGCCTCTTGTAAAATGTTGCGCAGGTTTTGCATTACCTGGTGTGTTTCATCTTGTATATCCCTGTTTTTCAATTTATCAGTAGAAGGGTCTATACAGATCTGTCCGGATATGTATAAAGTTTTATTTACGAGTACTGCCTGGTTATACGGCCCTATTGGGGCAGGGGCGCTTTTAGTAGTAATGATTTGCTTAGCCATAATGATAGTATGAACACGAATTAAGGTCAATTTTATGAATTATCTGCACGATTCATATAATTCGTGCAATTCATGTTTACCTTTCTTTGCAAAAAAGTATATGGCGATAGTTGTTCTCATAAGCGATGCGTTGAAGGTTGAACTAATGAGCAATGGCATCCCTGCGCCTGCAGAGGTGATATGGGTAAATGAGGTAATTTCTTTTCAGCAACACCGCACTACAGACGTTTTTATTGATTTTCTTTTTGAGAATACACAAGAAAGGATTGAAATATTAAAACAATTACAATCAACTGTCATTGTGAATAGTGTGGTAGATACTTTGGCAGAGATAGATGAAGGCTTTATACGCATCAACGGATGGCCTACTTTCTTAAAAGGCGGGCTTATTGAAGCAACATGTTTGAAAGACAATCTAAAAGTAAAAGCAGCAGAAGCGTTTGTTTACTTTGGAAAAACAATAGAATGGCTTCCGGACGAACCTGGATTCGTTACTCCCCGGGTAGTAAGTATGATCATTAATGAAGCATATTTTGCATTAGGCGAGGGAGTAAGCGCACCGGAGCAAATAGATATGGCCATGAAGCTGGGCACAGCCTACCCTTATGGACCGTTTGAATGGGCAAATAAGATCGGGGTGCAAAATATTGTTGATCTTTTGAATAAACTGAGCAGGGCGCATGCACGTTATACACCCAGTGAATTATTAGTGCAGGAAAAAAATAAAGCTATTTAACCTGGTACAATTCTTCCCATCGTGTAGTGTAGCGCGGCGACTGAAAATCTTTTCGCATTTTCCAATCACGTTTGGTCCCTGAAGAAGCAAATTTTACTACATCGTTCCGCATGCTGAAATTAATATTGTCTATCTGCTCCATTAAAAAGCGTCCCATGGTTTTTCCTTTCTCAAACAAATTTCCCTGTATAGAATCATCAGGTACAATGCTGCTTAACATCACACCCGCCTTTTTGTATTTTTTACCCTGCTGGTAAAGGCGTTCTGCTAATGCCACCGCAGGTTTTATGAGCTCATTGGTAATAGAAGTGGGCGAGGGTAAGATAGCGTGGGTACTGTATATAGGACCATGGATGAAATGCGTTCCAGTCTCTTTTTCTTTTTCATTGGTTACTACAAACACATTGATCATTCCTGCAGCACATTCCTGCCGGCGTAATTTTTCAGCAGCACGTGCAGTGTAAGTAGCTATTGCTTCTTTGATATCGCTAAGTTCTGTTACAGCATTTCCAAACATGCGGGTAGTAGCAATCATCTTTTTGCTTTTATATTCATCCATCATTATTGCTTCTTCACCCCGCAATTCTTTTATCAGCCGCACACCCACTACACCTCCTAAATTTTTACGGGCCCACTCTTCGGGCATCTGTCTTAGATCCCAACCTGTGTTAATGCCTAGATCATATAACTTTTTGACAGATCGTCCGCCTACACCCCATAATTCTCCTACAGGCGTCATGGTGAGTGCCTTTATTATTTTTTCATCTGTTTCTAATACAGCTACACAATCCGTTTTTAGCTTATTCTTTTTGGCTATACCATTGGCCAGCTTGGCTAAGGTTTTAGTAGGTGCCACTCCCACGGATACTTTTACACCTGTCCATTTTTCAATTTTTTCTTTTATTTCCACCGCGAATGCACGCAGACTCGTTTGTGGTATAAAATACAGAGACACAAAAGCTTCATCTACAGAATACACTTCCACATTTCTATCTCCTGCAAGCGCCTTTAACGTGTCCATCACCCGCCGACTCATATCGCCGTATAAATTATAATTAGACGAAAATACTTCTACACCATGTTTTTCAATGAGTGGTTTAGCCAGGAAGTAAGGACCCGCCATTCCTACACCAATATCTTTTGCTTCATCGCTACGGGAAATAATACAGCCATCATTATTACTTAACACAACAACAGGTTTTTCATCCAGCCGGGGCTGAAAAACCCTTTCGCAAGAGCAGTAAAAAGCGTTGCAGTCAACAATGGCGTACATGGTTATTCATTGATTAAATTGATTACCAGTTTGATCATTGGTTCTTTGATTCTGTCGAACTATTTCCATTTTTGAAATCGTTGCTCCCTTTGCCAATTACGAAGATTTACAAATATTTTTAATATGTAGCTAATAATATCCGGGTCCTTATTAAAAATTGCTGACATTAACTTTTGAGAAAGCCATATCATTTCATTTTCTAAATGACCTTCTAATTCGCTGCTTCACTCCTCTGCCTGATAAATAATTGTTTCTCCCTTGCTTTCCATAAAAACTAATTTACACATTATGAATCACATAAGTCACAACCCCCCAAATGCATTTTTCAGAATAAGCTTCAATATCAATTGCGGATAGTTTACTGGCCGGAACCAGCCTGGCTTTGTTGTTATTAATCTCCAGCCTTCGTATCATCAACTCACCGTTTACAATGGCGATCACCACCTTGCCGTTTTTAGCATCAAGCGACCGATCCACAATCACTACATCTCCTATATGTATACCCGCATCCACCATAGCATCACTATTCACCCGCATAAAAAAAGTGGCTTGTTTGTTTTTTATTAATTGTTCATTGAGGTCAATGCCCCGCTCTGCATAATCATCTGCCGCCGCCCCAAAGCCAGTAGCGTTGGCTGTATTTATATTTTGTTGCGAGAATTCTTTGGTGCCTGTATAAGCGCTGGCAAAGGATTGACAATTTAATTCCATATAAAAAAGATTTTTGATTACTAAATATTTTAGTAAATTTATACTAAATTCTTTATGAGAATGTAAAATTTTCACATTGAGAATGTCAACTAAAATAAAATTAATGATATGACTACGCCACATGTGCAAATGCCCGGTTACCAGCTATACGAGCACTTACTGGTGCTGAATCCGCATGAAGAACTGCGCAATAAAATACTGTCTGTAAAAAAAGATTTTGCTGAAAAATATAAAGCACCGGCAGCGAAGTTTATGAAGCCCCACATAGCGCTTGTGCGGTTCACTCATTTTGGTATGATGGAAGAAAAGATCATTCAACGCCTCGAGGCAATTACTATGGGCATTACGCCTTTCAAGGTGGAATTAAATAATTATGGTTCCTATCCTTCACATACGATATTGATCAATATTACCAGCAAGCTGCCTATACAACAACTGGTGAAGAACATTAAAGAAGCACAGCGACTCCTGAAACTTAACAATGAGTATAAGCCACATTTTATAGAAGAACCGCACATTGCCATTTGCCGAAAGCTTAAGCCATGGCAGTACGAGCAAGGCTGGCTCGAATATTCAAACAGACAATTTACCGGGCGCTTCATTGCAGATCACATGTTGCTGATAAAAAGAAAAGTGGGTGATAAAGCATATCAGATCACCAGGCGGTTCGAGTTTCAAAATTTACCTGTTACCACAAAGCAGGCAAGTTTATTCGGGTCCGCCGGTATGCCAGACTTTTAGACTTATCGTATGCTTATGTTACCAGCAGAATTGCTACTATTTGGCTTTGCTTGCGTCGCACTCTTGTACGGTTTGTAATTCTATTCAGCATTGTGCAGATTCCATAATTGCAACTACCAAAAACCAATTTAATAATGAACCAGGAAATAAATAAGAACACTCCATATCTAAGTTCCCCACCCTCCGAGCAGGTGATCCGGGCAGGCATCGGGGAACAGGGGGTCATTGACACCTATAAAAGAGGACGGGGTGCCCAGTTCAATACCAAAAATAAATTCATCAAAAACGAAAGCACCCGCGAGCACATTGAAGGCATTGATGAATGGATAGAACCGGATATAAAGACACAATACATTGAGGTGTTTCCAAAGTCCATTGTTAATAAAGTAGAAAGCCCTGATGTAGGTATGATGTACAGTATGAATCCATACCAGGGCTGCGAGCATGGTTGTATTTATTGTTATGCACGCAACTCATTTGAGTATTGGGGCTACAGTGCAGGGGTCGATTTTGAAACCAAGATCCTGGTCAAGAAAAATGCACCGGAATTATTGCGTAAGTTTTTGATGCACCCCAAATGGGAACCTGTACCCATCATGCTCAGCGGCAACACGGATTGTTATCAGCCTGCCGAACAAAAATTCAGGCTTACCCGCCAATTGCTTGAAGTATGTAATGAATTCAATCAGCCCGTGGGCATTCTCACAAAAAATGCATGGATCATTAAAGACAAAGACATACTGCAGGAGATGGCTAAAAAGAAAATTATTTCTGCTATGGTGTCCATTACATCTTTCGACGATAGCCTGAGGCGAGTAATGGAACCCCGCACCACTACAGGCAAACAGCGCCTCCGGGTGATTGAAGAATTAAGTAAAGCTGGAGTTCGTATGGGTATTATGATGGGGCCTATGATTCCAGGACTCAATGAGCATGAAATGCAAAGTATTATGAAAGCTGCAAAAGATGCGGGTGCTTCATTCACGGCTTATACATTTATCCGCTTGAATGGTGCCATCAAATTATTATTTCATGATTGGTTGTATAAAAATTTTCCTGACCGTGCTGATAAAGTGTGGCACCTGATAGAAGACGGGCACGATGGTAAAGTGAATGACAGCCGCTGGGGTGTACGCATGCGTGGCGAAGGCAATATGGCACAGATCGTAGCGCAACAATATAAAAAATATGGGAAGCTCTATGGGATGAATGCAGAGCGCTGGGAATTGGATGGTAGTAATTTTCAAAGGCCGGGGGGGCAGGGTAGTTTGTTTTAGAACCTAACAAGGCTTCTGAAATACCTGATACAAAATATGATTGAGGATGAACATGAATGAGAAGCAAGAAATATTGAGCAGTTTAAAAAAACAAATCCTCCTGTTAGAAGGTTTCAAAGAACCATTACTAACTGAAGAAACAAGTTTAGGTCGCATCAACGAAGCTTTTCCAAATGGCGTTTTTCCTTTTTCTGCTTTGCATGAATTTTTTTGTTTTAACCAGGCAGAAGCGACTGCTTCTTCAGTTTTTATTGCAGGCATGCTTTCTTCCCGTCTCCACAAAAGCAGTAGTATAGTTTGGATTAGTTCATTGCAAAAAATATTTCCTCCATCATTAAAATGGTTTGGCATTCAACCGCACCAGGTATTATTTATTCATGTCAAAAAAGAGAAAGAAGTTTCGTGGGCTATTAATGAAGCATTAAAATGTTCATCATTGTCAGCAGTTATAGGCGAAATGCCGGAGTTAAGCCTTACAGCAAGCCGTCGTTTTCAATTGGCAATTGAAGATGCGGGTGTTGGTTGTTTTATTGTTCGAAGCAATCCTAAAAATTTACTTACCTCTGCCGTTTCACGCTGGCATATTCAACCAATACATTCAAAAGTAGAAGATGATTTTCCAGGTGTTGGTCATCCACGTTGGCGGGTTAAACTTCTAAAGGTTCGTAATGGTAAAACCGGGAGTTGGGATATCGAATGGTCGAATGGTGGTTTTCGATATATTCCAACACTTGCTGTTATTCATAAGACTTTACAAAAACAAACAGGTTGATATGAGCAAACGTTTTGTATCAATCTGGTTTCCTTTTTTAGCCACTGACTGGCATGCCCGTAAACAACCGCACCTAAGAGATAAGCCATTCGTCTTAAAAGAAACTGTTCGTAACCGTGTTATTGTAACTGCCGTTAATTCATTGGCGAAGGCACAGGGCATTCATAAAAATATGGTGCTTGCCGATGCAAAGGCTTTGTACCCTTCGCTTCATGTGATGGATGACAAACCAACACTAACAACGCAATTGTCTGATAGAATTGCCGAATGGTGTATTCGTTTTACACCGGTGGCAGCAGTAGATTATCCAAATGCAATATTGTTAGATGTTTCCGGGTGCACACATCTTTGGGGTAGTGAAAAAGCTTACTTAAAAGATATTACCATCCGTTTATCTCAAAGAGGTTATACCGTCCGAGCCGCGATGGCTGATACGATTGGGTGCGCCTGGGCAATGGCACGATATGGCAATGAAACATTTGTTGAGAAAGAAAAACAATCAGAAGCTTTATTGCCCTTACCTATAACTGCTCTTCGGCTAAACGAAGAAACCATCGCGATTTTACAAAAACTCGGACTACGGCAAATCAAAGATTTGATTTCTATTCCCCGTACATCTTTGCGTCGTCGTTTCGGTACTGAATTATTGAAACGATTGCGGCAAGCCGTTGGTGAAGAAGAAGAAAGTATTATACCCGTTTATCCAGTTGAGCCTTACCAGGAACGTTTGCCTTGTATGGAGCCGCTTCGAACAAGAGAGGGAATTGAAATTGCACTGCAACATCTTCTAATGAATTTGTGCTCACGTTTACGAAAAGAAGGCAAGGGTTTACGAAAAGCTTTCTTTAAGGCCTATCAGTTGGATGGCGGCACTTCAGGTATTGAGATCGGCACTAATCAGCCATCACAAAACACTGAACATATTTTCCAACTGTTCAGCATAAAACTTTCTGCAATTGAGCCAAAAGAAGGAATCGAGCTATTTCTTTTGGAAGCATCGAGGGTTGAAGATGCTGTAGGTAAACTTTCAGCCAGTATTCATCGTTTAAATGAAGGCGCGGTGAATGAAGGAGATGTAAAAGAAATGGGCCTTGATC
>MWVT01000052.1_pt1:10000-19317 | contig 19317 bp, 17 predicted proteins | sample 1047201 | NCBI WGS metagenome assembly MWVT01 (sample SAMN06349988, study PRJNA376086) | soil metagenome | isolation source: TG5-1 sample Antarctic (ecotone) soil | place: Antarctica | collected 2015-01-13 | reverse complement strand
CCAAAGTGGGGTACTGTAGCCCCTTTTGTGGGTGAAAGAACCTCCAGTTTTGGGCAATTTTGGGATCTTTTTGTGCGTCATTGCGTCATGGAGCAGGGGAAAAGCGATAGATTTTACACATTTTTCCCACATTATGTACTATGGCCCCAAAATGCACGAACCGTTGCCGCATCCCAATTTCATGTGATCGCGGACCCGGACCACCATCGGGTGTATGCACGCCTGCTGCGCGATGTCGCCCAGGAACGACTACCGCTGCGTCGGCCGCAAATCAATGTGCGAGTCGTGCAACGCAAGATGGCCAACAGGGATTCCGACCACAGTGATCCACCAACGCTTCTGAAATGAGACGGTCCCCACGACTGCCAGGATCACGCTTACCGTGGTGACGATCTCGTCGCCGGAACGCGACTGCTCCGGTTAGACTCACGCGTGCCAGCACCGCATCGCATTTCAAAGGGGCAGTGAACGCCAACTGGTCGGAATCCCTGGCCAAGTGTCAATGCAAACGGACGGCCCAACACCATGTCCCGAAGCCAACGATTGCGGCGTTTCACGAGGCTAGCCAGATTTGTGTCCCGGAGTGCGCTGCCGATCATGAGCAGAACTCCTCGCACCGCCAGTCGTACTCGAACTGCCGTCACTGATCGCCACCGTCCTTATACGGGCTGGCCTGCGGTTCATGGCCGTTGGTGCCAACACTGCCACCACGCTGGACCGGTGGTGTTACCACAGTGTTGGCGGCTTTTTATCGCATTGGAACGCGGTAAAAATGCACCCCGCCGACACGCCAACATCTTTGAGCGGAAAACATCTTCGCCTATATCGGCTGTTTTTCGTTTTTTGTTTTTTGTTTTTTTGTGGTTCACAAGGAAAAAAAGAAAAGCGCAGAGTTGGCTTAGGAAACTTTTTACGATACTAGTGTTGGCAGTGTTGGCAGATACCTATTTTATGGCGTCCCAATGCGATAAAAAGCCGCCAACATAGGGATCAAATACAGGTGGCACCGTGGTGGCAGTGTTGGCGCCGTGGTGGCAGTGCTGGTGCGGAGCCGGAGGCCAGCATCGGCGCGGCCCGTATGGACATAGCCGGTAGTATCACCCTGATCGCCACCGTCCTTATACGGGCTGGCCTGCGGTTCATGGCCGTTGGTGCCAACACTGCCACCACGCTGGACCGGTGGTGTTACCACAGTGTTGGCGGCTTTTTATCGCATTGGAACGCGGTAAAAATGCACCCCGCCGACACGCCAACATCTTTGAGCGGAAAACATCTTCGCCTATATCGGCTGTTTTTCGTTTTTTGTTTTTTGTTTTTTGTGGTTCACAAGGAAAAAAAGAAAAGCACAGAATTGGCTTAGGAAACTTTTTACGATACTAGTGTTGGCAGTGTTGGCAGATACCTATTTTATGGCGTCCCAATGCGATAAAAAGCCGCCAACATACGGATCAAACACGGGTGGCGCCGTGGTGGCAGTGTTGGCGCCGTGGTGGCCGTGCTGGTGCGGAGCCGGAGGCCAACATCGGCGCGGCCCGTATGGACATAGTCGGTAGTATCAACTCTGGCGGCGTGCTGGCCTGCCTGCGACCGCTCGGTGCGTGTGCCACACGCCCGCAATGGGTGCAGCTCGGTCAAGCAGTCCCGCCGCCGCTCAACACGCTTCAACATCTTGCGACTGGCCCCAGTCTCGCACCACCTGGCGGATGATTGCGGACAGCAGGCGTACAGATCCCGCATGCAGTATAGGCCGCAAGCCCCGCGAGAAATTCAACCCGTGAGCTGACGACCATCACCCCATGCCCGCACCGCCGCCGCTCAGCATGCGTCCTGGCCTGAGCTGCACTGAGCGTGCCTGCTGGGGTTTTTGTACTCGAACCAGCAGCAGCGCCCGCCACCCAGCCCACACCACCGCTCCGGCGTGCCGGTGGGGGCCAGTGTCACCCAGCCGCCTCGGACCGTGACCTGCTCACGGGTGCTATGAATGGCCAGCCCGTTGCGCAGCTCCTAGGCTACCTGCACATCCTGCTGGACGGTGTTTTTATTGTTGCCCGGCGCTTTGCCTCATCTGTCATACTCGCCAGTCAGCGCCGCCAGCTCTGCTGCGGCCGCCTGGTCACGCTCCGCCGGGGGTGGGCTGCCGTGCCGCTGCCGCGCCGCCCATACGGCGCGGTCAACATATGGGCTGGCCGCCGGTTCATGGCCACCACGCTGGGCGGGAGGTGATGCCGTAGTGGTGGCGGGATTTTGCCCATTAGAATGCGGTAAAATGCAATCCGCCGACACGCCAACAGCGTTTAGCGGGAAACCCGCTTCGCCTATTTCTGCCTGTTTTTTTGTAGGTTCACAGGCAGCGAATAAAAGCGCATAGCTCGCTATGGAACTTTTGCCCACAGGCGTGGTGGCAGTGGTGGCAGATGCCTGTTTTATGGCGTCCCAATCCGATAAAAAGCCGCCGACATACTGATCAAACACGGTTGGCACAGTGGTGGCAGTGGTGGCATGGGGGTCCGTGCTGGTGCGGAGCCGGATGCCAGCATAGGCGCGGCCCGTATGGACATAGCCGGTATTATCAACCTGATAGCCACAGTCCTTTAATGATCGATACAGCATATGATCCCCCTTGGCCTTGTATCCATGGGCTTCACAGTAGGCGGTGTAGGCGGTCCTCAATTCGGTTTGGCTGCACCGCTCCCCGATGCCAAGCATGCACGCATCTTGCACGAATGCCTTGAGCGGATTCTGGTGCCCAAGTTCATCCTTCAGCGCCTTCATGGAGGCACTCTCAGGAAGCGGCAAATCCTCATAGCGCAAGAGCGCAGCGGCCAGGCCCGTACACACCGATGCAAAGGCTCCGGCCTGGGCCGTCAGTTTTGAGAAGAGATTGAAATCTTCGCTGCCAAGTCGTGAGGTGGGAAAATGAATAATCCGCATGCGGGCCTGAAGTGAGCCGCTATTGTCAACAAAGCGGGGTGCATCGTTGGCTGCAAAAATGATTTTCCCTTCCCAGCGGTTGATTGTCTGCTCATCTTTGTGCATGCCGCGTTGCTCAGCGCCGCCATGGGCTGAAAGGATTTTGATTTTCTCTTCGGCCTTGAGCATCACCTCAGCTTTGAGCTCATCGATGGCGATAAGGCGCTTCGTACTCCACTGGTACCGCGAACGCTTCCCCTCAGTTTCATCTGAGAGGAGCGACGCGCCCGCAAACGAGCGCGGCGATTCCGTATTGCCGGTGACATACTGGGCAAGTCCCAAGAGCGTGCTTTTCCCCCCACGGGTGACTCCGGTAAAGGTCAGGAAATTCTCCCGGGTGGTGTCGCCCAAAATAGCCAGCCCAACAAACGTCATCAGGCAGAGTCGCGCCACGGGGTCAGGGATCGACTGGGTAAGGAATTGCTCTATTTTGTCCATGGGAGCGAGCGGGTCATATTCAAAGGGGAGGCAATAGGTCAGGCCATCTGCCCGATCATGGGGCCTGAGCCGGCCAGATTCCCGGTCAAAGGTGCCATTGGCAAAGTTGGCTAGCCCTTCACGGCGGGTGAAGATCCGGGCGAGCTTGGCCTTGGTGAAGCGGGCAATATCGTTGGCCGCGCCGGACTTGAGATCCCGGCCATGGGCGCGGAGCAGGTCACTGATTTTCGCGTCAACATCCATGGGTCTGGCGATCTCCCAATGCGTGCCCGTCCACGCCATGTAGTGATCACGGTTGGGATCATAGGCCCACGCATCCGTTTCTGCCGCCCATGCATCAACCAGCTCCGCAATGGTTGCCTGGTGACGGGTTGGCCCTTGCCCATGAGCCTTCAGGCCCGCTGCCACGGTGTGCATGGCGATAGACCAGTCCATAATGCGCGCCTCCAGGTCGGCTGTGGTGGCCCCAGACGCGATGTAGTCATCAACTCCGACCTTGCCGCCGCCTGGGGCATCAGGTAGCAGCAGCAGGCGCACGGTTGCGCCCCGTCGGGTCAGCACATGCGCTAGGCGCTCAATGGCCTGCGCGACGGCCCACTTGGTGGAAATATCCCCATCGGGCACCAGAACCACGTCACGCCCCGCGAGGATAACGGCGTCAAAGTCTTTGAGAATGCCGCCCTGTGACCAGCCATAGACGCCATTGATCGCTGCGGGCACAATCGCCACATCATAGAGCGTTGCGAGGGCATCCGCCTTTTTCGCGCCCTCGGTAATCCACAGGGGGATGGTCGGATCCGTCAGGCGGGATTGATAGCGGGGCAAGATATCAAGAATAGGCGGCTGGGTGGGTGGATGTTCGTACTTTGGGCTGCGCCCATCGGCAAACACACGCGGCATGTGGGGCCGTAGTACACAGGTCGTTGACGGGCTACCAACGGCGTACCCCGGAATGAGCAAGGCTGAGCCAATCTGTTTGAGCAGATAGCGACTCCAGAGTCCCTCGTAGGGCTCACCAGCGTAGGAGATCTCGAAATCACCCGCGCTGGCGATAGTTCGATACCCACGCTCGCTGATGATCGTGTTGCTAATCGCCGAGGCGGTGAGGGCGGCATAGTCCGAGTCCGCAAGCAGGGGAAATGGCGATGCGGATCGCGGCTGACTGGCGGCTGGTGCCGATGGAGCTGGTGGGTCTGGTCGCAAGCGGGCCTGCGCGACGGTGGCCCCCGCAGGATCCATATCGAACTTAACTTCATTGTTCTTCGGGTGGACGGGTGGGGCGCTGATTGCGCCAATGGTCTGCGATGTCATAAGGTTTACTCCCTACTAATCGCCCTGAGCATGTTGAGTTGACAGTTCGCCAGCAATGGTTATACTTAAGCTATTCCTATTTACTGTTTACTGTTTACTGTTTGCTGGTCCGCTGTCGCTCACTTTACTGGTGGGCGATTTGCTTTTAATCCACGCATGCATACGGCGCTGAGAGCGGTGATGAGTCATCAGCACTGGGACATGCGAATCCGGGTGGGTATGGTTTTTAAGCAGTCGGTGGACCGAAAGCGGCGTTATCAAGGCTTGGTCACACTGGTTGCGCTGAGAAAAGGCTTGAGATTCAGTCATCACGTTAATAACTTTTCCTTCGAATGCTAGAATGCATGGGTTCGAAGATAGATTCTTGCGAGAGCCACCCCACCCGTTGTCAAACTTTGGGGGTGGCTTTCGTCATGAATAGACCACGCCCCCCCAGACAAGTGTACCGCAAGTTGAGATTTATGTTGTCAGGCTTTGGGTCTCGGCAGCGTCGGCATCCAGCATTTCTTTGATTGCTCGGATTTGGGCCAGCCTGGTTGAACCAACACCACCACACCCGCGTGCTGGCTGCTCATTGGCGACATTTCAATGATCTCCCCCTCGATCAGTTCGACTCGTTGGCTTTCGAAGAAGCCAAGTTCGGCCATTGCGTAATACTGGGCCTTAGTCCAGTGGTAGCTATGTGGCTCGGCGGTTTGCGTCATCAAATTCCTCGCCTTACGCTGCGGCCCGCTCAGGTGCCTGAGTCGGGGTGGTGAGCAGTCCCGTAGCCTCGCAGACTTGTTTAACCCAGGCATACTTTTGCCCACCATCAACACCATACAGGGCTAACGATAGTTGGCGTTTACTCTTGACAGTCTTAGCATGCTCAATGATCCGCCGCTGCTCCTCAAATGGCACAACCTCGGCGGGAAGTGGTAGTTCGACGTAGGACACCATAGTATCTTCGTTTACGCTCAATTTCTCTGGAGTCCGATGCGCTGTCGGATCTCCGACAAACTGTGTGTTTTCCGCATCAGAGCGTCCTATCGGAGTTTCTGTCGGACATCCGATAGACGCCTCTGCCATGATCAGTTGTTCTTGGAGTGCGCGTATCTGATCATCAATGTTCGCAGTGGGTTTGGCGGTGGCTGGTAGCGCGGCAGATTGTAAAGCCTTATTTGGTAGTTGATCCAGGAGCCAGAGGCGCTGTGCTTTGTTGACGTAGGTCGAACGGACGGTAATAACGGCACGTCCCTGGACGCAGGTAAAGACACCTTGGCCCGCCGGGGGAACAGCCAACGCCGATGGTGGCATGCCTATGATTGTGCTATCCGCGTTAGTTCCTAGGCGAAGTAGATCTTTCGTGGAGAATGATGTGTTCGGCTCGTCGGCGTCATCACGCGGTTGGTAGCCAGCAATGTAGAGGCCAATCTGCGACCGCCAGCGGGTGTCCATACGAGTGACGGTCTGTGAGCTGATGATATAGCGAATGCCTGCCGCACGGGCGCTGGTTAGCTCCGTGTTGAGCCAGTCCGCCAGCCCAGTTTTGCTGGTTGCGTCCTGTAGGAGCATCAGCTCGCTTACAAAGACGACCAAAAGAGGCATATCACCGCGTTCGTACTCCTCCCACTTTTCGCATCGGGCCAATTTAAGTAATTTTTGGCGGCGCTCGCGTTCAGCCTTAAGCGCGTCCATCGCTGGCAGGATTTCGGTGCCGTCCTCGGCCATGAGCCAGACATGAGCCTTATTTTCCCAGCCAATCCAGCTTAGACCACCTTTGCCATCGATTATGGCAACCTGAAGCTTGTCTGGTGCATTGAGCAGTGCCAGAGATAGCAGCATGCTGGCGGCCCACGAATCTTTGCCGCAGTCCGTAAACCCGGTTAAGAGGGCGTGATTCACATCACCAACGAGGCCAGCCGTCACACACTCGTAATTTGTTGCGTTGACCATCCGCCAGCCCAGTGGAAATGCTAGCTCGGGGCCAGAACGGCGCTGTTGAAGTGCCGCTATTGCTAAACGGAGATCGGCTGGTGGATTCGCAAGGGCTGTACCCGCATCCTGTAGGATACGGGTATCAACATTGGTGGAAGGTGCCGTAAGGCTTGCTGATAGCGCTGGTATGGCTGGCTCATCTGGCAAGTCATCAACGAAGGCTCGCAGGCTTTGCAGCTCAAGGTAATGGCTGCGCCATTTCGCCAGTGCTACCACTTGGCCCGCAATAATCAAAGTTAGGAGCATCCAAAAAACTTCCATAGCTCACCGCCACACTTTCAGCAGTTCAGCGCCTGCATACTTACCAAGTTTTTCGGGCAAAAACGCCAGGGCCAGCGCTGATACCACTGCGAACACATGCACGGCGGTTCCGGTGGTCGGAACCGTGAAGCCGGGTCCAAGTGGCATTGAGCGTCCGCCCAGCACATCAATCACGCCATACCACGAACTGGCGACATCAACAGCCAGCACCAGGCCGAACAGCGCCACAGTCTGCCACCGGGAGCTGGAGCGCGGCATCAGCCAAATCTCGGCACCGGTGATACCCAGCGGCAGTAACCACCAGACAAGCGATGTGGCCCCGGATACCCCTACGGCATCGAGTGCTCGCAATGTGAAATATGCGCCTGCGGCCCAGAGCGCAATAGATACTGTCAGTCCAAAGGCGAAAGCTACAGTCTGGCCTAGCTTGTCGTAGAGACCGTTGGTAGAAGGCTGTCGCGGCTTCTGTGGTTTTTGTGGCCGTTCCTGTACCGTGGGTTCGGCGACCTGCTGAGTGGGGGATACTGGGGCGTTTGGCATTCCTGCTGTTGGGACTGCTTGGCTTTCCATCGCTCTGCCTCCTGATGTAGGCCAGCGCAGGGTATACTTCTCGCTGGCGGGTATTGCTTCCTTCAATTCCGCTCATGCCCCTGGCTGGTTCTTACAGCGTAGGGGCGCTAGGTATTTTTGGTGGTCTGCCGCCTTTGTTTTTGGGTATTGCTTTATACGTATCCAGTTCATCTGGCGTAAAAACCCAGTAGCCTGCGATCCTGCGCCCTATCGAGCCATCCTCGGCTAATTGATAGATACGCTGGCGCGATAGGCCAGTGTAGGCTGCGGCTTGCTGGGCATTTAGGTAAATATCGTCACACATATTCAACCCCTAACTAGTTGGCATTAGTCTATCAGATAACAACTATTTGTCAAGATTCTAAAATAACGCTATTTTGCCGAATAAACCACTGTTAAGGTTTTTAACACTATCCTTGCAGATGTAACTATTCCCATCATAGGCATAAAACAAGAGCAGAATAGCTCCGACTTGCATAATCGTACCAACGCTTGAAAGCGCAAAGAAGAGTAGCGCCAGCGTATACAAGAAATAGCCGCGTGTGTGATCAACGTCCTGACGATCAACAGGTGGCTTATAGCTCGTTGGGGCGGGTGACTCTGGTTTGCTCGGGGGCTGGGGCTGCTCAGGTGATGCGTTCGTGTTAAATCTTTGTCCTCGGATTGCCATCGCTGGTGTTCTCCCTGCTAGGCCAGCGTGTTATCCTACTCGCTGGCGTGATTGCTACCTTCAATTCCGCCCATGCCGCTGGCTGTTCTTCGCAGTGCAGCGGCTTACTTGTTATCTGTCTTGCGTACCAACACATCACCGGGCTGTCGTTTTTGCCGTGCATGTCCCTAGTTCGTCGCAGCCGTGCTATGGATAGCGGGTGCAACGGCACGGGGGCCACAGGAAACCAGCAGATAGGAGCAGACCAATCAGCCATGCGGTGATGAGTCGGCCTGACAATGGGGTGTGCGAGTGGTGATGGGACGATCATGCGCCGGGGTGCTGGCGGATCGTCGATGCCTGAGTGGTCGCGAACAATGGTGTGGGTATCCAACATGGGAGCCTCCTTACGGTGCAGCGGTTGCTGCGCACTTGGAGGCGAAGAGGTGCTATGCAATTAGCCAGTGGATCAATGTTACAATTGATCCTTGCATGGCGGTCTTTTCGCCTTGCCGCTCTCCCTCACGTTTCCGGCAAAAGAAATGCGTGGGGGATAAAGGGCGTTAATTCAGGCACGAACTGGCGGAGTCTTCCGCGTGAGTTTGCCTGCTGCGGGTAGTATAGCATGGGGTGTCAAATTATTCGGAAGCCACCCGTCTACGTCCGGCCACTATGGTTGCATGACTACCTACTATGGCTCCAAAATGAACGAATCGTTGCCGCATCCCAATGGCTAATGCCTGGACCGGGCGCTGACGAGCGCTCACAAGCAACGGAGCCACACACGGGTATTTTACCGGGTGAAAGAGGGTTTGTGGATGATGGCAGGCTGACATGAGGCGCGTGGAATCGAGGTGATGGCCAGGTTTATGCCCACCACCTCTTTGATCAAATCAGGTTGTTGGATGTTCCGCCGTCGCTGGCAGGGGACGTCTAGTCGTCCTTTTTGTCGTTGTTCTTTTGCTCGACGCGCACCTCACCCGCTGTTTGAATAAGGTCACGTATCGGCTCTGCGGGGTTGCCAGAGGGAATAATGCTGGATGCAACGGTGGCAATAGCGATTGCGACATCCACTGCGGTTGAGCTATTGTTATCGGCCATAGTAGTCCTCCGTTTATTTTAAGTATTTATTAATCCTGAT
>MWVT01000052.1_pt1:0-5000 | contig 19317 bp, 17 predicted proteins | sample 1047201 | NCBI WGS metagenome assembly MWVT01 (sample SAMN06349988, study PRJNA376086) | soil metagenome | isolation source: TG5-1 sample Antarctic (ecotone) soil | place: Antarctica | collected 2015-01-13 | reverse complement strand
TCGCCGGGGTGCTTTTCACCGTTCCCTCACGGTACTCTGCGCTATCGGTCGATCCGTGTATTTAGCCTTGGACCGTGGTCGGCCCTGCTTCCGACGGGATGTCGCGTGTCCCGCCGTACTCGAGATCCCATACTCAGGTCTGCGGTTGTCGCCTACGGGGCTGTCACCCTGTCTTGCTCGGTCTTCCAAACCGATTCGGCTAACCCCAAACTTGGTAACTGAGTGCATCTCATTACGCTGATGCTTATGGTCTCGCAACCCTCACTGCGCAACGGCGTAACCCTTGGCACGCAATGAGTTTCGGCTTCTCCCAGTTCGCTCGCCGCTACTACGGGAATACTTTCTGTTCCTCAGGGTACGTGAGATGTTTCAGTTCCCCTGGTGCCCTCCTCGCCGTCTATGTGTTCAACGGCGGGTGATAGCCCATCACGGCTACCGGGTTGCCCCATTCGGAAATGGCAGGGTCGACGCCTGACTCCGGCTCGCCTGCCCATATCGGTGGTAGTCCCCGTCCTTCCTCGGCACGGATCGCCCAGGCATCCATCGAGTGGCCTTCGTGTTCGTGCCGGTCGTCGCGCCTCGGCAGCGCTCGACCTGGCCAGATATGATGATGCTTGTGACTACGTGATTGATTGCCCACTCGTCATGGGAATCAATCGCAAAAAGATTAGTTGGTAAGGTGCAAAAAAATGCTCGAGTTTGCACTCGATCATTTCAGCCAGCCAAGGCTAGTGCCTTGCCGCCTGACGTGTGCCGCGCGAGCGCGACCACTGGTTCTTCAATTTCCCCCGTCGATGTCGTTCACCGTCCCTAGAAAGGAGGTGATCCAGCCGCACCTTCCGGTACGGCTACCTTGTTACGACTTCGTCCCAGTCGCGAGACCGACCCTCGGCCGCTGCCCCCCTTGCGGGTTAGCCCACGGACTTCAGGTCTTTCCCACTCCCATGACGTGACGGGCGGTGTGTACAAGGCCCGGGTACAGATTCACCGCCGTATGGCTGACCGGCGATTACTAGCAACTCCGCCTTCATGGGGGCGAGTTGCAGCCCCCAATCTGAACTGAGACATCTGTTGATGATTCGCCACATGTTACCATGCAGCAACATATTCTTGATGCCATTGTAGCGTGTGTGTCGCCCTTGCCGTACGGGCCATGCGGACTTGACGTCATCCCCGCCTTCCTCCCTGGTTGACCAGGGCAGTCTCCTGTGACACGTGTAACACAGGACAAGGGTTGCGCTCGTTGCGGGACTTAACCCAACATCTCACGACACGAGCTGACGACAGCCATGCAGCACCGGTGCTCCACCCTCGAAGGCGACCCGGTTTCTCGGGCTTGCAGGAGCATGTCAAGGCAAGGTAAGGTTCTGCGCGTTGCGTCGAATTAAACCACACGCTCCGCTGCTTGTGCGGGCCCCCGTCAATTCCTTTGAGTTTTAAGCTTGCGCTCGTAGTCCCCAGGCGGCACACTCATCGCGTAAGCTTGGGCACCGCACCGACCATGACGGTCGGTCCGACACCGGGTGTGCATCGTTTACTGCGTGGACTACCCGGGTATCTAATCCGGTTTGCTCCCCACGCCGTCGCGTCTCAGCGTCAGGTCTCGGCCAGTCAGCCGCTTGCGCCACTGGTGTTCCTCCCGATATCTACGCATTTCACCACTACACCGGGAATTCCACTGACCTCTCCGAGCCTCCAGATTAGCTGTCTACCGCGACCTCTCCCGGGCAAGCCGAGAGCTTTCACACGGCACATACCAATCCGCCTGCACGCGCTTTACGCCCAGTAAGTCCGGACAACGCTTGCCCCCTACGTATTACCGCGGCTGCTGGCACGTAGTTAGCCGGGGCTTATTCCATGGGTACCGTCATTATCGTCCCCATAAAAAGGAGTTTACAACCCGAAAGCCGTCATCCTCCACGCGGCGTTGCTCCCTCAGGCTTGCGCCCATTGGGGAAAATTCCTTGCTGCTGCCCCCCGCAGGAGTCTGGGCCGTGTCTCAGTCCCAGTCTGCCGGATCGTCCTCTCAGACCCGGAACCCATCACGGACTTGGTGCGCCGTTACCACACCAACGATCTAATGGGGCGCGGCCCCCTCCATGAGCGCCTTGCGGCTTTCCTCCACCGAAGCGGATCGTATGCGGGATTAGCGAGCCTTTCGGCCCGTTATCCCCCACTCATGGGCAGGTTAGCCACGTGTTCCTCAGCCGTGCGCCACTCACCCGAAGGTGCGTGCGACTTGCATGCATTAGGCACGCCGCCAGCGTTCGTCCTGAGCCAGGATCAAACTCGCCGACGTGACACCGAGCATCGCTCAGGTGTCGGCTTCCCAGGTACAAGGCCCACTGGGATGGCCTGTTTGGTGGTTCGGTACAACCACCGACGGGGTATTTGAAGAACCAGGTGCCAACGCCGAAGCGCGGCACACGTCAGTTGGAAAGGTGCAAAGGAAACAAAAAACCCGCCTAGCGCGTACTGCGGCTAATTGCGGGAGGTGTTCCAAATTGTTGCGATGCATTCCGCATCGGTGTCGCCTATCGGCGACAACAACAGGAGTATACCATACGATATTCTCGTTGTCAAATACGATGGGCCAAGCCCTTTTTTCAATTGTGTTGGTCAGGCCAGACGGCACAACCATCTGTCATTTCATGACAGCGTGAAAATTGTAGCATGGTCAATTCCACTGGTCAAGCCTGCTACGGATCGATGTATAGAGCCTGTGCCAGAAAACCCCGCTGGTGAACTGGGAAGAGGGCGCTCCCCCGGAAATTATAGAACGATACACTATCGACGGACCGTAGGATCCCACATGTTATGTCTGTCTGTCTATACAGACGCTTATGACAAAATTCACAACGTTATGTCTGTCTGTCTATACAGACGCTTATGACAAAATTCACAACGTTATGTCTGCAACGCCTCAGTGAGGGTTTCAACGTTGGCAAGGAGCTGTTCAACGGAGCTGACCAGCGGGGCATGATGGTCGGGATTTCTGGCTGCTCCTATCCAACGGGAGAAGATGGCATTGATCGTCCGTGACGGCTCCCAGGGCCGAGGCACCTGGGCTTCAAGGGACTGCCGCCCCAGTCCACACGCCTACGCCAACCGGAGCGTTTGGAGGCCCCGTTGCAAGATATTGATCGCCGCATTGACATCCCGATCCAGCACCAACCCACAGTGCGGGCACGTATGGGTGCGCTCGCTCAGGGCTTTGTCGACCCGTTGCCCGCACCGCGAACAGCGTTTGCTCGTGTTGCGCGGATCAACTTGCACCACCCTGCGTCCAGCTTCTTCCGCTTTGACAATCAGGATCTGGGCAAACTGACTCCACGCCACATCGGCAATGCTCTTGGCGAGACAATGATTCTTCAGCATGCCCGCAACGTTCAGGTCTTCCACCGCGATAAAGCCGAAGCGGTTGACCAGCTTGCGGGCTTCCTGGTGTGCAAAATCCCGCCGTCGATTGGCAATCCGTTCGTGAATCTTGGCCAGAATCGTCTTTTGTTTGGCGTTTTCGGGCCAGTTCTCGGCGTTCTTGGCCGCGTCCTTGCGCCGCTGGACCCGTTGCAGGTCGGCCTCATCCCGTCGGTAGAAGCGCGGATTGGCGATCTGCTCGCCATTGGAGAGCGTGGCGAACGACGCCAAGCCGACATCGACCCCGATGACCGTCCCCGTCGGCGGCAGCGGCTGGGACTCCCACTCACACGCAAATGCGGCAAACCATTTGCCCGTGCGGCTGCGGGTCAGCGTCACGGTTTTGGGGGTGCCGTCCAGGGGGCGATGGAGCACGACATGAACGGCACCCACTTTCGACAGGATCAGTCGGTCCCCGTCGAGCCGGACCCCGTTGCCATACTGGGGATAGGTGAGGCTGGCATAGCGACCTTGGCCCTTGAAGCGCGGATAGCCGACCGCTGCCGCCCCCGCCTGCACGCGGCGGAAGAAGGCATTGAACGCCAGATCCACGCGGACCTGGACGTTCTGCAACACCTGACTATGCACATCCTTCAGCGCGGGGCGGGTGAGCTTCCAGAGCGGCAGCAAGGCTTGGGTGTCGTAGAGACGCAAGGACGTAGCATCTTCCGCATAGGCCCGCGTGCGTTCGGCCAGCGTCTCGTTATAGACCCAGCGACACGCCTCAAGGTGCTGCTCAAGGATGCGGCGTTGGCCGTTCGTGAGGTAGATTCGGTATTTGAAGGCTTTACGCATACGGATAGTATACACCATGGTGCGTAAATACTCAAGTGGGTGCGGATTGGCGCGTGGGGGCTAAAGCCGCTAAAGCGGGTGAAGGGCTTATATCCCAGGGCTAAAGCTCCTGGGCTTTACGCCCTAGAATCGTAAGATTACCCTGGGGATCGAAATCGACCAGGAGCACCCGTTGGCCTTGCTCAGCCAGCGCTGCACCAAGATTGATGGTTGTCGTAGTCTTGCCCGTACCACCCTTGGGGACGGCCACCGCAATAATGCGGGCCGATTCATCATCAGATTCGGCGGGATTCTTATCGGGTCGTTCACGGCGCTGACCACCTTCACGCAGGAAGCGCGTAACCTCACCAGGCGAGACAAACCATTGATTCCCCATCAGGCGCGCAGCAAGGCGTCCTTCCCAGGCTGCCCGGCGGAGTCGATCGGTCTTAATCCCAAACTGTTTGGCTACCTGCTTAAGTGGCAACCGATCATCCATCCATGGCCTCCAGCTATTCTGACGCAGAGTATAACATGGTGTTCACATATCTCGGAAGCTGTGATGCATACGTTGAGGCGCATACACTACTCATTTGCGCCTCAAGATAGGTACCTATCGATTGAAATACGTCGATCAGGGGCTACGGCTTGACATAGAACATACGTTCTATTATAGTTGGGACCTACGGTTTAACCCGCTCGTTCCAAGGAGGCGACCTATGGCAGTGACAAGTCGCAATTTGCGCACATCGGCAGCTCAGCGCACATCACGCGCACGCACCACGACGTCGTCTACGGCTCAGCGGGTA
>MWVT01000051.1_pt1 | contig 19331 bp, 24 predicted proteins | sample 1047201 | NCBI WGS metagenome assembly MWVT01 (sample SAMN06349988, study PRJNA376086) | soil metagenome | isolation source: TG5-1 sample Antarctic (ecotone) soil | place: Antarctica | collected 2015-01-13 | reverse complement strand
TAAGGTTGTTGGGCGCGCGATTCACTCATTGATTCCTTATCCTCATCGTTATTTGCGCCCGTACCATCATCTTTATCGCACGCTCAAACACCACTACAATCAGTGCATTAATCCATTGCCGATACCCCTACCAATTGCTATACTAAACAAGTGTTTAATAAGATACAAGGTGTTAAACATTATTCCATCAACAAAGCGAGACCAAATATGGCAAACAAAGCTGCAACTGAATTCCTCGTCGAACTACCCACTAAAAGCAAAAAAATACAAGTCACGTTCGAGATAGATGAAGCCGATCACAAGCAAGTTCTCGATTACATGAGTTATTTGACTAAAGCATCGGGACAGGAAGTGACGCTGGATTTGGTGGGTACAACCGCTCTCCGATACCTGCTGCGGCATGACCGTTTATACCGCCAGCTATCAGGGAAAGCGAAGGCGAAGAAAAAGGCGACGCCAGCGAAGCCGCAATCAGCATCTTCAGCATCGCCGCAATCAACTGCCCCGGCAGCGCCGCGATCCCCGCAGTCGCCCGTGCGTTCGACGACTACCCCGGCCACGCCCGCGCGTCCGCAGACCGCCACGACGCCGCAGCCGTCCCTTATTGAGAAGGGGGAACCGCGTTGGTAGCCATGCAGGTCTGAAGCGACGGCGCGTTCGATTTACGCTGAAGGGGGCAGGAAGTCTTTTGCCCGGTGACGGGCGGAAACAAAGTGATAAGGCGGATGAGCGGGAACGTGACCGGCAATGTTAGCCCCGAAGCACATCCGCTGAGAGGCGATACCGGCGGCCTTCGGCGCTTCCCGATTCGTGTTTGAGCGGTATCACTAGCCGCTGCATTGCGAGGCGACGCAGCGCATTCTGCGCGGTGCGATGGCTGACCTCACACCACTCGCTGATGTCGCGCACGGTGATCTTCCCGGTGGTGTCGCCACCGGCATGTGCTGTCCTGGAGCGCAAGCGTCGAAGCACTAAACGGTCAACTGGTCGGAGTTTCCCGTCAGGACGCGGGGCACGCCAATCGGCTCTTAACTTCTTTCCTTCTTCGACGAGCGTTGGAGCCGCGTTTTGACATTGGCAATGCGTCCGCTTTGTGCTCGGTTTGATGATCGGAGCCTCCGGCTCTGATGAATGCCCGGCATCTTCTTCGTGCCACTGAAGGAAGATCAGCGCCGTGCATTTCCTGTCCCTGCCGGTTATCTTGGCACTCTTTTTGGCTGAACGCTTCCCCGTTCCGGTTGGCGTTGTCGGTGCGCTTTGAATGACCATCAGGTGCTCCGTTGATTTCGCTCGATAAGTTCGCAAACTCACTTCTGTCCCTCGCTCGTAATGAATAATCCCGGCGGTGCATTCGGCATGACTCGTCGCAACGCCGCCGCCGAACCTTTGGTGGCCGAAGAGTCAATCGCCTCCAGCGACCAACCGAGTTGCGTGACGCGCAGCAAGGCCACGACTCTCGAAGTAGGATGGTCAATGGAGCCGTCTTCCGGCGGGTAAGTGGACACCTTGCTGCCTTTCTCATCGCGCATCTCTGCCCTGAACAACCCCCACTCTCCCTGCACTTTTAGAGAGATATTCTTGAAAACTACTTTCTGCTCTGCCTCGTCTTCGACGTGCTCGCGTATGACGGCTAAAATAGCCTTCCCCTGAACGCTGTCGGGCGACACGGAACCAGCGCGTGAGCCTTCCGGTTGGATGGATTTTGCGGCCTGTGGCGGGATGGGCAAAGCCTGTCGTGTGTCGGGCACAGCGGGCGCATTGCGCTGCTCAACGGCAGAACGTTGAAGTGTGACATCAGGTGATTTGTTTAGTCTTCGTGGGTTGATCAGGATCACGGCCACGACCGCCAGCAACATAATAATGAGGCAGATGCTCGTGAAGATTGCGGTGTGCTGTCTCTCGCGGCGCGCGTGTTCGAGAGTGTAGCCATCTTCCTCGATCACCCCTTGAGAGGTGAGGCGCAAACAGACGACTCGTTCGCGCCGGTTGAACGCGCGTCCTAAGTACAACAGCGCGACGGGCCAGAAGATCAGGCGCAGTGCGACGTAGAGGGGGGTAGAGAACGACCGCTGTGTCTGACAAAGAGTGATAGAGGTGGCGGCCTGGGAGGTAATGATATAATCGCGCTGGCGATACGGCTCGGCGGCCTGCTCCAGCCGGGCTATGACATTCATATCGTGACGGGCGAATGTCTGGTATCTTGTCGCTGGTTCTGTGGCTATGAGGTCGAGCATCGTCTTTGTTCACCAGATTGAAAATATGAAGTCGGGGAGCGCCAGCACTTAAGCGATGTGCAGCGCCGGGAAGTTACTCTTTACACTTCCGGCACAATCAACTTTGCAAATCATTCTATGGATATTTGTCCATAGATGCAAGAAACTTCTCCGCTCTTTGAGTTCACGGGCTGCTTATCCATCAGGAGGCTACTGATGGGGAGGGCGTCACGTCGCAAACCGGAGCGTCTGGCCGAGAAGCTGCTCGCGATCCGTAGCGCTTTAGACCTCTCTCAGTCAGAGATGCTGGCGCGATTGGGTTGCCGGGATGAACTCACAGCTAATCATATCTCCAAGTTTGAGTTGGACAAGCACGAGCCGTCGCTCCCTATCCTATTACGCTACGCACAGGTCGCAGGCGTGTGGGTGGATGTCTTGATCAATGATGATCTCGATTTGCCGGCGAAGTTGCCTTGCGCGGCGAAACACGAAGGCCGGAAGCGGCACGGAAAGTCGGGACGTGTGAAGTAGTCCTCTACGGCGTGGCGTTGGTTCCATACGCGCTTTCCGACCAAAAGATTAGTCAGCTTCCCCTGCTCCGGTGTGTTTCAGGGGCATTTACGGCGCTCTGGCGTGGTGTCCGGCTCTAGTTCCGGTGGCGAGGGTTGTGCTCTATCCAGTCCTCAAGGGTCGGCTCATTGAAATATGTTCTGAGGCGGTCGAGGTGACTTTCCTCGTGGTCGAAAATTTCGAGCTGATGTGCTTTGAATTTCGGCTTGAAAATCCGATTGTCCTCAATCTCCGTCCGCTCCCCGGCCTCTTTCGCTAAAAAGGCTCTGTAAGCCTCTGGCTGCGTTTTCTCCGTTTCCCTACCCCCCTACCTCAAATAATCAAAATACGCGGCTCTGCGGGCTTCCTCGTCGCATTGGCGGGCATCTACCGCTTCCCTCTTAGCTTGTGCCTTCCTGACTTCTTCCCCTTTGGCTTGGGCTTCCGTGATGACTTTCGGTAGTTGGTGGCCCTCTTTGATGGCGACGACAAGCTATTAGGCGAGGGCACGAATTTTATTCAGCTTTCCTATTACAAGTTTTATTGTTCGGCTTAAGTCAGCTTTGAATGTTTACATTTCACGACACCACCCGTCGCACCGTTTGGATAGAAGAATCCTGTGCCATGACAATCCGGGCAAAGGCTTGCATCGATCTTGTTCAATGTCTCCGGCGGCTCAAGGAAAGCTGTGATTAGCGCGTCGGCTTCTCCGGTGCGGTGAATCGTTGTTGCATAGCCTCCCGGATTAGTGATGCCCTGTCCGGTCGTGTTGAGATGCGCGGCATAATCTCGACATTCTTTTAGGGAAAAACGGGACTGCACACCCACACGTTCTGTGTTGTGTGTGTCTTTTGATTTGTTTGTTTCTTTATTGGGTGCGGTTTCCGCATGGGGTGCGGTTTCCGCATGGGGTGCGGTTTCCGCATGGGGTGCGGTTGACAACAAGACTCTGAAGGTTAAGCCGCGAAGCTCTTTCTTACTGTTCGTATTATCAACGCCAAGATTCTTTATGATTCCCTTTTTCTCAAGACTTCGCACGCACACGCGAATTTGCGTTCTGCTTAAGTTACAAGCATTTGCGAGGTTATCAAGGCTTATTGTGCAGGTATCTTTTTGAAAACCATGTGACAGCGCGTAGAGTCTGATAAAGGCAACCGCCTCGCTTGGTTTAAGGCTCGGCAGCACGCGGTAAATGAGGTCGTTTGACACTTTTAGAAATCCGCGAACCCGTGCGGTTTCCGCATGGGGTGCGGAAACCGCATCCCATACTATTTGCACGGGTTCCGACTCGGTTTCCGCATGGGATGCGGTTTCCGCATGAGGTGTGGTTTCCGCACGGGTTCCACGCTTGGATTCATCGGGCACAGCATAGCGCAACGCGATGGATTCAGAGTTGTCATCCTTCGGCAGCGTGGTCACTCGCGGCGGTGCGAGTGCTTTATCGAGATTCGCGCGCAGCTTGTTCAGCGTTGATTTCTTCACCTAACCAACTCCTTATCTCGTCCGCTAATTGTTTGTAGGCTTTCGTCGCCGGGCTGAAGAGATCAGCCTCGTTAATGGCTTGCCCGGCGGCGATGGCCTGTGAGACACCGACGGCGCGCGGGATCGTAGTATCGAAGACGTTGGTGCTGAAATGCGCTTCGAGCCGCCCGCGTACTTCACGGTCAAGGTTTTGGCGCGCAACGTACATCGTCGAAAGAGCCAGGATGATCATTTTCGGGCTGTACGCTTGGCGCACTTGGGCGATGACGCGCATGAGCTGTGTGAGTCCGACGAGCGCGAAGCTGGACGGTTCAATCGGGATAATCGTTAAGTCGGAGAGGGCGAGCGCATTTAAGGTTGGCACGCGCAAGGCCGGTGGCGTGTCTATCACGCAAAAGTCATAACGCTTGGAGAGGGAAGTAAGACGGGTTTTAAGCAGTAGCTCACGCGAGACGTGCGCGCCTTCGAGCAGCGTCTCCGCATCATGGTCGAGGCACGCCGGGATGAGGTCGAGTTTCGGGCGAACGTGGATGAAGTAGGCGGTCGGGTCCCCGGAGCGGTCGAGCATCAGGCGATGCGACGTAAGGCGGGACTGCTCCAGCTCCTGCAAGTCAACACCGAGCGCAGATGAAAGATTGCCTTGCGGGTCGAGGTCAACGGCCAGCACCCGCGCGCCCTGTGAGGCCAGCACGACGGCGAGATTGAGCACCGTTGTTGTCTTGGCGCAGCCGCCCTTGTGATTGGCGATGCAGATGGTTTTCATGCCGCCTCCGCATGATCGGGTTTGAGTGCGAGCAGTTCGGCGCGGCTGACAAGTTTGACGCGCCGGTCGAGCGGATTCTCGTAAGAACGTAGCAACTCGCGCTTGATGAGTTCGGCGATCTTGAAACGGCTAACACCGAGAACCTTGCGGGCTTCGGAAACAGATATTAAATCGCTGGGTTTTATTTTGGTCATAGCGCCTCCTGAGAAGTGCCATCAAGTTTATAGAGAATGCAAGAAACCGTCAAGATATGTGCAAGATAGTGTAAGGCTGGGTGAAAACGCCAACGGATGCGCGGCACGTTCAAATCAGACCGGATTGTTGGAGCGCATCGTAGAATTGGTCGGGGTAGTAGTGGATGACGCAGTAGTCGTAGGCTAGGTTAGGGAAGCGGATGCGTACTTCGCCGGTGGCTCTGAGCGTTTTGTTGGTTTCTTCATTGCGCCACTTGTTGACGATCTCGTTGTACTTCTGTTTTTTGATCGGACTCTGCGCGCAATCTCGGAGGGCGCGAATCGCTGCCACTTGAGCACGCAGGACGCGGTTCTCGTTGTTTTTGAAGGCGGTGGGAAAGAGCGCGTCGAGCAGGTCCTACAGGTCGCAGAAGGATTGTAGGCAATGTTCGTCAGTGACGGTCAAGCCTGACATTTCGTGATCGTGAAAGAAGCGGTTGCGATTGGTGCGGCGTCCTTCGATGCGGGCGAGCAGATCGGCTAAGGGTTGATTGCCGGGTTGATGTTCTTTGACTTCGCGGCTAACTGTCCAGAAACCTTTGAAGTGCTCTTTGTTCTTACCTCTTTCGTCGTATGGCGACCACTTTTCAATGTTGGCTTGCAGATAGCTTTTCAAAAGCAGTTCACAGAGATCGTCAATCTGGATGTAAGCCGAGCGCGCGTTTCCCGCCGGGTTGACGAGGTAAATCTCGTTGCCGGTCTTGATTAAATCCACAAGGTCAGATTCACGCGACATGCGAGGCATCCTCACCGAGAATCATCTGCTCGACGCGCCGCTTGGCGTCTTCGAGTAGTTGCTTCGCTTCTTGCCGTACTTGGCGTGCTTTGTTAGCTATCTTTTCAAATCTGAGTTGTTGCGCTTCTGGCAAAACAGGAATGATGAACTTTTCTACATCGCGTGGGTAAAGGTGAAGTTGTCCCGTTGCTCCTGTAATCCATCTTTCTATTTGCAGTTGACCAGCTAAGGATTGAAGAAAAATTTGAAGATAGTAAGGATTGACTCTGTTCTGTCTAACCACTGTCACTTCGCTAACAGTCGCGTAAGGTTGGTCTTCTTTGTCGAAAACTTGAACCTTGCCGATGGAGCCGAAACCAATTGACGAAATACAAACGTCGCCGCGCTTGAGGTAGAAGAGGTCTTCAGCCGGGCTTGCGTGTTTGAAACTTGCGACGTTATCAATGTCGGTCAGGTCACCAGATCGAACAACCGGAACACCCTTTTCGATGTACTCGCTGACGCTCTGCCCTTTGAGAACCCTGCCCCAAGAGCCGATAGATTCGACTGTCCATTTCTTTGTAAGAGCATCAACAACCTTTTGATATTTCGGTTGAAAGAATTGCGCGTCGTATCGTCCCGCCGCCGCGACTTCGCTAAAGTTGCGCTCGTAAGTAAGTTCGTGTGAATGGTCGAGCGTGTCGAGTCCGAGTTCGTGTAGCAGTAGGTTTTCAGCTTCAACGTAAAGTGCAGTGGATTGCGAACGTCTAAGTTTAGCCTGAAGAAGCAAAGACTTGATTGATTCTTGGAAACCCTTATTGGGAATAGGAATAAGAAACTCGCGTATTTCCTCAAGGTGAAGATCAGGTTGTGAAATGCCTTTGGCTTGCCGGAACGCTTGAACACGCCCAAAGCGCGAGTTTAAGAAAGTGGACAAGTATGTAGGGTCAACTCCGTGAATACCTTTGATGACAGCCAAACTCACAAATATGTTGAACTCTGGCGCGTCATCGGGAACAACAGCCGCGATACCAATAGAGCCTACTTTTGTTAGCAACACATCGCTGCCGCACGGCTTACAATGCTTGAGCCGCTCGTCCAATTCTTTGGTGATGAACTTGCTATTTTCAAATTCGATGCTTTCCTCTCGAACATCACGTACCATCAAAAATCGAATGCCTTCTTCTTGATATTCTGGCGTGATATGCGAGCCGTCCGTTACTTTCTTGCACAAAGAATGCAGCCGCATGATCGGCAACCCGCAATGTCTGATTTCTTCATAAGCTGCAAGATAAAAGGGTTGGTAGAACTGTGCTTCAAGTCGTAACTTATTTTCTAATTCAGCAAAATCAACTTCGCTCCAAACAGCCATTAGTCTTCGTCCTCCTGCCAGAACGAGAATTTGTGCCGCTTGGCAAAATCAATGAAGGCGTCGGCGATGGTCGGACGTTGCGGCAGATGCTTCAGCAGTTCGGTGTAATCGTCTTCGTACTTTTTGACGAGCACTATAGCGGTTCTCAGTTGAGTGCGTACAAGCAATCGGAGTAAGCTTGCCGACGATGAAAGCCTATTCCTTAGATTTACGCCAACGGGTGCTCGAAGCTGTGCTGAACCAAGAACAGACCATTGCGGAAGTTGCCGAAGTGTTCGGGGTCGGCACGACCTTTGTTAACAAGATGCTAGGCCTGCACCGCGCGGGCGCAGATTTAGCTCCGCGACCACACGGCGGCGGTCAGCCCGCCCGCTTGTCAGCCGCGCATCATAAGCTACTGCGCGCTGAAGTCCGTCGGTGCAATGATGCCACGCTCTCCGAGTTGCGCTCGCGCCTCGCCGAGCAAGCTCAAGTGGCAGTCAGTATTCCGACTTTGGGGCGAGTGCTGCAACAACTCGGCTTAGGGCGCAAAAAAAGTGTCTAGCCGCCAGTGAGCGCAACAACTATAAGCGGGCTTGGTTCTGGCGGCGGGTTCAAGCTTTAAGCCATGACCGCTTCATCTTTATAGATGAAGCAGGAGTCAATACGGCCATGACGCGCCGCTTTGCGCGTGCCCCGCGTGGTGAGCGCGCCCATGACAGCGCGCCGCGCAACTACGGTGAGCAGATTTCGCTCATCAGTGCCTTGGGCTTTAAGCGCGGGCTACTGGCGACGATGACAGTTCAAGGCGCGGTGGACACCCTCTGCTTCGACGCTTACGTGACGCAAGTGCTCCGTCCCTGCTTAGGGCGCGGCGATGTCGTGGTGCTCGACAACCTAGGGGCGCATAAAGCGAGTTGTCTCGAACAAGTCGCGGCAGAGTGTGGGGCACAAGTGCTGTGGCTGCCGCCTTATTCGCCTGATTACTCGCCGATAGAGAACTGCTGGTCAAAGATCAAGACCGCTTTGCGCGCGGCCAAAGCTCGGACGCGCGAGGAACTCGACAAGGCCATAGCACAAGCACTCAAGCTGGTGACCACAGCCGACATTCAAGGTTGGTTTATTCATTGCGGTTATTCAGTCGCACGCAACTGAGAACCGCTATAGATCATCTTTATAGCGTTCGCGCAGTTTGTTGAGTTGTTGCTGCAAGACAACACGCACATCAAACAAGTCTTGGTCAACAATTTCGTGGTTGAACAGGTCGTGCAGTTTCTCGCCGGTGTCATTGTTTTTGACGTAGATGTACTCGCCGGAGTTATCTTTGCCGCCGTGCTCGCTCGTCGCAAAGAAGATCGGGTAATCCTCAACCTTCGGGCAGAGCGCGCCAGCCTTCGGGTCGTTATTCCACTTCTGCACAAACAACACGCTCGTCTTCGTGCCAGTGTGTGGCTTGAACGTGTTGCCGTGTAAGCCGACGACGGCGAGAATGCGCGCGTGTTCAGAGATGAAGTGACGCAGTCGAGCGTCCGAGACGTTGTTGAAGCGACCTTGCGGCAACACAATCGCCATGCGCCCGCCGGGTTTTAAGAACTGCAAGTTGCGTTCGACAAAGAGCAAGTCGCGGCTTTGATTCTGCGTCCACTTGCCGCTTTCTTTGAAGGCGTGACGAAAACGATTGTCGGCGTAACGCTCGCGCTCCGCTTCGTCTTCGAGCGCCTCAAGGTCAATCGCTTTCCACTGTTTGGCGAGTTCGTATTGATGCAGGATGCGCGAGTCGGATACGTCACCGGCGAACGGCGGGTTAGTCATCACAATGTCAAAGTCAAACTCGCGGAAGTTCTTCGCGTTCTCCTGTGTATCGGCAGCTTTCGGAAAATGGCGCAGGCGAGGCTTGAGACCGACGCGGGCATCTTCGCCCCACTGAAACGGCGCGAGCGTGTTGACGCGGTAAATGTTCGTTCTGCCATCGCCCGCGATGAGGTTCAAGGCTTTGCCGATCTTGACGCTGCGCGTGTCGAAGTCCAGACCGTAAACATATTCGCCCGCGTATTCGGCTTGATCGCGCGTCGGGCTGTCCGATGTCAACTCACCGCCCCAGACGTGAAAGATGGTATGGAACGTAAAGCCGCAACTGCCCGCCGCCGTGTCAATCATGTACTCGTCGTCTTTCGGGTTGAGCATCCGCACGCACATATCAATCACATAGCGCGGCGTGAAATACTGCCCCTTCGCACCCTTTGCGACCTGAGTTGAAAGATACTCAAAGGCTTCATCAATAATCTGTAAGTTGGAATTGAACAGCTTAATGTCTTGCAGAAACGAGACGCAGACGGCGAGCGCATCCGGGCTTAAATCAATCTTCTCACCTTCGAGAAACACCCCTTGCCAGCGTCGCTTGGCTTCTTCAAATAAGTTGTTAATCTTGTCGTACAACTCCGAGTGCGTCTCACCTGATGCGCGAAATTCGACGTAGCGACCTTTGCGCCGCTTGGCTTGCGCTTCGTCGTACAGCTTGGCGTAAATGAGTTTGAAAACTTCCTCGAAAGCATCCACACCGGCATTCGCCAGCACCAAGTTTTCAAGATCGAGAATGATACTTTTTAGCGTCCACTTTTCGGTAACGAGTTTGTTGCGCGCGGAGAGGTCTTCAATCGTGACGCGCTCGTTGATGATTTCGGCGAGCGTTTGATCGGCGCGCGGGATGCCGGAAATATTCTCGTAAAGGTTTGGGTCGGTGCGGCGCAAGATGATTTCTTCGCCGCCATTCGTCCACATAGCAATCGGTGCGCCTTCCGCATTGCAATAAGATTTAAGTTGTTCTAATCCGTCTTTGCGCTTCGGCTTTTTGACCTCGACAATGATGTAAGCTGCCGTCTCATCATCCTTGTCGTGAATGACAATATCCGCTCGCTTCTCATGGATGCTTGCGCCGAACTGCACGCCCTTCTCAACCGAAATACGCGCCTTCGGATAGCCATAGCCATTTAGCAACCGATACAACACCAACTGCCGCACGATCTCTTCAGGCTTCGCCGGACGTTCTTTGCCATTAGTGAAGTCGTACAAATGCGGCTTGCCCTTCTTCTCGTGAATTTCAAGGGCAGCGATCTCTTCGGGCGTGAAAATCTTGAGGGAGTAGTCGGAGTTTTGAACGATGTCTTGGAGAGTAAACGCCATATCTTGAGGTGCGGCTTTGAGTTACCTGAAGAACTCACCACCGCTGATGATCTGTAATTTTTTGTGAAAGCGTTTGATGGCCCGAAAGTCACTGTCGTCCGTGACCACGATAACGCCGGCGCGGGCGGCGGAGACAGCGATCAGCACGTCGGCGAACAACTCTTGCTTTGCCGCCGGTGTGCGACTCGGAGACTTGCCGCTCGCATTTTTCTTTCGCTCCTGCGCGAGCAGGTGCAGAATGCGCGTTGCCAGTAGCCAGACATCCGGGTGCGGCACAATCAACTTGTCATCTTCCGCCGCGCGCTTCCAGGTCTCGACGTAGGCGCGGTACTCCTTCGGGTCTGCCGCCGTCATCAACTCCGCATACACCACGCACGAAAGATGCTGACCGCTCGGCAGCATGCGCGCATCGCCAAAGACCTTGCTGCCGATGATGTTGGTGTCGAGTAAGTATTCTCTTCGGCGGCGCGTCACTTCTTCTTTTTCTTACTTCCGTGTAAGCGTTCGTAAGTCATCTTGTAGGCGCGCAAAGATAATTCCTCAAGCGTCATCTCGCTTGTCGGCTTCGCCTGCGCGCGTGAAGCGTGCTTGTCGCCGTTCGTAGATGTTGCGCTTCTATTCTGCGCCGCGCGTGCGCCTTTGGTCGGCGGCTTCAGCGCGGTGGTTGTTTGGCTTGCCATCACACTTTCCTTTGTCCAGATTTCATCGGGCGTTTCTCTTCGCCTTTGTCAATATGCCACTTGCCGATTGCGCCTGCTTCGGCGGTCTGCCCGGCTTGCGGTCGGCGACAAGCTGCAAGTCATCCTCGCGGATCATCAAATCACGCCCGAACTTCCCCGCCGGTAGTCGCCCTTCCAGCACCAGATGCCGTATCCGCGAATCGGTCACGCCAAGACGCTCCGCCGCTTGCCGCGTCGTTAATGCTGCGCTCATAAAGGATTTTGTAACACATGGAAAAACCCTCACGCAAGAGTGAAGATTTCTTCTGATATTGCCTCAAGTTCTTCGCCATATACTGTCCTGCCAGTACCAACTGACTAGGGAATGCCATTTCTTGCACCGTATTTGCCATTTAGACGCGCCAACAGTTGCAATCCAAGACCGGGGGGGGGTGAAAGTTCGCGCTCTACTCGCGGCCAATGGTGGTTTGGTGTGAACTAATGCCGAGGATGCTCTGTGGTCTCCAAATAGATTCGTAAAAATCTAACGTACCTTATTCGGACGAGAATCAGAGGCGTGGCAGTTTCAAAAAGTATTGCCGCGCTTTTTGCTCACGACTTGTCGAAACGAGCGCGGTATAGATGACTGTGTTCTGGATGTTCGAGTGTCCTAACCAATCCTGCAAAAATCGCAACTCCGCGCCTGCGTCCAGCAGGTGAGTAGCGATAGAATGCTTCAGCGCATGAAAGTGTCGCTTGTCTTTCGGGATCGCTGCCGCCTCTCCGTAGCCCTTCATTAAGACATCAAGCATCTGGCGGCTGATAGGGAGACCGCGCCGAGAAGGGAAGAGGATCGGGGAATCCGTGTCTCTACTTTTCAGCCATGCTTTTAGCGCCCGCGCCTCGTCTGCTTGTAACGGATGCTCCCCTGACAGAGAGCCTTTCAGCCGGTGGAGCATAACGCGCAGCCGCTTGAGGTCGAGATCATCCACTCGCAGTAAGCCGATCTCGCTGGCGCGGAGGCCATGCCGGTAAGCGATAAGGAAGATCGCCTTGTTCCGTTTGTCAGCAATACATGCGAAGAGCCGCCGCGTCTCGTCCAGCGTGAGAAACTTAATCGTTTCAGAGCGCCGGGCGCGAGTAGCTTTACGCTCTGACGGCGTCGGGGTGGTGGCCTTGCTCTTGTCGGCTTTTGCGGATTTCTTCTTAGCGGTGGCGGCTGGCATGAAGCGAGACTAGCATATTGGTCAATTCATATCTTTTGACCAGTCCGGTATTCGGCACGTATCCTCATTGAGTCATCCATGGAGTGAATGCGTCGCGCACTACTTTGAAGATCCCACCACCAAGTTATGGAATGTCGCACTGTCCCTTAGCGTCTGTTGATACCTGCTTGAGGAGCCGCCAGTCTCATTTAATTTCCCACCCACCGCAACGGGGCTTCTATCTTTGTTGCGTTTCCCGAACACCCCGGATTTAGTTCTTGACAACACTTTAAACGGATGTATGATGTGGCTTCCTTGAGGTTGTTTTTATCCACTGCAACTCACAACGCGTGCAAGGAATCATCCTAATGCAGCCCCAAGGCAAACGCATCTTAATTTTTTCAAAACAGGCGGTCTTGGACCACTTTAGCCACCACACAGGGCGCAAATAGGTACGGCTGCTCCACTTTGCCGAATTATCGGTCTGAAGAATCCGGTTTTAATCCAGCGGAATTGGAGGCGACGACTCAAAAGCTGCAAATTTGCTCGGAATTTAGATGCGTTTGCCCTGAATGCAGCCCTCAAACCGCTGTAACATGACCCTTAACTGGATTATTACCATTGCTTTTCCGATTGTAGGAAGATTCGATGTTCAAGAATCTTCTTATGATCGTCCCGGCGCGGGTGATGATGTTCTGTATTTATTGAGGAACAGAAAACCAAACCGGCTGGAGATGTACACTTTGCCATAGGCGTCAAGCAATACGCCTGTGCCCTCATTTCCCTGCTCCGCCTTGAGCGGAGTACTGCTCTCAACCGCTACTTACTCAACAAAGGAGAAACTATGTTCAGACGAATGATCCTCTCAACGTTTGGTGGGGCATTATTGGCTGTAGTGTTTGCCTTCAGTCAGACTGGGATGGCTGCTTGTGGAGGACAATGTCCCGACAAGAATGGCAGGGATGACTTCGATAGCTGCCAAGTCACCTATACGTGCCCTCCCGACTCCCCATGCTATCAAAGTGACGTTAAGTGCTTCTACACAGGCGTAGAAATTATCAACTAACTCCCAAAGAAATCGCGAACTTACCGGCGCAACGTGGTTCTACACGAGCGTTAGAGTTTCTTCGCCGCGAAAGTCTCTGTGGAGTTCGGAAGTTCAGTTAGCACATACCCAACAACAGCATGCGGAAGCGTCGTGCAGTCGCACGACGCTTCCGCATGCTTCCCATGAGCGTACATCATGAACAAGCGCAAACTTCTCCAATACCTGCTTCAACTTACTTTGTTGGTCGCTGCCTTCGGATTGGTCCTTTTCTTCCTACAGTGGAACCGCACGGATGAGCAGACGACATGGACTAAAGATAAGTCAGCGTTGACCGGACTTTCCCGAGGCGAAGTGGTCACGCTGCCCGAATTATCGCGTCTGGGCGGTGGCACGGTAGCGATGGGGAGTTTGCGGGAAAAACATCTCCTCGTGGGACTCATTTCCACTTCATGCTCGGCTTGTTCAAAAGAGTCTAAATTTTGGAGGAGCCTGCATGAGGAAGCGACAAGAAGAAACGTCGCCTTTTATTTGATAGCCCTTGACATGGAACAGGAGAGCGTCGAGAAGTTTGCTAAAGCTTATGGGTTTGACGATCTTCCCGTGCTGATTGATAGAACCGGGAGGGTGGCGAAAACTTTTGAGGTGTCGAATGTACCGCAGTACATTCTCCTAACCTCCGGTGGACAAGTTCGCGAACGGTGGACTGGCTTGAGTCATACTAATATGGATGACCAGCGCGCAAAAGAACCCGCACAGTTTTTTTCGAATTTGTAAATGTGAGGAGAGCGAATAATGTCATGCTTACTAGCGGTTATTGGACAGAATGACTCTTCTGACCAGTAGTTGTGTTTCCGGTTCGCTGTTTTGTTGAGATTTGTCGCAGAGAGTGAAAGATTTTCTCAGTTGTAATGTCCAATTCGATGGCCGCCTGTGTGATTAAGCCATGCGCGAGGTTAAATTCTTAAGGGCCGCTAAATCAATCCTTAAAACATTGGGACACAGGCGGAAAAAGAGGAACCACGCGCTTCACACGAAACCACACGAAGAATTCGCGGGTTTTTATTTCGGGCTGTTTCGTGTGAAGCGCGTGGTTAAATCTTTCTTGTGTCCCAGTCCTCATCAGGATCGATTTAGATTCAACGCGAAGACCTGAGCCGCACTCAATTGCACACCGCTATAGTTCACCACCCTCTTCCTGCTCGCCCAGTGGGGTCTTAACTTATCCACAACCTACCTCTTGCGCGTTTACCCAGAACTGCTACAGTTCATAGGTACCTTGCGTTCAGGGCGAGATCAGAAGACCGTTTGTATGGGGCTCCGCTAACCTGAACTTAGCGAGTCCATATAAGCGGTTTTTTGCTTGCCTTACAATTCAATCAAACGTCGTGCTTAGCCGCTGCCGACGATAAATAGCATGTGACTACCCCCCATGATCCCTACGGGTATAATGCTCCCCAAAATTCAGACCAGACACTAAGGTGGTAAAATCGCTGCTCAAACGGGAGCAACAGATGAGCAAGCAGCGAAAGACTTACAGCGCCGAGTTCAAAGCAAAGGTCGCTTTAGCGGCTATCAAAGGTCAACACACAATCAACGAGATTGCTTCCACTTACAGCGTCCATCCGAATCAAGTCACGCAGTGGAAGAAGCAGGCGGTGGAAGCAATTCCCGATTCCTTCTCTCAGCACCGGGCGCGGGAGGCGCGTTCGGACGAAGAACTCAAGGCACAACTCTATCAGCAGATCGGTCAACTCAAAGTGGAGTTGGACTGGCTCAAAAAAAAAGCTGGACTATCCGTTTGAGTTCAAGCGCGAGTTAATCGAGCCGACCCATCAGCGCATCAGCGTCCGGCGGCAATGTCAGTTATTAGGAGTGAACCGGTCTCACCTGTATTACGAGCCGCGCGCCGAGACGGTTGAGAATTTGTTGCTCATGCGCCTGCTTGATGAGCAATACACGCGCTGTCCCTTCTACGGCGTGCGGCGGATGACGGCGTGGCTGGAACGACAAGGTCATGAGGTCAATGCGAAGCGAGTGCGCCGATTGCTGAGGAAGATGGGCTTATTAGCGATTTATCCCAAGCCTTCTTTAAGCCAGCCAGGAGCGGGGGCGCAGGTTTATCCATACCTCTTGCGAGGCGTTGAGATCGCGCGAGTCAATCAAGTATGGTCAACCGACATCACGTACATTCGCCTGCTCTCCGGCTTCATCTATCTGGTGGCGATCATGGATTGGTACAGCCGCTACGTGCTGGCCTGGGAAGTCTCCAACACCTTGGAGAGCAGTTTCTGTGTCGCGGCTTTAGACCGGGCGCTGCTCGTCGCGCAGCCGGAGATTTTCAATTCCGATCAAGGCGCGCAGTTTACGAGCCTGAGTTTTACCGGGCGGCTCGTGGCACGCGGGATTCAGATCAGCATGGACGGCAAGGGTCGCGCACTGGATAACATCTTCGTCGAGCGGCTGTGGCGCAGTGTCAAGTACGAAGAAGTGTATTTGAAAGATTACCGCCATGTGCCGGATGCGATTGGCGGCTTGAGCGGCTACTTTCAGTTCTATAATGGCGAACGCTTACATCAATCGCTCGCCTATCAAACGCCGGCAGCGGTCTACCAGCAAGGCTTAAACCAAGCAGCGAGCACCACCTTAAATTGACCGTTTTTTGGTCTTGACTTTGGGGAGCGCTATAGGGAGCTTGGCTGTGTCTGTGAAACATTTTGTAGATACTGCTTATGACCTGTACGTACATCCCGCCCGTCATGGGAACTCTGGAACCAAGACAGAGAGTTTGATTGATACATACTGCTTGACTGACTGTTTGCATCCCTGGGGGATAGCCAAGCAAGAGGCGGGGTATGGAGACAAACAAAAAGCAGCGTGATTACCCGGAGCAGACCGCCGACCACACCCCTTCAGATTGAATATCTGACGATCTATTTCTTGGGCTTGCCAGTCTTACTGGAGTTCTTATACCCAGACGCCCCCTGTGAGTTTTTGTAACTTTTCGGTGTTTGTGATAATGCGCTACCAGCGGCTGACTTAGACGCCTTACTTGTACGCCCATCTTTAAGAACTTTGGATGCAGACTTAGCAGCCGACTTAGATGTAGTTTGCTTGGCTGAAGCTCTTTGTGATAATGCGCTTCCGGCTGCTGACTTGGAAGCCTTGCTCGTTTTAGATGACTTTAGGGTTTTAGAGGCGTTTTTGGCAGCCTTCTTACTTGTCACCTTGCTTTTGTTTGCTTTGCCCGTCTTAGTAGCCATAGCGTTGCCCTTTCGTGGTTAGGTTTTAATGGGATGACTTTCAACTCTCATTGAACGTGATAGCCGAACTTTTTGAGCAGTTCTAAAACACCTGGATAGTCATTATCTTTTATATAGTTCCAAAGCTGGGTTCTTGCGGTGTCGGTTAACTTAGGACTGGTTTTGTCACCCACAATCTTTAACCAATACCGCAAGTATATTTCTATTTCTTTCTTCCTAACTAGGCCGGAGTTTATGAAGTTATTGAATTTCTCTAAATTACTTAAAAATATATCGAACGACTCCCTGATCCTAGTTTCTGCTGTAGTCAATGGCTTGGCTGGATCAAGTATAGATAAAGCACGGGTCAAGGTGTTGCTATCTACAACCATCGAAGGCATTGTGTCTGAAGCATCTTTAGGAGGTAAATCTATGGTTTGACCATTTGAATCAAGCACAGCTTGTGCATTAATGACATACTGGTTTTTTTCGTACTCAGTGATTTCCTTAACAAGGAACTCGTTACGTTTCCATTTCTGCGCATCCCGGTACTGCCAAAGCCCATTAATGAAGGCGAACAGACCCGCAGCTACAGCAAGCTGGGGTAGAACCCCCCAAAGACCTCTGAGCACTTCCCGATACAAAGGCTTGCTAGACTCGTTGTAGATTTTAAGCTGGTCCCAAGTGATCACATGGGCAACGTTGTCGGACGATTTGATTACGATGTATTTACCGTATTCTTTATCAACAAACTGACCTGATATTTCAGTGCCATCTTTAAGAGTTGCTTTGGCTAGTTGAGAGGTGGGGCCACCCGGCCATAGAAAGTACACAAGGCCGAGGCCGAGGGGTATTAAAAGTAAAAGCCAACGCCTTCTCATAGTTGAGTCAAACCTAAGAAGCAACAGCTCTCATTTACTGGGGAGAATACCATATAGAGTAAACCTGTTGCGTGATAAGGAAAATCCGTACCCAGCATCGTCCGAGGCGAAACAGACGCGTCAGCGGGGCTGTAAACGTCAATAGAGCGGGTCTGACAGCCCTTTTGTAGAAAGCCCTCCAGCCTTATCACGCAACAGGTTTAGTATGTAAGCACATCGTAAGAAGTATTTCGGTATAAAGAAATCGTTAGAGCCTTTGATAACGGGGAAATTGACTTCGATAATGCCGGAAAACATTTTCCCACCTGCTTATTGTGCGTTGGAAACAATGGGTGATGAAACCGGCCTTCGCAGGTTTGCGCGAATGCCCTCTATCAGTTATTGGTTCTTCATATCGGATTTCAACCCTTGATCCGCGTTACGATCAGTCGCCAATGCCCGGCGCGTCGTTTCGCGCCTGAGCGAAATCTGGTGTCGGCGCGGTATAGCCTTGCGACTGCGCGATAGCTTTGTCCATGAGCGTCTCGGCGTGCTGCTGGTAGGTCGCCTTTGCCCGCGCCGCCCCGAACTCCTCCGCCAGATTCGCCACCGTGCTCATCGGGTCTCGCGGGTCGCTGCGTCCTGTCTGCGAATAGTGGTCGTGGGCGAGCATGAACGGCGTCGGCAGGTTCTTCGTCTGATCAAACGTCACACTCCTGGTCTGGTTATCAAACGCCGTCGCGCGCTGGAAGTTGTCGTCCGGCGTCACGCCGTATAACGGCGTGATTGGCTGGCGGGCTTCCGGCCTGACTCGTAGCCCTCCATCATCGAATATCTTGTTCGGATCATAATAGTAGAGCGTGCTGCCGTTTTTGAGTTTCGTCTGCTGCCACTCCCGCTTCTGCGCGAATTCATCAATCGTGACCGGATCGCCGAACTCCTGCCGCGTCTGCGTGCGCCAGCGCTTCGTCTCCTGATAGGTCGCCTTGCTGCCCTCGATGCCGCGCTCCAGACCGAGCGGCTTGCAGCATTCGGCGAACTCGGTTTGCAGTTTCGACAGCTTCGCCCGACCGCCCAGATGGTACTTGCAATTGAGCTTGCCGTTCGGATCAATGGGCACGGAAAAGGCGGTCACATGCGGCGTCTGTTCATCCATATGCGTCATCGCTTTGACGAACACCATCCCGCGCCCTTCCAGCCGCTTGACCATCTCCAGCGTCTTCTGCTCGAACGCCTCGACTTTCTTCATGTCGTGCCCGCCACGCCCGTTGGCGAAGTATTCCGGTGACGCATAGAAGACCCATTCTACGCACTCCACCGAGTCCTTGCGCGGTTTCCCGCCGTGCGCTTCAATGACCTGCTGCACTTTGTCATAGAGTCGCCCGTCGTCACCGATAAGACGGCGATTCTCAACATATTCTTCGCGCGTTGGCTCGTGCGTCGCCGCCAGTCCCGCGTGCTTCTGCTGCGCGAGTTTTTTCAGTTCTTCCTGCTCTTTTTTCTTCGCGTTTTCCGTCTCCCGTTTGCGCTCCAGATGAGCGTCCGCACTGGCGCACGAACCGGCCCCGCTCATCTTCGTTGCCCGACACCCTGCGAATGCCATAAACCTATTTCCCTTCTTCCTGATCTTCCCCGGCGCACCTGGCGACGGACGAACGTAACCTTTGCCAGCGCAGCGCAAAGGTGTAGTGAGTACCCCTTACAAATTAAGGTTGTTGGGCGCGCGATTCACTCATTGATTCCTTATCCTCATCGTTATTTGCGCCCGTACCATCATCTTTATCGCACGCTCAAACACCACTACAATCAGTGCATTAATCCATTGCCGATACCC
>MWVT01000050.1_pt1 | contig 19362 bp, 20 predicted proteins | sample 1047201 | NCBI WGS metagenome assembly MWVT01 (sample SAMN06349988, study PRJNA376086) | soil metagenome | isolation source: TG5-1 sample Antarctic (ecotone) soil | place: Antarctica | collected 2015-01-13 | reverse complement strand
TATTTGCTGCTTTTCTCGTCAACAAATAATCGGACGGTATGTAACCAAACCTGAATCGTCTTTCATATTGCCAATATTGTGCAAAACTCTATCTCTTACTAAGTGACCCGTATTATCAACAGTTTTGTTGTCCCCTGTTATAAATTTCTTTTGTAGCTCAGGGTAACCTGCGAGTGCATTAACAAGTTCTGGGGCATCAAGAATCGCATCTACAATTTCCTTGAAAGGTTTAACTACGCCTACGACGCATATTTTAGGAATTAAAGAAGCTATAGTGTCGTCAACTGTTTCGAGTAAGTCTCGAGTTACAAAAAGTTCGTTGTCATTGTTGTTAATTTTCATATTTTATTTCTCCTGTGGTTTTTATTTTACCAGAAGCCGCAAGGTTTGACGCTCCCGGCTTTTTGTTAATGATTATTGTTTTTAGACCTATGTTAACTCCCTTTGAAATCGCTTAACGATGGCATAAATGCTGCTTGTATCGCTTACATTGCTTGAAACGCCAAAATCGTCGCCTGACTTAATAATAACCATTGAGTTTCGTTTAATCTCGCTTTCATTAAAATTCCTGGCGCAAATAAGACGATCATCAACCATAAACCCGAACACATTATTGGTAACTCTACAAACAATAAAATCCGCGTTGTCGGCTTCTATTTGAGACATTCCCCAAAGACAAGTTTCTTTGTCAACGGGAAGTTTTTTATACTTTGGACTGTCTGCAATACTCAGGACATTTTGTTTTCTTTTCATTGTTTCTCCTCTATCTATTTAATGAACTCCGCAACTTTCCCCCCAGAGGTTTTAGCGTGTTTTTTTCAAATTGCACTAACGCCCAATCAATCGCTTTTTCTCTCCATTTCAAGCGTTTATATGGTTTAATAATGGCAAAGCGATAGCCTTCATAGTTGACAACCACAGATGTCGAAATCGGCAGAACGAAAAAATCAATGCCGTTTATGGTTTCTTTTGATTTCATCGCGGTCTCCAAACTTACGCCGTAACCGGCTTCAAATTCTTTTTCAGTCATTTTGCACCTCCAAATCCCGCTCAACGCGAACGACAACGCCAACTAATTCTATTTCTTCCGTCTGCCAAGTCTGATTCCAATCGCTTTTATTATGAAGCGTTGCCGTGCCGTCTATGTTTTTAGTTGCGAACTTAGCCGTCCGTCCGTTTGGTGTTTCCCAGACGGATAATTTATCGCTAAACGATTCGTTAGTGATTTTCAAAATCAATAAGTCGCCGTGAAGAATACCAATATTCTTGAGACAATCGCCGACAACCGGAACGCCAACGATATGTTCATTTTGTCCGACATCTTCAACAAGGCGAATGTCTCTAAAACCTTTTATTGCGAATTTTTCACAGTTGTTTAAGTCAAAACCCGGACGAAAGATATTGTCCAGCGTCTCTGTTTTGTGTTCTGTTTTCATTTTATTTCTCCTCCAAAAGTTTAATCATTCGTGATTAGTTAAAATTGCCGCGATTTGCGCCGTTGCCAGATAGAACCCGGCAGCGAACGAAACCATTGCGATTGTGAAAACCAGCAGCAAGATTTTAATGCTTGCCGTTTGGTTTAGTTTGGTGATATTTTTGTTGCTCATTATTGATTCTCCAGAATTCAATTGATGGAATGAAGGGCTTAGGAATGTTTGCGCAAACCTAAGCCTTTCGTTTTTAGCGATAAACCGGAATCTTAATTCCGCCGTAATTTTCAACCCGCATCGGCTCTTTACTCGGTACGAAATAAGGGGCGCTGTCTTGTGCTTCTTTTTCTTGAAGGCTATTGAGTTCGTTTTCCAACCGTTTAATTTCCCGTTCGATTTGTTCGATTCTTTCTTGTCTATCAGTCATTTTGGTAATCCGTCCTTTTGTTTATTTGTTAATTGCTTAACTTGATACTGATTATTACATAAAAGTATTTACGTGTCAACATAAATAATGAAATAATTAGCCAAATGCAAAGATAATTAAAAAACTTGACAAACAAGTACGGACACGGCTAAACTTAAAGAATTATGGCTACTAAAAAAACTGCTAAAGATAAAGAAATGGATGTCAGCATAACAGTTAAACTCCCGGCTGATTTGCGGCGCGAAGCACGCATGAAATCGGCGGACACCGGCGTAACGCTCTCTTTTGTTATTCGCAAAGCAATAGAGGCTTGGGTAAAAGAACCAGTCAAAAAATAAATAACGCTATGACGTTATCACATTGCAACGTTAAAGCGATATGAAGTTCTACCACTAGAAAAATGAGATTCAGAAAAGATTTAGGCGACTTAACGGAACTAAAGAAATCAATTAAAAAGCACGGGTTAATTCACCCGGTTGTAGTTGATTCCAAAGGCAACTTGATTGCCGGGGAACGTCGGCGAGCTGCTTGCAGAGAGTTAGGCTTTGAGCCGGAAGTTCGAGTTGTTGATTTCGACAATCCGCAACAAGCAGAAATTGACGAAAACACTTGCCGAAAGGATTTCACGCTGCGTGAGATTTACGAGATTGGACAATACTACAAAGAAAACTATTCGCAGCAAGGCAAAAGAAACGGCTCAAACGGCAACGGTGACTTCGTTCAGAATCCGAACAAGGTCAAGAAACCAATAGAAATCACGGCTAAGGTTACAGGCAAGAGCGTTGATACCATCTCGAAATTAAATCAAATCTTTGAAAGCAAGTATGAAAGCATAAAGCTGGATTTGGATTTGGGCAAAACTTCAATTAACGAAGCTTACGAGCGGGTAAAACGCAAGGAAAGGCAAGAGACAGAGCGCATGAGAGCTGAAGCAAGGCAAGCGGATTTTCTCAAGAGTTTTGCTGACCCGGAAAGAGCGCGTGAACGTGCAGAAGAAGCGAAACGTTTTGAAGAAGAAGCGAAACGCCGCGCAGAAGAAACGAAACACCGCGTAAAGAAACTTAAAGAGAAACAAGCAACAGCGCGAGAAATAATTAACTTGGGCTATAAGGCAAAGGCAAAGCGCGTTCACCCGGACGTGGGCGGAACATCCGAAGAAATGCACGAGATCCAAGAGTTGAAACAGCTGCTCACTAAGTATGTTGAAAACAACTTAATTCATGATCTTAAACGTAACGTTAGAGCGTTTTAACTTTATAACGCTAAAACTTTATGAAGGTAATTAGCTTTGTTACTCAAAAGGGCGGAAGCGGCAAAACGACGCTGGCAGTTAATTGTGCCGTTGTCGCCGCAAGCGGACGCGGACGCCGTGCTGTAATCTTCGACATGGACCCGCAAGCGTCGGCTGAAAATTGGTTTCAGGAAAGAGAAGCGAGCGAGCCGCAACTTATCCGGGTGTCGGCTGCCGAACTGCCACAGGCAATTGACCTTGCCGCAAAGCAATTCGATTTCGTTTTTATTGACACGCCCGGACGCGATGAACCGGCGCAAGCGTCTGCCATCAGCAAATCAGACTTCTGCATTATTCCGTGCCGACCGTCGCCAACGGACCTTCAAGCGACACCAGCGACAGTTGCCACCATTAAGCGTTTGGGCAAGCCTTTCGCGTTCGTGTTAACACAGACTCCGGCGCGTTCTTTTCGCACCAGTGAAGCAGCCGCGGCGCTGGCTAAACTTGGCGACGTTTGCCCTGTTACTATTGTCACTCGCAATAGCTACCAGGACGCGCAAGGATTAGGCTTAGGCGCCCGAGAATTTGAGCCGAAGGGCAAAGCCGCCGAAGAAACCAAACTGCTCTGGCAATGGATTCAAAGGAAAATAAAATAAACTTATGGCTAAGAAACGAATAACGATGGATGAGCTTTCATTATCGGACACTCCGGCAATCGAACAGCCGACCGCACAGCAAAAGGTAGAAGTGAATCAAAAAACGGGCAAGCCGTTGGTTAAAAATTATAAAAAACTAACCTTGTATCTGCCTGAGCCGGTCCGCAAACAATTGCGCAGTATCGCGTTTCACGAAGATGTTAAGCAGCACGAGTTATTACTTGAGGCGATTGACTTGTTTTTTAAGTCACGGGGCGCGAAATCAATCAAGGAGCTTGAAGAGGCATCGGAATGAGATGCTAACGCTCTGACGTTTTAACGTCATAAGGTCATAAAGTCATAAGGTTATAAGTTAAAGGGAGTAAGTATAAGGACTAAAAGATGTCAAATAAAAATCAGGATATAACTGCAAACGAAAAAAACGTTGAACTGACTGAAAAAGCGCTTCGGATCGTCAACTCAATCGAAAAAGATGTTTACAAATTTACCGAGGAATTGTTCCCCGAAGTTAAAATCCCTGAAGACTGCGACCTTTTAACTTACGCAACGATCGCCAAAAACCACCTCGAACTAAATAAACTGCTGAATAGGCGATCGTCTCCTGAAGAAATACAAAGTGTAACTGTTAAGAGCAGGCAGCCACTGAAAACCGTTATCGGCGAAAAAGATTTCGATGGAAATCCATTTGCCCTCCTTATCCGCGACAGGCTGCGTGATGAAGTCAACCGCCGGAAGCAAGCGCCTGCGAAGGAACTAAAGCGCGAAAGCTCAAAATTCCCTGAAGTCATACCAGCACAAACCAGTGAAGAAATTAAATATGGATTACGGGCAATAACAGATGGTAAAACCCTGCAAAACTGGACGCGTTCGCCATTTGAAACCGCATGTATTTACGCGGTACCTGGTGCGCCTTTTGAAATTAAACTCTCTACCATTGATGACACCGAAACACACGAAACGCTGGAAGCGATTATAAAAGAGTTTAGCTCGCCAGTTGCGGCGCTCTTCTGCCAGTTCATTTTTAACTCTGTTTTAATCCACGAAAGAGCGCATCTTGAAATTGATTCTTTAATTCGGGAACTTGGACTTGAGGTAAGAACAACCGCAGACCGCCAAAAACATCGGGGGCGCGTTTTTGGCTGGATAGAATTGCTGAGCCGTTTGGGTTGTTTCGGAGAAAGGTACAAGCCTTACTACGATTCATTTACCAAAAAAACAGAAAAAATTTACAGCAAGGGTAGATATATTTATCTGGGCGACCCGTATTTTACAGACAAACAATTATTAAATAAAGAAAGAATCCCAACAGCGCAAACTATAATTGCTGGCGATTGGGCGGAGCAATACAGAGGGAACCGCAAGGTTTTACAGGACATTGGAAACATTCGCCGACTGGCAGGCTTGCCCGTCGAGCAAGGGCGCGGTGAGTGGGCGCTAAGCATTGCGTTGACTCTTCTGCAATACTGGCGGGAAGAATCCGCTAGCGCGGTTATTGGTACGGTTGGAAACGACAAAAAGCCGACACCGAGGTTTAAGAAACTAATCACGCGTCGCAAACTTCTTTACACGTTCCAGCCAACGAAATTTGCCGTTGATAAAATACTGAAAAGGCAAAATGCCAAGCGTGACACCTTAGACTTTTGGGATGGGGCGTTTGAGTTGCTTAATGAAAGAGAATTTTTTGCTTACAAAGGGAAAAGCAAATTCGAAAAAGAAAGCGACTTGCCTTTAAGAAATTGGCAAAACGCATGGTTGGATGAAGAGCTTGACATTAGACCCCGCAGCGAAGCGCGCGAAAATGTTTTTGAAATGATAAAAAGCGTTGAAGCCGCTAAAAAAAGACGGCGCAAAAGTGTGAGTTGAGCCCTCAAAAGTGTGAGTTGAGCCCTCAAAAGTGTGAGTTCAGTCCTCAAAAGTGTGAGTTCGTGTGTGTTAAGTCCTTTATTTGCAACACCGATTTTCGTAACAATAATAATAAGAATAAGCCTGCGCAAAAATGCCCTTCCGGGCATCTTGCGCTTGATTCATACTTGTAATTGAGCGTGAGTTTACACACACACATATTGAGTATGAAAGACACAAATAATTTACCACCGACCATTGATTTAGCGGACCTCATAACTGAGTTTGTCGCCGACACAGACGCCGCCGCCGAAGCCGCCCGCAACAACCGACCGCGCGGCGCGATTACCGGACTCGCAAAGCTCGACGAACACTTTGGCAATTATCTATCGCCGGGCGTTCACGTTTTGCAGGGCGGTCCGGGCGCTGGCAAGACAGCAATGGCGCTACAAGCCGCAAGCGATTGCCGATGCCCCGCGTTATTCGTATCAGCTGAGATGGGCTATCTTGAGCTTTTTCGCCGTCTCATCGCGCGTCAGACGAAGACATTCTTAGGCAGGCTGAAAAGCGGTGAAATATCAGGGCAGCAAGCCCGAAGCCTTGCCGTGCAAACCGCGAAAAACTTAGAGCACATGCGCATAATGGACGCAACGCAAATCCCCGCGCCGGGAAGTATTATCGTGCAAAACGCCAACAATTTACGCGAGAAGTTTCAGTCCGATAACGCTCTAGTTGTTATTGACTCGCTTCACGTCTGGGGGCGCTCAGCATCTCGTTTGGAAAACAACGCAGTCGAGATGGATGAGTATTCGGTTATTAACCGCGCTCTAAAATCCGTCGCTTCAATTGCCTCAGTTTTGAAATGCCCCGTTTTAACCGTAGCTCACCGCAACAGGGCGGGTAACAAATCGGACGGCGGACTGCACGCCGCGAAAGGCTCAGGCTCGATTGAGTATGAAGCTGAAAGCGTTCTGGATTTGAATAAGGAAACCGAAACCGACAACGCGAGCGGCGAGTGTGAAGTAAAAGCGAAACTTCAAAAAAACCGGAACGGCGCGGCGGGCGTGTTCGTTAAATTGACTTTTTCCGGGCGCTTGCAGTCTTTCAGAGAATCATGAAACAAGAAATATCCCTCACCGATTTAGAAACCTACGACAACCGCGCCGCGCGATACGGCACGGAACGTAGGTTTTTATGCCCGAATTGCGGCGACAGCAAGCCGCGCGATGACAGCCACCGCTCACTCTCATTAAACGCCGACTCAGGCGCGTATGTTTGCCACCGCTGCAAGGCAACCGGGTTGATAAAAGAAAAATGGACAAAGCAAACCTTCACACCGCGTAAAGTACGCACGGCAGCCGCTTTGTCTCGGTTTTTTGACGTTGAATCCATACCGGAGTATGCCCCGGAACAGACAAACACCTCAGAGAGCGAGCAGCGCGAAACGCAATCAAAATTAGCCCGTCTGCAATCGAAGATGAAAACCTGGCAAGCCTCATTTTCCGGCTCGCCGGCGCAGGATTATTTACAGCAACGCGCCATAACTGCGGAAACCGCCGAAGCCTTCGGTTGCGGTTATGCCCAAGCCTGGGAACACTGGGAAAAAGATAAAGAAGGGCATTGGCAATTGACTGGAACAGACCGGCGCGTGGTTTTTCCGATTACCGACCCCGAAGGAAATCTTCTCGCCATTCACGGGCGAGCTATTGACAGTGAATTTATCAATTCAAATAAAATAACCAAAGGCGACCGAAAAGAAGCTTTGTTTCAAACCGCGGACGCTTTTGATGCCGATATTTTATTTCTTGTCGAAGGTCCGGCGGACGCGATGGCTTTGCACGAGTGCGGATTTTCGGCGGTTGCGTCCGCCGCCACTTCAATACCGAGCTGGCTGCCGAATCGTTTGGCATTTAGAAAGGTAATGGTTGCCTTAGACGCCGACGAAACAGGCGACCAAGCCGCCGAAAAGCATATAAACGAATTGAGAGCGCACGGAGCGCGGGCGGTTCGTCTCAGACCCGAAGGCGGAAAGGATTGGAACGACGTTTTACTAAAAACAGGTATGACCGAGTTACGCCGTTTTGTCGAAGAAAAGATTGCCGCGTCATACCCTGATTACGAATTATTGATTGAACCGGACCCGCAAGCCGACCCCGTGATTATTGAAGATGTTTTCGACTGTGAAAACGAATCCGGTCAAATGGCTTTAGATTATCTGTTCGCCGCCGCCGCAAAATATGGCGACGATTTTCTTTTGAGTATGCCGACGATTTACGCTTACGAAACCGAATGCGCCCTGGTTGCCGGAATTGCTAAACATTCAAAGGGCAAATTAACAGATGCAGCACTAAAGATGATTACAGAGCAGTTTGTTGAAGCACATTTGCACTCTAGCAGCGTTTCAATGCCCTGGACAGGTGAAGATGTGCCTTTATTCCTATTAACGCTCAAATTGAGCGGCAAGCGCGGGGAAGATGTCACGTGCAATCAAATTCAATCGTGGATTATTCGTGAGTATTGGCTACGGCAAAGCCCGGAAGCTGAAATAAGCGTGATGAATCTGTAAAGAGTTATGAATACGATTTCAACCATCAAAATTAAATGATAGAAAAAGAATTAATCGACGTGTTACAAAATAACGTTTCTTCGATTAAAGTAGAGATTTAGGAGGCGGTGATAATGAAAATTTTGAAGAATCTTTGGTATGGTTCTATTCTGACCATGGTTCTTAGTTTTGTTGTTGGAATGGGCAGTTGTGTTTGCTGTGCTGTCACATTCGTGATGGCAGATAAGGACCGCGGAAAGCTTACTCACGAAGCGGATGCAGAAATTGCCCCATTTGCGATGACAGTGATTTGGTCTCTGCTTATATTTGTCGTCAGTTTAATTGTTTTTTTTATGCTCACTTCATTACTTCCGACTAAAAAAGAATAATCGGCGGATGTTCGCGTCCACTCTGCTTGCTAGCTGCTGCACCTACGACCCGAGTCTGATAAAATAGCTTATGATAATCCCAATTATCGAAAACAATTAATTACTCAAACTTACTAAAACTTACTCAAACTTACTGAAATTTTTATAGTAAGTTTTTTGCTTTCCGTGTTATAATGAATTAACGTTATGACGTGATACCTTCACAACGTCATAACGCCTCACATATGAAAGATGAACTCACCCAAAAGCAGCGTCTCTTTGTTGAAGCATTCATCGGTCCGGCGAACGGAAACGCACGGGAAGCGGCGCGGGCGGCTGGCTATTCGGGCGATGACAACGCCTTATCGCAACGTGCCTTTGAATTGATGCGCAATCCGAAGGTTTCCGCACTGATCGGTGTACGTGTTGAGGAGGCGGTAATGGGTACTAACGAAGTCCTTTCGGAGCTATCCGCGATTGCTAAAGCCGACTGGCAAAACTTTCTTGAGATTCGCCGCGATAAAGATGGCGAGACGGTTTCCGCGACTCTCAAACTCAGCGACAAAATCAAATCGCTCGAGCTGCTTGGCAAATACCACAAACTGTTTTCCGACCGCATAGATGTTGACTTAAACCTTAAAGATTGGCGCAGCGAAGTGCAAAAATATGGACTCAGTGAAGCCGATGTCATTCGGCATACACAATTACTCATTAATGACTCCGTTATTGAAACAGGCGATACAGAACGCGGTTAAAGAGCGTCTCGCGCTTGAAAAATCCGACGCTTGTTTAATGGCACGGCGTGCCGGACTTGCGCCGGATCAGTGGCAGCGCGACTTGTTACGGTCCGACGCGCGGCAAATGATTTTGCTTTGCAGCAGGCAGAGCGGCAAAAGCACAATAACCTCAATTGTCGGACTTCACACGGCACTTTATCAAGAAAACTCGCTTGTCCTTTTGTTGTCGCCGTCTTTGCGGCAAAGCCAAGAACTATTCAAAAAGTTAAAGGATTTCTATAACGCGATTCAAACGCCTTTATTGCCGCAGCCGGTTGAAGAGTCGAGCTTGAGAATTGAGTTTAGCAACGGCAGCCGCGTCGTCAGTCTACCCGGTTCAGAGCAAACAGTTCGAGGCTTTTCGGCTGTCTCGCTTTTGATAATCGACGAGGCTTCAGTTGTCGAGGATGCGTTATTCCAGAGCGTCAAACCGATGCTCGCCGTCTCAAAGGGAAGGATAATTCTGCTTTCAACACCCAGAGGCAAGCGCGGATTTTTTCACGACGTTTGGACTAATGGCGGCGATGAATGGATGCGAACCCGCATCACGGCAAACCAATGCCCGCGCATCTCCGCCGAATGGCTCGCACAGGAAAAAGCAGCCATTCCAGATTTTTGGTTCAGGCAGGAATACGAATGTCAGTTCGTCGAAACCGCAGACCAGCTTTTTAACTTTGAAGATATTCAAGCGATGCTTTCAGACGACGTAAAACCATTATTTCCGGAGGAGACAAAAAACTATAATGCAACGATATAACCAGCAACGCATTGAACCGCAAACCAATGTTGAAATCGAGAAATCATTAGTTTTCGGGTTAGACCTCGGAAGCATTTCCGATTACAGCGCGTTGTGCGTTATAGAAGCGACCCGCGCTGTTTACGGCGGCGGCGAACGCGACGAAATAACCCGACTCGACTGCGTATCTTTGAAACGATGGACATTAAGAACGCCATACCAGGCAATCGTTGCTGAAGTCGTAAAGAAGATAAATAATCTCGACCCGTTCGAGACGCCAAAACAGAAAACACTTGCCGTTGACGGTACCGGCGTCGGCGTGGCAGTTGTTGATTTGTTCCGCGCCGAGAAGATAAACGCGCAGTTTAGAGCAATCTCAATCACGGGCGGCGGCAGCGTTAACAAAGAGAAGGACGTATCGAAAGTGCCAAAGCGAGACCTGGTTGGATGTGTGCAGCTCGCGCTCCAGAATCGAATCTTAAAGACTTCACCGGCGCTTGTCGAAGCCGATACGCTTGTCGCTGAATTGCAGAATTTCAAAGCGAACATTTCAGCTGCAGGACACGATAGTTACGGCGCGGGATCAGATTGGAGAGTCGGCAGCAACGACGACCTTGTGCTTGCGGCGGCGATGGCGATTTGGTGCGCTTACGAAAAACCGTTTCGAGTAAGCGCAGCCGAAAAAGAATTGTTTGCGGCGCTCGCCGGGAACAAGTATTAAATACAAATCAAAAAAACAGGAGATTAAAAAATGACAGACTCAGAACATACCAGCCTTTTCGATAAGATTCGCGCCGATGCCGACAAAAAGAGGCAAGACCGACTTGAACAAAAACAAAAATCAGATGAATTCTTTGCCCGAATGAAAAACGGCAACGGCGACGACTCACTAAAACGAATTAACCAAACACTTACAGGAGGATTAAAATAATGAAGAAAGCAGTTGAAATCGGAAGTGAACTCAACAAGACGACAACCAGAATTGAGCAATTAGAAACCGAGTTGACAGGGCAAGCGGCGAGCTTTGAAGCGACCCAGAAAGCCTTTATCGAAGGGCGGAGTGATGTTAATCAGCTTCACGCCGAACAAAGCAAAATGACGCTTCTCGCGCAGGCAATCGAAGCGTTAAAGGCAACGTATCAAAAGCTGAAATCCGCATTTGAGAATCAATCGGCAGATGAACGGCGGACGGAGCTTCTCAAGCAAATGGCATCAACCGCAAATGAAGTTCCGTCGCTCGTAAATGAATATCTCGAAACCCGGACCGAGTTTCACGAAATCGTGAGCAAACATGCCGAAAAGCTAATCGACAAAGCTGAAGCATACCGAGCCAAACAAATAGAATACCGAAGAATTGTCAGCGACCTCGAACCGACCGACGCCGAGATTGAGGGAACCGGACTTGAACAAAAAACGCGAACGATGGCAGCGACTACTTATTTCAATCATCCGCCGCTCGAATACGGCGAAGCCATTACCCTTGCCGAAAACTTACTGGCAGCAAAACTAAATAAAGAAGCACAAGCCAAACGGCGAGCCGAATTTGACTTGCTCGCGGCGGCTCGCCGTTAAAATCAACCGGGCGTTATGCGCTTTAAGGACAAAGAAAAGAAGCCGTGAGTTTTTATGGAAATAAATTAAATGAGAATTTTTGATAACGGATCAGATTTCGCTAACGCAATGAAACCGACATATTTTTGCGGTTTGGATTTAGGGGAAACCGCGGATTATTCGGCGCTCGTAATTTTAGAACGGCGCGGATTTTCGCCGCAAAATTACAGCTTCGATTGTCGCCACCTCCACAGGTGGCAATTAAGAACGCCGTTTCCGGAAATTGTCGCCGATACCGCCCGATGGATGAACAGCGAAGCCGTCAACAAGGGCGTTCATTCGCGCACGACGCTGGCAATTGACGGGACGGGAGTCGGCGCGCCGGTTTTGGATTTATTCAGAGCCGAGAAGATGCGCGCCCGTCTCGTTCCCGTTCTAATCACCGGCGGCGCGGGTTTAGTGACTAAGGACGGCGACACGGTCCGAGTGCCGAAACGCGATCTAGTCGCCACAGTTGCCGTTGTCACACAAAACAGAACATTAAAAAGTTCGGAAGAGCTTCCGTTGGCGAAAACATTAACCGATGAGCTTGAGAATTTTAAGGCAAAAACAACGAGTGCCGGAAACGATACATACGGCGCGGGCGCGGAGTGGCGCACGGGCAACAACGACGACCTTGTTTTAAGCCTTGCGTTGGCCTTATGGTGCGCTAACGGCGGCGCAAAACCGGGAACATTATGGACTTTTGAATGAAACAAAACTCAAAAAACAAAACAGGAGATATAAAAATATGAAAAACGAAACAACGGATTTAACTTCACAAATCGAAACAACCACCAATTTACTGGCACAACTCGAAGCCGAACTTATTGACACTCCGAACCGCCGGGCGCTTGCCGTCAATGATGCGGATTCGGCTGCTTTGATTTCTCTAAGCCACCGAGCCCACGACTTGCCGATTGAAATTAAGATGACGCAAATTCGAGTTGAACGGCTTCGCGTGCAGCGCAAAGAAGAAACGCTCCCTGCATTAGAAGCTGAAATCGAACGGCTTTACGAACCCGTCCCGGCATTGCAAAAAGCGTTTGACGAGGCATCCAAGGCATTAAAAAACGCTCAATACGCCCACGCTGACGCCATCGAGGACAGAAGGCTTTTAAGGCAAGAAGTTGCCCAGACGAAAAACGAAATAACGCGCCTTATGAACTCCAAAACCGCGTCCGCAGCGATTTAATCTCACCGCCGATAATATAACCCGCAGACAACCGCCAAATTTCTGCCAAACAAAAGCCGTGAGTTTATCGCTCACGGCTTCTTATTGTTTGCCCTACACTCGCATAGACCCGACTCAGCTAAACCTTTTCAGAATTCTGAAAAGGTATTAACCCCACACGCACATAGGACAGCCGTTCGGTCGTCCGGAACCGTTAAAAGACACGGCGTTTCGCCTACACGCACATAGGACAGCCTTCCGTCCTCAAACGTCACTTCTCGCGTTATGCGTTTCGCCTACACGCACATAGGACAGCCACTTGATAAACACTAACCTTGAGTATCAATTTAGCCGTGTATGTCCGATTCACGGGCGCACAGGGCGTTTTTATGATGGAAGCCTTGTGTTGGTATGCCTTAAACGTAAAAGAAGCCGCGAGTTTTTACGCTCACGGCTATTATTTTGCGTTCCAGAGACCCGACCAAGTTATTTTGCCGCCGCTAGGTCGCGTTCTTATTGCCCGACTCTGGAGTCCATTGCCCTCTGTGACATATATGCGGCAAAACTTTTCTTTAGCTCCAACTCTTCTTTTCGCACCTGCTCTGCTAGTTCTTCACTCGGGCGCGGGACAATCGTTTCTACTCGGTCGGCAAGGCGTGTGCGGTCTGCCTCTGGGAAAACTGATAATTTCTCATCGCAGTCTTTCCAAAAAGACCCAAGCCAACGCACATTTCTAAGCTGGGAATCGGGTATTGTTGCCAGATAGACAAGCGTCCGGTGCTTCACTTTGCCGTCCGCGCGGTAACTTTCGATGACCGAGAATTGAAGGTAAGTGTCGCCGACCCTGCTATTCCAAATGCCAGTTGCACTACTGCGTCGCTTATTAATTTTGATATACATAGATTTTTTTGTTGTAGTGATGTAGTTTTTTGACTAGGTGAAAAAACTACATCACTACAAAGATTCTAACTTATTTTGTAGTGATGTCAAATAAATATTTAGGTGGAAAATTAACATCACTACAAAGAAAGAAGCCGCAAGCAATCACGCTCACGACTTTGTTTTGTTTATTTGCTGCTTTTCTCGTCAACAAATAATCGGACGGTATGTAACCAAACCTGAATCGTCTTTCATATTGCCAATATTGTGCAAAACTCTATCTCTTACTAAGTGACCCGTATTATCAACAGTTTTGTTGTCCCCTGTTATAAATTTCTTTTGTAGCTCAGGGTAACCTGCGAGTGCATTAACAAGTTCTGGGGCATCAAGAATCGCATCTACAATTTCCTTGAAAGGTTTAACTACGCCTACGACGCATATTTTAGGAATTAAAGAAGCTATAGTGTCGTCAACTGTTTCGAGTAAGTCTCGAGTTACAAAAAGTTCGTTGTCATTGTTGTTAATTTTCATATTTTATTTCTCCTGTGGTTTTTATTTTACCAGAAGCCGCAAGGTTTGACGCTCCCGGCTTTTTGTTAATGATTATTGTTTTTAGACCTATGTTAACTCCCTTTGAAATCGCTTAACGATGGCATAAATGCTGCTTGTATCGCTTACATTGCTTGAAACGCCAAAATCGTCGCCTGACTTAATAATAACCATTGAGTTTCGTTTAATCTCGCTTTCATTAAAATTCCTGGCGCAAATAAGACGATCATCAACCATAAACCCGAACACATTATTGGTAACTCTACAAACAATAAAATCCGCGTTGTCGGCTTCTATTTGAGACATTCCCCAAAGACAAGTTTCTTTGTCAACGGGAAGTTTTTTATACTTTGGACTGTCTGCAATACTCAGGACATTTTGTTTTCTTTTCATTGTTTCTCCTCTATCTATTTAATGAACTCCGCAACTTTCCCCCCAGAGGTTTTAGCGTGTTTTTTTCAAATTGCACTAACGCCCAATCAATCGCTTTTTCTCTCCATTTCAAGCGTTTATATGGTTTAATAATGGCAAAGCGATAGCCTTCATAGTTGACAACCACAGATGTCGAAATCGGCAGAACGAAAAAATCAATGCCGTTTATGGTTTCTTTTGATTTCATCGCGGTCTCCAAACTTACGCCGTAACCGGCTTCAAATTCTTTTTCAGTCATTTTGCACCTCCAAATCCCGCTCAACGCGAACGACAACGCCAACTAATTCTATTTCTTCCGTCTGCCAAGTCTGATTCCAATCGCTTTTATTATGAAGCGTTGCCGTGCCGTCTATGTTTTTAGTTGCGAACTTAGCCGTCCGTCCGTTTGGTGTTTCCCAGACGGATAATTTATCGCTAAACGATTCGTTAGTGATTTTCAAAATCAATAAGTCGCCGTGAAGAATACCAATATTCTTGAGACAATCGCCGACAACCGGAACGCCAACGATATGTTCATTTTGTCCGACATCTTCAACAAGGCGAATGTCTCTAAAACCTTTTATTGCGAATTTTTCACAGTTGTTTAAGTCAAAACCCGGACGAAAGATATTGTCCAGCGTCTCTGTTTTGTGTTCTGTTTTCATTTTATTTCTCCTCCAAAAGTTTAATCATTCGTGATTAGTTAAAATTGCCGCGATTTGCGCCGTTGCCAGATAGAACCCGGCAGCGAACGAAACCATTGCGATTGTGAAAACCAGCAGCAAGATTTTAATGCTTGCCGTTTGGTTTAGTTTGGTGATATTTTTGTTGCTCATTATTGATTCTCCAGAATTCAATTGATGGAATGAAGGGCTTAGGAATGTTTGCGCAAACCTAAGCCTTTCGTTTTTAGCGATAAACCGGAATCTTAATTCCGCCGTAATTTTCAACCCGCATCGGCTCTTTACTCGGTACGAAATAAGGGGCGCTGTCTTGTGCTTCTTTTTCTTGAAGGCTATTGAGTTCGTTTTCCAACCGTTTAATTTCCCGTTCGATTTGTTCGATTCTTTCTTGTCTATCAGTCATTTTGGTAATCCGTCCTTTTGTTTATTTGTTAATTGCTTAACTTGATACTGATTATTACATAAAAGTATTTACGTGTCAACATAAATAATGAAATAATTAGCCAAATGCAAAGATAATTAAAAAACTTGACAAACAAGTACGGACACGGCTAAACTTAAAGAATTATGGCTACTAAAAAAACTGCTAAAGATAAAGAAATGGATGTCAGCATAACAGTTAAACTCCCGGCTGATTTGCGGCGCGAAGCACGCATGAAATCGGCGGACACCGGCGTAACGCTCTCTTTTGTTATTCGCAAAGCAATAGAGGCTTGGGTAAAAGAACCAGTCAAAAAATAAATAACGCTATGACGTTATCACATTGCAACGTTAAAGCGATATGAAGTTCTACCACTAGAAAAATGAGATTCAGAAAAGATTTAGGCGACTTAACGGAACTAAAGAAATCAATTAAAAAGCACGGGTTAATTCACCCGGTTGTAGTTGATTCCAAAGGCAACTTGATTGCCGGGGAACGTCGGCGAGCTGCTTGCAGAGAGTTAGGCTTTGAGCCGGAAGTTCGAGTTGTTGATTTCGACAATCCGCAACAAGCAGAAATTGACGAAAACACTTGCCGAAAGGATTTCACGCTGCGTGAGATTTACGAGATTGGACAATACTACAAAGAAAACTATTCGCAGCAAGGCAAAAGAAACGGCTCAAACGGCAACGGTGACTTCGTTCAGAATCCGAACAAGGTCAAGAAACCAATAGAAATCACGGCTAAGGTTACAGGCAAGAGCGTTGATACCATCTCGAAATTAAATCAAATCTTTGAAAGCAAGTATGAAAGCATAAAGCTGGATTTGGATTTGGGCAAAACTTCAATTAACGAAGCTTACGAGCGGGTAAAACGCAAGGAAAGGCAAGAGACAGAGCGCATGAGAGCTGAAGCAAGGCAAGCGGATTTTCTCAAGAGTTTTGCTGACCCGGAAAGAGCGCGTGAACGTGCAGAAGAAGCGAAACGTTTTGAAGAAGAAGCGAAACGCCGCGCAGAAGAAACGAAACACCGCGTAAAGAAACTTAAAGAGAAACAAGCAACAGCGCGAGAAATAATTAACTTGGGCTATAAGGCAAAGGCAAAGCGCGTTCACCCGGACGTGGGCGGAACATCCGAAGAAATGCACGAGATCCAAGAGTTGAAACAGCTGCTCACTAAGTATGTTGAAAACAACTTAATTCATGATCTTAAACGTAACGTTAGAGCGTTTTAACTTTATAACGCTAAAACTTTATGAAGGTAATTAGCTTTGTTACTCAAAAGGGCGGAAGCGGCAAAACGACGCTGGCAGTTAATTGTGCCGTTGTCGCCGCAAGCGGACGCGGACGCCGTGCTGTAATCTTCGACATGGACCCGCAAGCGTCGGCTGAAAATTGGTTTCAGGAAAGAGAAGCGAGCGAGCCGCAACTTATCCGGGTGTCGGCTGCCGAACTGCCACAGGCAATTGACCTTGCCGCAAAGCAATTCGATTTCGTTTTTATTGACACGCCCGGACGCGATGAACCGGCGCAAGCGTCTGCCATCAGCAAATCAGACTTCTGCATTATTCCGTGCCGACCGTCGCCAACGGACCTTCAAGCGACACCAGCGACAGTTGCCACCATTAAGCGTTTGGGCAAGCCTTTCGCGTTCGTGTTAACACAGACTCCGGCGCGTTCTTTTCGCACCAGTGAAGCAGCCGCGGCGCTGGCTAAACTTGGCGACGTTTGCCCTGTTACTATTGTCACTCGCAATAGCTACCAGGACGCGCAAGGATTAGGCTTAGGCGCCCGAGAATTTGAGCCGAAGGGCAAAGCCGCCGAAGAAACCAAACTGCTCTGGCAATGGATTCAAAGGAAAATAAAATAAACTTATGGCTAAGAAACGAATAACGATGGATGAGCTTTCATTATCGGACACTCCGGCAATCGAACAGCCGACCGCACAGCAAAAGGTAGAAGTGAATCAAAAAACGGGCAAGCCGTTGGTTAAAAATTATAAAAAACTAACCTTGTATCTGCCTGAGCCGGTCCGCAAACAATTGCGCAGTATCGCGTTTCACGAAGATGTTAAGCAGCACGAGTTATTACTTGAGGCGATTGACTTGTTTTTTAAGTCACGGGGCGCGAAATCAATCAAGGAGCTTGAAGAGGCATCGGAATGAGATGCTAACGCTCTGACGTTTTAACGTCATAAGGTCATAAAGTCATAAGGTTATAAGTTAAAGGGAGTAAGTATAAGGACTAAAAGATGTCAAATAAAAATCAGGATATAACTGCAAACGAAAAAAACGTTGAACTGACTGAAAAAGCGCTTCGGATCGTCAACTCAATCGAAAAAGATGTTTACAAATTTACCGAGGAATTGTTCCCCGAAGTTAAAATCCCTGAAGACTGCGACCTTTTAACTTACGCAACGATCGCCAAAAACCACCTCGAACTAAATAAACTGCTGAATAGGCGATCGTCTCCTGAAGAAATACAAAGTGTAACTGTTAAGAGCAGGCAGCCACTGAAAACCGTTATCGGCGAAAAAGATTTCGATGGAAATCCATTTGCCCTCCTTATCCGCGACAGGCTGCGCGATGAAATCGAGCGGCGGAAACGGGAAAAGAAAGCAAACACTAAAAAGCCGACACTAAAACCGCTAACGACGCCGGACGGCTTCCTACGCGCTGTCGCCGATCCGATCAACCAGCATATGTTTGAAGCACTCACGCCGGGCGCAATGCGGAAAAGTGATGAAAAAGAAATTGAAACCAGCAAACTTGAAGCTCGTGGTATGACCGGACTTCACGAATACACTTCCGTTTACATTGTCGAAAGCAACAAAAAAGATATATACGGCGTTATCGGCTATAGGCACGACGTTGGCGAAGCTCTTTGGGAATTTCAGCAAAAACACGGCGCGTTGGCACTTCAAGCCCATATTGCACTTTTTGCGCGGGCATATGCCGAAACGGACGCGAAGCCGGGAGAATTTATCACCCTGCGAATTACGGATTTTTGCGACGATTTACAATTTACTCGCAAAAAAGGCAGCCACGACCGGGACACAAAGCAGCGCGTTTTGAGCATTTTGGAATGTTTAACGCAAGCTCAGATGAAAATAATGTACGCGCCGCCGCAAGGGAAGTCTCACCTATTTACGGGCGCCATTTGGCAGCGCGGCATAACGCACGAAACCGCCGAACAGACCGCTAAACGATTGCAATGGCAACCGGAGACATTCAGCTATGCGCCCGGACAATACTTCGCCTGGGATGATTGGCGAACCTACACCCGTAACATCGCTTTAATTGGCGAAGGCTTATTAAAACTTAACTCCAAAAATGATCTTTGGGCAATTCACGGCGGCGGCTATCTGGCATTGCTGTCACGAATGAACGGATACCGTAGGCAGACGATTAGGGTTAAAACTTTGTTGGAAAAAACCGGGCTGTTAGCTACTTACGGAAAACACCGCCAAACGAGTTTGATGGAAGAAAAACTTTCGAGAGCTTTGGACACGCTCGAAAAGGTCGGCGTTATTCAAAAATGGAATTGGTCGAAAGATGAATTTGATAACTCTTCCGAAACATTGCCGGGTAAATTAACGTCCAACAAATTCTTTAACCGACAAATCCAAATCGAATACCCGGACGC
>MWVT01000049.1_pt1 | contig 19586 bp, 10 predicted proteins | sample 1047201 | NCBI WGS metagenome assembly MWVT01 (sample SAMN06349988, study PRJNA376086) | soil metagenome | isolation source: TG5-1 sample Antarctic (ecotone) soil | place: Antarctica | collected 2015-01-13 | reverse complement strand
CATAAAAGACAGCAGCGGAAGGACGATCAGGACACGTGAAGGGTATTATGATATTAAAGGTGGCCGTTCTGAATTTTCGCAGCGCACCCGCATTATAGATCGCTCAATGATCATAGAAGGTAATGAAATAATAAATGATGATGTGTCAGGCACTGTACAGATAAGGGGTAATGGTGTATTGATTGATACGGCTCAGGGAGTAAATATTCTGGCCAATGAAATATTTGCCAATAAAAGAAAGGCAGCTTACATGGCTACCAAAAAGCCATTGATGATTATAAAACAGGAAAAAGATTCTATTTACATTACCGCCGATACACTTTTCTCAGCACGGCTCAGTGATCTGTATGAAACACCTCTTCCTGTAAGTAATACCAGCCCAACAAAAAAAACAAGTACAATAAAATCAAAAACAAACGATAGCACTGATCGTTATTTTGAAGCTTTTAGAAATGTGCGTATATTTTCTGATTCAATACAAGCCATTAGCGATAGCATGTTTTATTCATTCAAAGATTCTGTCTTTCGCCTTTTTGATGATCCTATAGTGTGGAGCAACAAAAGCCAGTTGACAGGCGATACCATTTATCTTTTTATCAAAAATAAAAAAGCTGACCGGGTAAGAGTATTTGAAAACAGTTTTCTTATAAGCGAGCAGGAAGCTGGAGTATTCAACCAGATAAAAGCTACACGTATGGATGGGTTTTTTCATGAGGGCATTATAGATTCATTGCGTGCTAAAGGCAGTGCAGAAACTATTTATTTTATACAAGGCGAGGATAGCGCTTATACAGGTATTAACCAAACTTCCAGTGATGCTTTAGATGTATATTTTCAAAAAGGCGATTTGACTAAAATTGTTTTACGTAGCGCCGTAAAGGGTACGCTGTGGCCTATTACTCAAAAGACTAAGGGGGAAATGAGACTTAATGGTTTTCAATGGCGAGAGACCCTCCGACCTAAGACCAAATATGAGTTGTTTGAATAAAGCAGAGGATCCCTTACTTATCAACTTTTTTCAATTTTATTTTTTACATAAAGCAGCATTCCCGATTTCATTTCACTCTATGATAAGTAAATTCCTGTGACGCTATGCAGGAATTTGCGTTTTCCTTTAAATTTATTTTGCGATTATTGCGGATTTTAACTTTATTTTGATACGAGAGAAACTACCGATGCTTAAGAAAGAAAGACAGGCCTATATTTTACACCAGGTTAATCTTCACAATAAAGTATTATGCGTAGATCTCTGCCAGGATGTAAATGTATCTGATGATACGATCAGGAGAGATTTACAGGAATTATCTGAGGAAGGCAAAGTCATAAAAGTACACGGCGGGGCACTATCAAATTCTTTTCACAAGGGCAATCCTTCATCAGAGCAGGTTTACGCTTATGTAAACAAGGGCATCATTGCCCAAAAAGCAGCTTCATTGATTCAGGAAGGCATGTTTGTATCTACCGGTGGAGGCACTACTATTACTGAATTGGCTAAAGCATTACCGCGTGATTTGACGGCAACATTTATTTCGGGAAGCATTTCTGCATTGATGGAATATATTAAGCATCCAAACATTGAAGTCATATCTATTGGAGATAAAATTTCAAAAAATGCCAGGCTTGCGGTGGGCCCCGATGCGATAGCGAAGATCAGGCAGATCAGAAGTGATTTATGTTTTTTAGGGATCAATGCCATTGATCCTTTATTCGGAGTGTCGGATAGCGACTGGGATGTGGTACAGATAAAAAAAGCAATGATAGAGTCGGCTAAAAAAACCGTTTGCCTTACCATTTCAGAAAAGATCAATACACTGCAGCCGATAAAAGTTTGTGATCTGGAAAATATAGATATGCTAATTACGGAATTACCGGCAGATGATCCCATGTTAAGACCTTATATAGATGCCGGAATAACTGTTTTATAAATAAGAATTTGAGTCCTGTAAAAATTAAAAAAGTAAACAATTAAAGTCAATTTAAAATTGCTGTGTTATGAATGTATGTAAACGAATGCTTATTGTTTCCGCCTGCCTGCTGAGCTATGTTGCCGGTATAGCGCAGGTACGGCAAATTTCAGGAACGATTTTATCGGAAGATGAAAAACGTCCTTTGCAAGGTATAACGGTAGCCAACCGCCAAACCAATCAAAAAACACAGACGAATAGTGCAGGGTACTTCACTATTGCTGCCCAACCTGGCCATCAGTTAATCTTCACTTTTGTAGGTTTTAGTTCACGGACAATAACCGTAGGGGACCAGACAAACATTAGTTTTCGTTTAGAACAAGAAGACAAACAGCTTGAACAAGTAGTAGTTACAGCTTTGGGAATTAACAGATCCAAGAGATCGTTAGGTTATTCTGCAAATGATGTAAAGGGAGAGGATTTGGCACAAACCCAGAGAGACAATTTCATTAATGGGTTAGCAGGTCGTGTTCCGGGTGTAACTATTGGTACAACTAACGGTTTACCTGGTAGTTCCACCTCTATTCAGCTCAGAGGTATCAATTCGTTAAGTGGAAGTAACCAACCTTTATTTGTAATTGATGGGTTGCCCGTTAATAATGAAACATTCAATGCAAATAACATGGTGCGGCAAACCGAAAACCGTACAGTTGATTTTTCGAACAGGATATCGGACCTTAATCCAGAAGATATAGAAAGCCTGACTATCTTGAAAGGTCCTGAGGCTGCTGCATTATATGGTATTGATGCTGCTAATGGAGCTATTGTTATCACTACCAAAAAAGGTAAAACCGGTAAAGGAAGCATCAATTACAGTTACAATTATGGTATAGAAAAAATAGGGCGTTTACCAGAAATTGAAAGAGTATATGCTAGAGGAAACAATGGAATTTTAAGTAGCACTACTTTTAATGCTTTTGGCCCAAGATTTCCGGAGGGAACCCAGTTCTATGATAATATTAATAACTTCTTTCAGCAGGGTTCTGTTAGTAAACACAATCTCTCATTTGATGGAGGAGCGGGTGGTTATACTTACAGGTTATCTACTTCTTTCAGTACCAGAGAGGGCGTAGTGCCCAATACTAATTACGATAGGGCCAATATCTCATTGTCTGGGACCGCTCAAATTTTTCCCAAGTTAAAAGCTGAAACGAATCTTCAGTATATTAATACTGCTAATAAAAAGGTTTCTAAAGGGGCTAATAGTTTTTATCTTGGTTTATTAAGTTACCCTTCTGATGAGGACATCACTGATTACCTGATTCCTACAGGTGGCAGAAAAACTTTGGTTTCGGGTACTGAAATAGAAAATCCTTTTTTTGATGTAAATAAAAACCAGCTTAGGGATAAAGGAAACCGTGTAATAAGTAATTTGGGATTTGTATTCGACCCATTAAATTGGCTTTCATTTACTGCAAGGGTTGGAGTAGACGTTTCAAATAATAACTATTTTGTTTTATACCACCCCGAAAGTAATCGTGCCGGTGGAACCATTCAGGGCAGTATTGATGAATCAAATCAAACAAATAGAGTTATTACTGGTCAATATTTTGCTACTGGTAAACGCAATTTTTTAAATAATAAATTTAAAACAACACTTAGAGTAGGTAGTGCTGTTTACGATTTTGATGATAATATAAATTCAATACGTGGAGAAACTTTTTTAGAGCCAAATTTTAATTCGTTAAATAATACTACGGCAACAACCCAACGCACCCTAATTACAAGAACACAAAAGAGAGTTGTTGGTGTTTTTGGAGATTTCAACATTAATTACAATAATCTCCTTTACGTAACGGCAACAGGCCGTAATGACTGGACATCAACTTTACCAGAAGAGACAAATTCTTTCTTTTATCCTTCTTTAAGTACCTCATTTGTATTTAGTGAATTTTTAAAGAATGGTACTGTAGGAAACGTACTGGGCTTAGGCCGAATTAGAGCATCAATTGCTCAGGTAGGTAAAGATGCAAGACCTTACCAAACAAATCCAGCTTTGCAAGCGCAACAAACTACGGGTGGGGGGTTTGCTTATAATTTTTGGGCACCAAACCCGTTTCTGCGACCAGAGAAGGTTACTTCCAAAGAAGTAGGAATGGAGTTGCAGCTCTTTAAAAACCGTTTAGGACTTGATGTGGCGTACTATAAAAGCAAAAGTGTAGACCAGATTGTAAATAACTTAAGAATAAGTTATGCTACAGGTTTTATACTGAAAAACATCAATGGCGGTGAATTACAAAACTGGGGCACTGAAATATTGCTTCGCGGAACGCCTGTTCAAACGAAGAATTTTACATGGGAGTCTTCCATCAATTATACCAGAACAAATAGTGAGTTAACAAAACTTCCAGATGGTGTATCTGAATTTTATAATTCCGATACCTGGTTATTTGGAAATGTTCGAAATGGTGCTAGATTGGGAGGACCGCTTTCAACTTTAACTGCTCAATTTGCATATCAATATAATAATGCAGGTCAATTGCTTATAAACCCGACTAATGGTTTGCCTTTGCAAACAAACAATGCTATTTGGCCTATAGCGGGTGATAGAAATCCTGATTTTAAAGGTGGAATATTCAACAGCCTTACCTTCAAAGGGATTAATCTTAACTTTTTATGGGATATCCGCAAAGGCGGTGATGTATTCAATGCTACAGGATTATATCTATATAATTTAGGTTTACATCCAAAATCAATTGCAGATAGAGAAGTACCTGTTGCTTTTGATGGTGTTCTGAAAGATGGTTTAGAAAACTCACCAAATCCAACAAGAAACAATATTAGCATTATACCCTACTATAATAATAACTTTTATAGTGGTTCTATTAATGATCAGGAGTTTATAGAAAGAGATGTAAACTGGATGAGATTAAGAGATGTTACACTCAGCTATAAACTGCCTTCAAGCATGCTGAAGAGAGGTAAAATATTCAAATCAGCTACTATAGGCTTTACAGCTACCGACTTAATTTTAATAACGAATTATACAGGCGGAGATCCAGGTGTAAATGGTACAACTACGGCTACAGGTGGTAGTGGTAGTGGTGGAATTGATTTTGGTAACCTACCAGTACCCAAAAACTATAACATCAGTTTTCGTGTAGGCTTATAATTTAAATTTTAAAAAAAATGAAAAAGATAAATATTTTAGTTATTTGTATAATTTTCATCCTTTCCACTGGATGTAAAAAATTCCTGGACGTGAATGAAAACCCAAATGGTCCTTCATCTGCAGATCCGGCTTTATACCTTCCATCTATACAAACAGGCTTCGCATCAGGAATACAATTTGATGCAAGACTAATTGCTCCTTATATTCAAAATTTTTTACGTCTTGAAGCAGGACAGACATATAACGTACATGGTTATATTAGATCAAGCGATTTTGGTGGCGAATTGTGGAGGAACGTTTATTGGAGGGGTGGGCAAAATATTACAGATGTTATAAAAGCTTCAAGAAGCCAAAAGAAATGGGACATATTAGGTACGGGTCTGGTATTGCGAGCCTGGGGTTGGCAAAATCTAACCGATTATCATGGTGAGATTGTGGTTACAGAAGCGTTTGACTCTTCGAAAAATACGTTTAAATATGATAAGGAAGAAGTGGTTTATGCGGAAGTTAAGAGGCTTTTAAATGAATCCATAACAGAACTTAGTAAATCCAGTGATGGTGTTGGATCATCTTTATTTAAAAGATTTGATTTAATGTACAAAGGCGACCGAACTAAGTGGATGAAATTTGCTTATGGAATATTAGCTGTAAACGCACATAACCTTAGCAAGAAAGCATCATATAATCCCGATTCAGTAATCTTTTTTGTTGACAGGGCTTTTGCAAGCAATGCTGATGATGCTATTGTTCCTTTTGAAGGGTTAACAACCTCTGATGCCAATTTCTTTGGAACTAAAAGGAATAATATGGGAGGTTATGGACAATCTGCCTTTATTGTTCGAATTATGGATAGTGCGGTATTTACAGGTGCGCCAGATCCCAGACGTCTAATAATGCTTGCGCCATCTCTTGATGGAAAATTTAGGGGATTAAACCCAGTTACTGGTCAATCCACAACATTAGCAAATGCTCCTACCGGAGTTAGGAACATATGGGGTTTACCACTTGGATTCGGTGCTCCCGTTGGATCACAAGGAAGGTATCTTTTCCAGGATAATGCTGGGTTCCCACTTATGACGTATTCCATGCTTCAATTTATAAAAGCCGAAGCTGCTTTTATCAAAGGTGACAAAGTAATGGCACTAGCTGCTTATAAAAATGCCATTAATGCGCATATGGATTTTGTACAAAACGGTATGACTGCTCCAGGGGCTACAACCTCAGGCGGTACCTTTAAATTTAATAATGACGCTACAATAAATACTGCTTTTAATACAGAAAAGACGGCATTTCTTGCTAATACAAATGTTATCCCTGTCTCTGCCAATGACCTAACACAAAGTATGATCTTATTGCAGAAGTATATTGCTTTATGGGGTTATGGTTTCATAGAGACATGGAATGATTTAAGAAAACAAGATTATGATGGTACCGTATTCACTTCATTCGCATTGCCTTCAATTTTCTTCCCCGATAACAGCAATAAGCCAGCATACAGAGTAAGGCCACGATATAACTCTGAATATGTTTGGAATATTGATGCCTTAACAGAAATCGGAGGTTTTGAACCAGACTTTCACACAAAGAAACCATGGATGTTCCAGCCTTAATAACTAAAAGAATAATTATATGAATAAAATATTTTTAGGACTTATTACATTGGCTACAATTTGTTGGTCATGCGATAAAGAATCTTCTTTAACGGACAAGTTTACGCCGATACCAACTGGAAACAGCAATGTTAAATTCCTGATGATGTCCCCTAATGCATCAAATGTCAATTTTTTTGTTAATGGATCTAAGTCATCGGCTGTTGCATCTACAACTTCTAATGTAGTGCAAGGTTTAAACTTTGGCAGCATCTACCCAGCTACAATTGGATATACTACTATACCTTCAGGATCTCTCAAAATAGAGGCTAAAGTCACTGACTCTTCTTCAGTAATGCCAGGTGCTGTCCTGTCAACCTCTACTCACAACTTCGATCCTAATAAATTTTACACATTTGCTTTAGTTGATTCAGTTTCTAAAATAAGTACAGTGCTGGTTGAGGATGATCCAAGTGTTCCCAACCCTACTAAAGCATATTTACGGGTGGGCAATTTGGTTTCTAATGCCGCAAATGTTACTTTAGAAATAATTAAAACATCGCCAGCTCCTGCCACTAGCATAAAGGTATTTACTGATTTTTCTTTTAAATCTTTTTCAGCTTTTGAAATGCTTGATGCAGGTTCAGGAGAAATTTACAAAATTTCTTTGAGAGATGCCACAACGAACTTTGAGCTTTCTTCACTAACGTTCACACCTACTATAACAAAAAAATATACAATTTTTGCACGAGGAGTTATGGGACAACCTATCACAAGTGCAGTGCGTGTTTCCTTATCGTCTTATATAAATTTTTAAAAAATTTCTTTTTTTATTACAGGTTCAGTTGTTGACAACTGAACCTTTTTTTATTATCTTTTACTGCCAATTAACCTCACCGGTATGCGTATAAAACTATTTGCTATAATTGTCCTTTTTATTTTTTGCAATTTTACTTCATATACGCAAACACTGATTACCGCTTTAAAGCAGGCAGTGGATACATTTGATGCAAACTATCCGCAGGAAAAAATCTTTGTGCATTCAGACCGCTCATTCTATGTGGCCAATGAATCTATATGGTTCAAAGTGTATTGTACACTCGATGGTTTACCGTCTATATTGAGCAAAATCGTGTATATCGAGCTGGTAAATGAAAAGAATGAAATTGTAGATAAAAAAATGTTTCCTCTTGTAAATGGAACAGCGCATGGCGATATTTATTTGAAAAAAGACCTTCCCGCGGGCTCCTATTCTCTGAATGGCTATACGCTGTGGATGCTTAATTTTCGTGATGTATTATTCAAAAAACCGGTTCGCATTTTCAATACCGATACAAAAGCCACTGCAGCTATACCAATGGATTACCAGGTTCACTTTTTGCCTGAAGGGGGTGACTTAATTCATGGCGTAATGAGCAAAATTGCTTTTAAAGCTCTAGGGAATAATGGATTACCAATAGCTGCTTCGGGAGATATATTAGACAATAAGAATAATAAAATCACCACCTTTCAGACCACACATGATGGAATGGGTTCATTTGAATTCACACCTATTCCCGGAGAAGTATATAAGGCTGTGCTAGCCACCACAGACGGTAATCGGAAAACCATACCATTACCTGTTCCAAAAAAAGAAGGCATCGTGTTGAATGTGAATAATGAAAACGGAATCAGGACTTTTTTTCAACTTCAGCGTGGCACACACAATAGTGCTGCCTACAATAAGATTTTGCTGGTAGGGCGGATGAATAATACTATTTTGTATACCACTGAAATAAATATGGACGAAGGCCCTACGGCAGGGGCACTTTCAAAAAAAAATCTTCCCTCCGGCATATTGCAACTTACAGCATTTAGTGAAGCCGGAACTCCATTGGCAGAACGCCTTGTATTTATTAATAATATCACACCGCCTTCTTTAAATCTTCAAATAGATAGCCTTAATACAGCTTCGCGGAAAAAGAATCAGTTTACGATAGATCTGAAGGGGTTTAAAAATATCTCGGCATCACTTTCAGTAGTTAATTACAGTGCCGATAGTGTGGATTTCAATGATAATTTAATTACATCTTTATTACTCACATCCGACATAAAAGGCTATGTACATAATGCTGCTTATTATTTCAAAGACAAAAGCGAAGAAAGAGCAAAGCATCTTGACCTCTTATTGCTTACACAAGGGTGGCGTAATTTCAACTGGACCGAAATTGCAAGCCGGCAATACCCGCTTATTCAATATTTAATCGAATCAGACATTACCATCCGCGGCAAAATGACAAAGCCCAATGGGAAACAAACTTTACAAGCAGGGAGAATGGATTTTATAACAAAAACTGAGGATTCGATTACTATACTTTCCACCATAAAAATAGATGGCCAGGAGGATTTTGTTTTATCCGGATTAGACTTTAAAAAATCGGCTTCAATTTTCTATCAGGGCACAAATTCAAAAAAGGAAAATGCACTGGTTAAGGTCAGTTTATTCCCTTCTTATATTGATACATTAAAACGAAGGTGGAATGATTATAGTCACATGGATGATGGTACCAATGCAAACCTCCAATTTACTTCTTATTACAACTGGTTACTCAATGAAAAAAAAGCAATCGAACAGGCAGAAGGTAAGCTCCTGAGTGAAGTAGTGCTCCGTTCCACAAGATTATCGGCAGCAGACTCTTTAAGCAATTTATATGTGTCGGGCCATTTTATGAACAGCGACCAGACTATTGTAACCGGAAAGTCAAATCGTTGGGATATATGGCGATATTTGCAAATGCAGATCACCGGAATATCATTATCCAAGAATGAAGCAGGTGAGACTACCGTCTTTATGCGAGAACCCATCCAGTGGAGAGAACGCGTTGAATTCGACATCAGTGACCCTACCACGAATATTGATTTTTATCTCAATGAAATAAAAGTTTCTAAGGAGCAGATAGAATTATTGAATGGCGAAGATATCGTGCTCATCAAGGTTTGGAAAAATGTTCCCGCATTTACGATTGGCTCCGAGCAAAGTGCTATCGCTTTTTATACAGATAAAAATAAGTCGGCCCTTTTATGGCGAAGTAAGGGATTTGATGTTTTCAAAAAAGAAGGATACTCGGTATCGAGAAATTTTTATTCATTGGATTATTCCCTCATTTCTCCCAATACTTCTTTTTCAGATCATCGACCTACACTGTATTGGAATCCAAATCTGCCAATCGACAAAGCCGGTAAGGTACGGATTGAATTTTACAATGACGATATAGCTAAAAAATTTAAGGTCGTTATCGAGGGTATTGATGCCGAAGGAAAAATAATCTCTGCTCAAAAAATATTGCAATAAGATGTAAGTATATTTATCAGGAACCCCCAAAAAACATATAAGCTAAAATAATAGAGGTTATAATACCTACCAGATCGGCAAGCAACATGGCACCTACAGCATACCTGGTATTTTTGACAGCTACAGATCCAAAGTAAACTGCAATTACATAAAAAGTAGTATCGGAAGATCCCTGAAGAATACTGGCTAAACGACCAGCGAAAGAGTCAGCACCAAAAGTTTTCATCGTGTCAAGCATCATGCCCCTTGCTCCACTCCCACTTAAGGGCTTTATGAGTGCCGTAGGAAGACCATCTACAAAACGTGTATCGCTACCAAAAGCTGCAAATAAAGTTTTCATCCCATTGATGATTACATCAAAAGTGCCGCTTGATCTTAGAATACTGATCGCTACCAGCATGCCAACAATATAAGGTATAATCCTTACTGCGGTTTCAAATCCACCCTTTGCACCTTCTACAAAAGCATCAAACACATCAATTTTTTTATACAAGCCGCCAACTACAATCAAAATAAATATGGAAAGAATAAGCCCATTGCTTAATACACCTGAAAATGTTTGTGCACGTATAGAATCAAGACTGTGCACATACCATACAAGCAAAGCGATCAATGCGGAAATGCCTCCTACCCAGGCCAGGATAACAGGGTGAAATACATTAATCTTCTGTTTGAAAGAAACTATAAACATAGCTGCCATTGTAGCTGCAAATGTTGCGATCATACAAGGAATAAAAATATCAGTGGGATTGGCTGCGCCAAGACTTGACCTGTAAGCTATAATAGTTACCGGTATCAGTGTAAGGCCAGAGGCATGCAAAGCAAGGAACATAACCTGGGCATTAGATGCCACCGCTTTATTTGGGTTTAGTTCCTGCAGGCTTTCCATTGCCTTCAAACCGAATGGTGTAGCGGCATTGTCAAGATTTAATAAATTGGCTGAAAAATTCATCATCATATGGCCTGTAGCAGGATGTCCCTTTGGTACATCAGGAAATATTTTCGAGAAAAAAGGCCAGATAATTTTTGATAACAGCCTGACACCGCCAGCCTTCTCTGCAATACTTAAAAAGCCCATAAACAAAGCCAGGATACCGATTAAGGGTATAATAATATCCACCACTGATATTTTTGCTGTCTCGATTATTCCATCGACTTTACGCCGGAATTTACTTTGTATTGATACATAGGTGAACGGTATAAGGTTCGGATTATTTGCCGTGGCCACTACCAAAGAATCATGATCCAGCCGATCAGTGAGAAGTACTGTAGCCATCCTCGCTGAATCTACCCGGTAATAACCGTATTCTTTTAAAAGGTCACCATATCGTGAGGAAAGATTCTGATTTACTGGTGATCCGATTGCATAATAAAAAACGCTGTCATATTTATCAGAAGACTTTCCAACCACCATTCTGTTGAAGATTTGTTTATCTCCATTTACCATCCGGAAAGCTGCTACCAGTATCCCAATAATGATAAAAGCTGACCATATTCTGCTTAAAGCCATTTCAATTTAAGGTTTATCGTTTGTGATTGAAACAAAATGCCAGTTATTCATTTCGAAACTCTTTATGGTTTGAAGTTAGGGCTTCAACTGATTCATTTCACCTTTCTCTATTCACTTATCTTTGCCGCCCGAAAATTTCATGAGGGTTGACGATGTCAGATAGTTGCTGCATAGTATTACCGAACGTACAAGTGAGTGACACAACAGACGATCAATAGTAATTCAAAAGCCGGCAACAAAGACATAAAAAATCATAAATTATAAATCACAAATTCTATTATGGCTTTAAAAGCAGGAATAGTAGGCTTACCAAATGTAGGAAAATCAACTTTGTTTAATGCGGTATCTAAAAGTGCGAAAGCACAGGCAAGCAATTACAGATTTTGTACCATAGACCCGAATGTGGGGCTGGTAGATGTGCCGGATGAAAGGCTAAATAAACTTGCGGAGTTAGTGCAGCCCAACCGCATAGTGCCTACACAAATAGAAATCGTTGATATTGCAGGTTTGGTGCGTGGTGCCAGTAAGGGAGAGGGTTTGGGTAATAAATTTTTAGGAAATATCCGTGAAGTAGATGCCATTATTCATGTAGTACGTTGTTTTGAAGATGAAAATATTTTACGGGATGAAGGCGCTATCAATCCTATAAGTGACAAAGAGATCATTGATACAGAATTGCAATTAAAGGACCTGGAAAGTGTGGAAAAAAAATTGAGCCGCAGCGAAAAATTGTCTAAAACAGATCCAAAAGCAAAAATAGAAGTTGAAATATTGACTAAGTGTAAAACCCACCTGGAACAAGGAAAAAGCATCAGGTCTTTAACGCTTTCAAAAGAAGAACTTTCTGCTATTGCAGATCTTTTTTTACTGACCGGAAAACCGGTATTGTATGTAGCTAATGTGGATGAGGCATCCATGCATACAGGCAATGAATTTTCAAAGACTTTAGTAGAAGCAGTAAAGGACGAAGACGCACAGGTGATACTAATGAACAATTCAATCGAAGCACAGATAGCAGAAATGGAATCTGGAGATGATCAGCAAATGTTCATGGAAGAATACGGTATGACAGAGCCTGCACTGAACCGGTTGATCCGGTCGGCTTATAAATTATTGAACCTGCAAACTTATTTCACTGCCGGAGTGCAGGAAGTGCGTGCCTGGACAATACATGAAGGATGGAAAGCACCCCAAGCAGCATCTGTTATACATACTGATTTTGAAAAAGGATTCATTAAAGCTGAAGTGATCGGCTACGATGATTTTATACAATATAAGTCAGAAGCGGCCTGTCGCGAAGTAGGGAAATTGCGGATAGAAGGTAAAGAATATGGTGTGAAAGATGGTGATGTTATGCATTTTCGATTTAATGTGTAATACTCTAATCCCAGCGATCTGGAAAAGTGGGTAAGAACACAACAAATAAATTCTTATAACCCGCCAGCCAGGCAAACCTGATTTATAAGGTCGAAAACTTATCGTCTTCTTCTTAAGATAATTCCCGAACTTTTTTGTAAGTCGCCTGCAAACCGCACTTCTTCTCTTTCCATTCCGTGTTGTATGATAAGTAATCCTGTGTTAGGTGGGACAGACCCAAGATTTTCAGCATACATGACCAGTTGAAGGGAATCGCCCATTTGAGGTGTTATAAAAATCGTTTCTCTGATTACTTGTTCACTCAAGCCTTTTTTTGCAATAATCACTCTTCCATTGAGCAATACAGACACAGTATCTCCATCTACAAATCCGTTGTCGTAAAGACTGAGCACAAGGCTATCACCAGTGAATGTCATATTGCGGATGATCTCTGTTTTACGTTGAGCAACTGCAGCAGCAGCTAAATTGACAGTGGTTTTGGGTTTTACTGCAATAGTTTCCTTTTTTGGTTCTATTATTTTTTTATCTAGTTTTTCATTTACAGGGGTTTGCTTTGCAACAAGTGTTGTTGGTGAATCCTTTATTATTTTTGAATCTATTGATGCCTTATTGTTTGCATTTTGTTTTCTTACGGGTTTGGATAAGATCAAATCGCCGTTCTCATCAAATTGTTCCTGGGTTAGAGGTTTTGTTTGCGTTGCAATAGCCACATCTCCTTTGTCATTGGTAGCGGGAGGTAGTTTTTCTGATTTAGTAATTGTTCTTTCTTTAATCGGCTCAGCTATGGCAACCCTATTACCGTGGGGTGGTTTCAATACTGGTTTTGCACTTACAATTATCTCCGACTCTTTTTCTTTAGGCTTATCTGTTTTGATTTCAGTTTTAGCGATACCCACATCATCTGTTTTCAACATGGGTTGCATAAAAGAAAGTGTCGCCAATAAATTCAACTCTTCCAGCCTGGGAAGAAGTTTGGTTTCTTTGAAGGATTTTTGTTTTTTCAATTGAATCACGCCCTGGTAAGTTGTTCTGTCCCGTTGGTCGAGTGAACGTGTAGTGAAAATGCCGTTCATTATCAGAGAAGAATCCCCGCCATTCACAAGCAATTGGCTTAATAATTTAGATCGTTTGGGAGGTGTTATATAGTTGTTGTAAATAAGCTCTCCGTCTTCTAATAATATATTTCCATCTTTATTCTTAAGCCGGATCAATTTTACACCCAGGTTTTCCTTACCGTCAATAAGAAAAATGGTTAGAGCATATCCTACAAATTCATCTTTTTCTTTACTGATCACTACTTCATAATGTGCCTTGCTGCTTCCTGTTTGCAGGTGTCCCGTCCATAGACCGGTGATATCCTGACCAATGAAATGAAAGGGTAAGAATAAAAATATAAGAAGGGTAGTTTTCATTTAGCATTTGCAAGATACTGTGAATTCAAATGATACCGATTTGGAGGATCAATTTGTAAAACAGTTGATTGCCTACATGTTCTTACAAATGAATATATTTAATATCAATCATATCAACTCATTATGTATTTATTACAGAATTCATCCATTTTCAACTGGAAAGAACTGATGCTGGGTGGGGAAGAGTGGAGCTTTTTATTAGAGACTGTATTGCGGACTCTGATCATGTTCATTGTGATCCTCATAAGCCTGCGTTTATTGGGAAAACGTGGGGTAAAACAATTATCAGTCTTCGAACTTGTTGTGATCATCGGATTAGGGTCAGCAGCCGGTGATCCTATGTTTTATAAAGATGTGGGAATCTTACCTGCTTTGATTGTGTTCACCATGGTAGTAAGCTTGTATAGCCTGATTACTTACCTCATTGGGAAAAACAAAAAATTCGAAAAACTGGTAGAGGGCAAACCGGTATGCTTAATAAAAGATGGTGTTTTTTCTTTCGAAAATTTTAGTAAGGAAGTATTGGGCGAAGATGAATTTTTTGCAGAGCTCCGTATGCAGGGTGTATCACAACTCGGACAGATAGAAGAAGCGATAGAAGAAAGTTCCGGCAATCTCAGTATATTTTATTATCCCGATGAAGAAGTAAAATTTGGGTTACCTATCATGCCTGGCTCATTGGAAGATAGCTATCAAAAGATAAAAGAAATTGACCACTACTCATGTATTTTTTGTGGTTATACCGATCAATTAAAACCTGCAGAAAAAGTTACCTGCCCTTCCTGTAATAAGACTATATGGGTCAAGGCGAGTAATAAAAAACGCATACGTTGAAGAAGAACCATTTTTCAAAACTTATACTTTGTATATCCTTGGGATGAACCAATCGAATTGAAGATTGGGATATTCTCTTCCGTTTGTGATCACCAAAGCTGTATCGCTTTATCCGGTGAGAATACCTCTTATTTCTGATTATTTGTTAGCTGGATCCTTGTATTAAAATGAAATCTTTTTCTACCTGTGCACGAGTAGCTTGAGCCATTGTTTCATTATGATGAAACCAGATTATTAAAGAAGAAAGTATAAACACTTTCATATTCTAAAAGAAAATAAACATAACTGCCTGTTTCAGTCATTTAACCGGCAAGGATTTTAAAGTAAGCGACTAAATCAGTCTAAATGAAAATTAATAATAATCGTTTCTTTGCTTTTCACTATGTCTTTATTCATCACAGCACTTGCATCCGGTAGTAATGGTAATTGTTATTACATAGGTAATGATAAGGAGGCTGTTTTGATTGATGCCGGCATCCATTGTAAAGAACTGGAAAAACGCATGTCACGGCTTGGCCTTTCTATGAAAAATGTCAAAGCGGTGTTTATTTCTCATGAACATGCAGATCATATTCGCGGATTAGCCGGGTTCGCAAAAAAATGGAGTCCTCCTATTTATATTACTACACCCACACTACATGGTGGCCGGTTGAAACTTGATCTTAGAAATGTAAAGTCTTTTCAGTGCAGTGAAACCATTACTATTGGAAAACTTCAAATCACACCTTTTTCTAAAAGGCATGATGCTGCAGATCCTCATAGTTTTATAATTGAATCCAAAGGAGTGAAAGTAGGTGTGTTTACTGATATAGGAGCTCCTTGTGACAAACTTGCTTTTCATTTCGGCCAGTGCCATGCTGCATTTCTGGAATCTAATTATGATGAGCACATGCTCGAAGTGGGAGGTTATCCTTATTTTTTAAAAAAGCGGATCAGGGGAGGTAATGGTCATTTATCCAATAAGCAAGCGCTTGAAGTTTTCAATACACATCGTTCTCCCTTCATGAGTCACCTTTTCTTATCACATCTTTCTGAAAACAATAATTGCCCAAAGCTGGTGAGTGAAATGTTTAATGAAATTGCACAGGGAGCTAAAATCATTGTGACATCGAGAGAAGAAGAAACTGCACTGTATCATATTTCGGGAATGGCTAATCATATAGCTAAATCTCATGCGCCCTCGTTCATATATTTGCCTGCTTCGCAATTAGAACTTTCTTTTTGATTTGAACGCTTTTGGATTTGTCACACTGACGAAGGCTGCCTGGCTAGACGGGCAGGGAAGTTTTCACTTTTGCATAATCATTACCTGGTACAGTTAGATGCTTTCCCGAAACAAAGTTCGGGACAGGCAGTCCCTCAGCATGACAAAGAACTAATAAGATAAAATTTTTTTTGAGATTAATAAGATCAAAACAATGCTCTCACCGATGCTCTGCCTATGTGCACTGTATTGGCTTCTGCAGGTTTGCGGCCTTCGTATTGAAAATTGAGTTCTACATTATTAAGCAGTCTTTTGGTATAGTCAAGAGCCCATAAAAAATTTCTACCCGGTAACAATCCATCGAGCATGATATAACTCACTGTTGAATTTGCCGCTCTTCCATTCGCTTCGTATTTTATATTGTTAACCGTGAAGCGACCATTCAGTGATGCGCTCTGCAGCACATTATATTTCGATTCGAAATTGAGTGAATTGGATATAGATTTTTCTCCACCGTAAAGAGGCTTATTATTTTTTCTATCCCATTTATAACTGCCTTGCAAGCGGAACACTGTACGGTTGATAAATGTAATTTGTGGTTCTGCCTGCAAAATGTCTAATTCATAATTTCTGTTTTGAAAATTTGGTGTCAATAATGTATTCAACCCTTTTTTAGCATTCAGATTGAAAGTAAAAGAAGGACTTATCATCAACCTGTATTTAGCGATCCAGTCATTCAACTTGCGGCTTTCATAACCATAGGTAAGCAAGGCTTTACCCGTATTTTGCACATTGCTTACATCTACTCCCCATTTGCTGGAATAGCGGTTAAATGCTATTGTATTCAAAAGCGAAGTACCGAGTGTAAGCAGTGCAGTGTCCTGTAAACCATACTTGAATGGATTGAATTCAAAATCTCCTTTTGCAATAGATTTTTTTGTTTTTTGCATGGAAGTTTGCCAATTAAACCGGCTTGCAAATTTGCTCAAATTTGCAGCCCCTTTTTTGGTAATTGCTTTTGGATTAAAAGTGAAACTATAATTGAGCGTTGTAAAATTTGCTTTGGTAAACTGGTTTGTCGGTATCAGAATCCGTATGAATTTTCCCTGGTCGCGGAACTGTGCAATTTCAAATTCATTGAGCTGCTGAATGTCATCTTCATTATAATCTATCCATGTATATTCTCCCTGTCCGGCAGGCACTTCAAGATATGTGAAGTCACGTTTTTGTTCTTGTCCTGCACCCAACTCATAAAATACATTTCCTGTTACAAAACCATTCCATTCACGGATCAAATATTCTGCTCTACCAAGAATAGTTCTATCCTGCTTTTGCCTTGCTACTATTTCATTATACACATCAAGCCGTCGAAAAGTAGTATTTAATAAAAACTGGTGCTTTTCACTTTTCAATAATTCTGTCTGCAGGTTTACGTTATAACTCCGGTCGCCTTTCACCAATTGTTTCGCATAAGGATACTTATCTGCACGGGTAAAAAATGTAAGCCCATACCTGTTTTTTTTTGTTTCATCAGATTTGATGTAAGCCGAATAAGTATCAAATGAAAAACTGTTGAAAGAAATGCTATCCGCTTTTTTGTCGCGTACTTCATTTTTTTCCAATGCATACCTTACCCCTACCCTCATAGATGCCAGCTTATCTAATTGTTTGCTGATATCCACTACAGGCCTGATGAATTTTCCTTTGTCCGTACTGTTTGTAAAATCTGTAACGGCAAATTGGTTATTGAATTTCCATCCCTGAAAATTCATTACCTGTTGTATTATATGTTGTGCTCCCCGGTACTGATCGCTGCGCTGATAAGTCATGAATTGATAATTAAGCGCCTGATCTCTTTTATTTTTTAGTTGAGTAGATGCACGAAAAATATTTTCCTGCACCGGTTGCGTGGTGAGTGGTAAGCCCCACTCCCGGCTGAATTCCACATAGCGCAGGCGTTCCAGCGGCCTGAACATTTTCTGCACGTGTTCATAATCTACATTTGTTGTCAATTGCAAACCTTTAGCAGGCCTGATAGAAAGTGTATTCGTATATTGAATGCGTGCTGCCATCCCCTGGTCATCGCCGCTGTTTTTATCTGAAAATGTATTTACGTCAAAACTGCTCAATGCAAATTCTGTTTTCAATAGATTATTCTTATCTATCTGGTAATCGGTAGCTACACTTATGAGTTGTTGTCGCTTTGGTGTTACCAATCTGGTGACTGGTTCAAATGAGCCTTGCCTTGCTCCTACTATCGGTTCTACAAAACGATATACTTTACCATTAGCACCATTGAAATCAGGGATATAATTTCCATTTCCCTGACCTACATCAGTAAAGGAAAGTGAATATCTTGCTGTCGCTGAGTCAACTGAATATCTATAAAAAGAATCAATTTGGGCCCCATTGGTGAAGTATTGTAATTCATATAAAATCCGGTCAGTTGAAAAAGAATCCAGGGCAATAGCAGGATAAAATGCCTGGTTGATACTATCGCCGATATTATTTAAAAATATTTTTTGCTTTCCATCCAGTGATTGATTGATACCTGAATTTTTGGCATCACTATTTTGAAATGCACCGATCTTGATTTTTAATTTATTGTTCAGGTCTACTGTTTGATATGCATATAAATTTGAATTCAAAAAATTCCGGTCGGCATATTCAAATTCAATTTGTATCCTGGAATCCTTGGTGATCATACGTCGTGGCGTAAAGGTGACTTCTGCTGTATTGTAATTGATAACATAATCTCCATCTTCTCCACGCTGCAATAATTCACCATCTAAGAACACACGTTCTGTATTCGGAAGAACAATGAAAAAGAATTCATTGTTTGCACCAGTAAGCCTGTATGGACCCTGATTGCCTTCAAGGCCCTGAAAAATATTCCTTGTAAATTTCCCTTTGGCAATAGAACCGCTGAGTAAGGTAGACGACTTTAATGCAGGCGATATTGTATTATTTACCTGAAAAGCAATTCCTTCGAGTCTTTTATAAAAATTCAAAAAATACAATCCATTTTGCCGAATGTCAATATCACCTAAGTTCAATTGCCAGTTCTTTTTTTTGAATTGTAAAAACACCTGGTCAAATTCATTTAACTGTTGTGTGGTTCCGTCCGGTTGAATCGGCATATTATTATCTGTAATGGCAGCGGCTATTTCTATGCTGTCGCCAAGCATACCATTTAGTTGCAATTGAAAATTCGATGTAACAACCGCATCCTGGTTATTACCAAAGGCAATAC
>MWVT01000048.1_pt1 | contig 19594 bp, 10 predicted proteins | sample 1047201 | NCBI WGS metagenome assembly MWVT01 (sample SAMN06349988, study PRJNA376086) | soil metagenome | isolation source: TG5-1 sample Antarctic (ecotone) soil | place: Antarctica | collected 2015-01-13 | reverse complement strand
ACGCATATTGGAGCCCCATAGATCCAAACACCAGTGGCTTCATTAACCAGTTTGGGAAATTAAATGAGCTGCGTGATATAGAGCCTCCGCTTCGTTTGAGTTTTTCCCCTTATTTATCAGGCGGTACTCGTTTCAACCCTGATGGCAGCAGAAAAGGTAAAGAGTGGCTGCGCAACGGTGGTATGGATGTGAAATGGGGTATCAATGAAAGTTTTACACTGGATGTTACGCTCATTCCTGACTTCGGGCAAGTGGTGTCTGATAATGTAATCAATAACCTGTCGCCTTTCGAAGTTCGTTTCGAAGAAAACCGTCCTTTTTTTACTGAAGGAACGGAATTGTTCAACAAATCGAATCTTTTTTATTCAAGAAGGATAGGAGCTATCCCGGGTGGGTACTTCCGGGTTCAGAATTTTCTTGAAGACAATCCTGGTTATACGCTGATAAAAAATCCCTCTGTTACACAGTTATATAATGGCATCAAATTATCAGGTCGTACAAAAAAGAAATTAGGCATCGGAGTGTTCAATGCACTCACCGCACCCATAGAAGCCAGGCTGCTGAATGTGACTACCAAAATAGATACAGTGGTACAAACAGAACCACTGGCTAATTATAATATTGTTGTGCTGGACCAGGCGCTCAAGGGAAGGTCTTCGGTCACTTTCACCAATACCAATGTAATGAGGAAAGGCACGGCAAGAGATGCGAATGTGACAGCGCTGGATCTTAACTTATATAACGGTAACAATAAATACAACCTTAAAGCACAAGGACGCTACAGCAAGATATTTATACAAAATCCTTATGATGGTTTTTACTCCAGTCTCCGGCTTGCGAAAGTGAGTGGAAACTTACAATATAACCTTCAGCAGGTTGTGATCTCAGACAAATACAATCCCAGAGATCTTGGTTATTTACAAACACCCAACCAGGTCGTTTCTGCAGGCGGCATTAGCTATAACAAGTTTACACCTACCAGGAACTTTATTAACTATCGGTATAGTCTTAATGCAAATTATTCGAGATTATATAAGCCCGGTGTGTCTAATACTTTACAGATGACGGGTGGAGCCTTTTGGGTTTTTAAGAATTTTTGGGATGTATCGATTACCCTTGGTTACCTGCCCGATCAGCATGATTACTTTTTGTTAGGCGCTCCTTTTACCCATTATGCCAGGAGACCTTCTTACGGGTTTGCAGGAATCGAGGGAAGCACAGACAGCCGTAAACGTTTGTTTTTTGCTTATGAATACATCTTAGCCACATTCTTTAAAGCTGACGAAAAGAAATATTCGGTACTGGATATGGACGTGCGGTATCGCTTTAGCAACCGGTTCAACCTGGAACTCTCCGGCAGGAATGAAGGAGAAACTGATTACATAGTATCTGCAGGAAGAGAAGCAAACGGAGAGCCGGTTATAGGCTTTGTGGATTTTAAAGATATCAGCACTATTTTGTCCGGAACTTATAATTTCACCTCAAAAGTAAATTTAAACCTGAGGGCCAGGCATTACTGGAGCCAGGTGCTGTATAAAAGGTTTGCGCATGTGGTTGAAAAAGGCAGGAAACTTTTTCGCGACCCCAATCTTCCGGCACCGGATGTCAATGGTAACGTGAACGTATTCAATCTTGATGCTTTCCTTACCTGGGACTTTAGGCTCGGCAGCAAAATGGTGGTGGGTTATAAAAATTGGTTAGGCGATAATGAAAGTATAAACGGGGTAAGTAAAAGATACTATTTAAATAACCTGACCCAAACATTTGATGAGTCTCACGGCAATGAGCTTACTGTCAGATTTATTTACTTTTTAGACTACAATCAGCTAAGGCGTAAAAAATGATCAGCTCACTTTTATAAGACAATCTTCTACGATCGCGAATACAACATCATTTTTTTTTGGATATACCGATGCAAGCCCTGTGAACTTACCAAATGCGGGCAATATGCAATGTTCATTGGAAAAATAAAAACAAGGGAAGCGGAGTGATTGTTTGCCCAGCCCGTTTACAATTACACCGGGATGAATATGCCCGGAGAAAACATAATTACCTTTCCACTCATCTTTCATTTGCAGTGTGTTCATTTCAAGTGAATAGTAACCAGTATTTCGAAACAGGTTGTATGCCGACTGGTGTGTCTTCATGTTTTTTACAGCAGGATTTTTTTTCGGTGCAATAATAGACGCTGCATTATGGCTAACGCAAGCAAGATCATGACAAAAAATGAAAGAACCAATTTGCAGTTGATTGGTGACTTTCATCAATGCTTTTTTATACCAGCTTTTATTCAGAATGTCATGGTTACCCTGTACCAGATGAATATTGATCCCGGCGAGGTCGTGTCGCCATTTAAGAAAAAATTCATGTTCTTTATTGTCTTTGCTGTGAAAAAGGTCACCAACGATTATTATTTGTGCAGGTTGAAAATGTTGCACGGCTTCTACAAGTCGCTGCATATCATCTTTCATTAGCGTTTGCGGAATGCCAATCCCCGCTTTACGGAAATGGCCGGACTTACCAAGATGCAGATCTGAAAGGATAAGTGCTTTTTCCTCTTCCCAAAAAATACAACGTTGTTCCGAAAGCCAGAAATGCTGTCCTTTCATAGAGTATTTAATGGGTGCATTCATTGGCAAGCAAATATAGCGATTGCTAAAATGATTAGTATTTTCTTTTGTGAAATCTAACGGGCGTAATGAAAGGATGCCGACACAAGTCCGGCATTACATGAGCTTGTCTTTTTCTCTACCATCCTCAAGCTGTTTGAGGATCTTTTGAAACACGAATGTCATCCTGAACATAAGCATACTGTCGTCCTGTACTTGTTTAGGATGCTTCGCTAAAATGTACCGTCATCCTGAACTCGTTTCAGGATCTTTCCCTAAACGAAATGTCATCCTAGCTTTTAGAGAAAGATGCCGAAAGGACTTCGGCATGACATACTAAAAACGTACTGTCATCCTGAGCATAAGCGTACTGTCAACCTGAACTTGTTTCAGGTCTTATAAAAAGAAAATACATTTTAGAAAAAATGCCAATTTGGATCGGCATGACACTGCTCTTTTTTCAAAACGTCATCCCTGAAGCTGTTCAGGATCTTTTGAAACACGAATGTCATCCTGAGCAAAAGCGTACTGTCATCCTGAACTTGGTTCAGGATCCTTCGCTAGACGAAATGGCATCCTCATTGTTATTAGGGAAAGATGCCGATCTGCATCGGCATGACACCAGGATAAATCAACTCTTATTCAATTGTTCCTGCATTCTTTTTACCCTATCTGATAATTTTTCCGAAGTGAGATTTTCCCGCATACTATCTACTTTGATAGGAAAACAAAAAGGGGTCAGCCGCGTAGGATAGGTGAGTACTATTTTAGAATTCTGTATGCGGTTAAGCATTTCCCGCAAACGAACTTCTTCCATTTGCTGATCAAAGACTTCCTGAAAAGCCTGTCGAAGCAATACATTGTTTGGTTCATATTCATTGAATACATTGAACAATAAACCAGCCGAGGCCTGCAGGTGACGTTGCTTTTTATATTCACCCGGATAACCCTGAAAGATCAATCCACCTATCACAGCTATATCCCTGAATTTTCGCTTAGCCATTTCTGTAGCATTTACACTCCTTTGTATATCCTGTATTAATTCATCGGGCGAAAACATTGCATACACATTGGTATCATCTACGGGTATAGGTTGATCGCTGAGCAATTCAAAACCATAGTCGTTCATAGCAATAGAAAAAGTGATGGGTGTGATCTTTGAAATACGAAAAGCAAGTAGTGCAGCCATAGCCTCATGTACCAGCCGGCCTTCGAAAGGGTAAACAAAAAGATGAAAGCCATCACGGGTTTCAATTTGTTCTATCAGCAACTCATCTGACCTCGGTATATGAGAAAGTTTTTGTTGAAGATCAAAAAGTGGATGCAGTGCCTGCAATTCAACATCATCAGAAAGCACACCTTCCAGAATTTGTTCACCTGCTTCATTCAGTTTTTGCCGCAGCTTTCTACCAAGACTCTGAGAAAGTGGCAAACGGCCACCAAGCCAACTTGGTACAATTGATTTTTTTACATTCGACTTACGCACCAGCACAGTCATGTCTTTGATAGTCACCAGTTCGAGTTGCCTGCCGGCAAGCGTAAATGTATCACCAGGTTCAAGTCGCGAAATAAAATATTCTTCGATTACACCAATGTAACCTCCTGTCATAAACTTCACTTTGATCATGGCATCGGACACGATGGTACCTATATGCATGCGGTGCCTCATAGCAATGCGCCTGTTTTTTATTTTATAAATACCATCCTCTATTTCCACTTTTTTAAATTCATCATATTGATTCAATGCTTTGCCACCAATAGTGATAAAATGTAAGAGCTCTTTCCAATCCTCTTTCGTAATATCGCGATAACAAAAAGTTGATTTTACTTCTTCGTACAACTCCTCTGGATTAAAACCTTCTGAGATGGCAATAGTGCACATATATTGAACGAGAACATCATAGCAAAGCAACATGGGTTCGCGGCTTTCGATAGTACTTTCTTTCACTGCTGATTTGAGTGCGGCTGCTTCAACGAGTTCGAGCGAATGTGTAGGTAAAAAATAAATTTTGCTTACAGCATCTGGCTGATGACCGCTACGTCCTGCACGTTGTAAAAAACGAGCTACACCTTTTGGTGAGCCAACTTGTATTACTGTTTCCACAGGACGAAAGTCAACACCAAGATCAAGGCTCGCAGTACATACTACAGCCTTTAATTTTCCTTCATGCAATGCTTCTTCCACCCACGTTCTGAGTTCTCTTTCTATGCTGCCATGATGCAATGCTATGGCGCCTGATAGATCGGGAGCAATGGCAAGAAGTGCCTGGTACCATTGCTCGCTCATGCCACGTGTATTAATAAAAATAAGTGTGGTTTTGCTGCTATTAATGATGGGTAAAATTTTGTCGGCCAATTTAATTCCAAGATGGCCTGCCCATGGATATTTTTCTATTTCATCTGGCAGAACAGATTCGATTTCTATCTTTTTTTTGAGCTCTGCACTGATGATTTGTCCTTTTATCTTATTGTATTGCGCCAATGGAGCTAATAACACTTCCATTGCCTGCTCAAGATTTCCAATGGTAGCAGAGATACCCCAGATGGATAAGGCCCCACCCAACCTCCCCGAAGGGGAGGCTTCGCTATGCGGCAAAAGCCCACTTTCCGAAGTTTCTGAGAATGTGCAAGAATCTTGTTTAAGAGAGGGGTGTGCGCATGACAATCCCTTCGGGGGGTGGGGGGGCTGGCTGTTCACAATCCTGCTAATGGCAAGCTCCACCTGTACACCTCTTTTACTGCCTATTAATTCGTGCCATTCATCTACTGCAATTATTTTAAGTGTCTTTAAAACTTCAGGGTAGCCCTTTTGTGCAAGAAGCAAGTGTAAACTCTCTGGGGTAATGATCAATACTTCAGGCATTTGCCGTTTTTGTTTTTGCCTGTCGCTTATGCTGGTATCTCCATTGCGGATGGCTACCTTCCAGTTCATGCCCAGTTCTTCAATCACTTCTTCCATTGCCCTGCCTATGTCTTTTGCAAGGGCTCTTAATGGAGTGATCCAAAGAAGCTGAAGACCATTTTTGTTTTTGCTTTTATATTTCTGTGGGTTTGCATTGATGAATTGAATCATGGCGCCCAGGAAAACAGAAAATGTTTTACCCGTGCCTGTAGGTGCATTCACTAAACCGCTTTTTCCTTCGTCTATTTTCTGCCATGTTTGTTCCTGGAACAGAAAGGGTTTATAACCTTTCAAAGAAAGCCATTCCTGGAGGATACTATAGCCGGGGGTTTTATTAATTTCCATCCCCACAATCAACATTTATTTTGTGATAACTTTCAAGGACAGCTTTTAACGGGGGAATCTTTTTGAATACGGTCAATTCTGTTTTGTATAACTGATGTATGATGAAATATAAGTTGAAGCCTTTCTTTTATAATGCTATGCATAAATTGTTTCTCTTTCCAAAGTGCGTAGAAAATCTGGCCTGATGTGATCTCCTTTATAAATCATGTCAATTTTCTGATCAAGTTTGCTTTCCAGATAAATAAGTACCGCTAAAATCTTTTTGTAATCTTCCAGTTCAAGAAAAATATCAACATCACTTTTTGCATTCTGTTCATTTTTTGCATAGCTGCCAAATAAACCAATTTTTATAACGCCTAATTCTGATTCAAAATAACTTTTGTTACTGCGTAGCACATCTAGTATTTTTTCTCTGGTTAGCATATTCCAAAATTAATGAGAATTAAACTCTGGGCTTTTACTCAAAACCACTATTTACCATAAACTTCAAGCATCTTTTGTAAGTCTTCCAAAGTATTAATCTCATCCTTTTTTTTATCTTGCCGCCAACGGCTGATACGTGGGAAGCGCAGGGCCACACCCGATTTGTGTCGCTTCGATGCTGCAATACCTTCAAAAGCAATCTCGAAAACAAGTTCAGGTTTTACAGTGCGAACAGGACCAAACTTTTCAATGGAATTCCTTTTTACAAAATTATCTACCTGGCCAAATTCTTTGTCCGTAAGTCCGGAATAAGCTTTTGTAAATGCAACCAGCTTATCGCCATCTTTAACAGCGAAAGTATAATCTGTATATAAATTACTCCTGCGGCCGGCACCTTTTTGTGCATAGATCATTACAGCATCTATAGTCAAAGGATCAATTTTCCATTTCCACCAATCACCTCTTTTTCGTCCTACTCCATATGTCGAAGTTTTCTTTTTGATCATAAAACCTTCCGCCCCGAACGCCCTCGAATCTTGTCGTAAACGGGCAAGATCATTCCAGGAAAAGAATGAAACGACCGGGGATATAATCAGCCTTTCATGATTAGCTTTCGTAACAATTTTTTCCAATTCGGCTCTTCTCTCAGATAATATTCTTGTTCGATAATCTTTCCCATTACATTCAAGCAGGTCATAAGCAAAAAAAGCAATCGGAGCATCCTGTAGTTGCTTTTTTGTAATATTTTTTCTGCCTATCCGTGTTTGCAAAAGAGCGAATGGTAAAGGAGTACCCACCTCATCTCCAACTATAGGCGAGGAGTAAGGAATTATTTCTCCATCAATGGAGATACCGTCAGGTAAGGCATTCAACAATGAATGATATTCCGGAAATTTATCTGTCATCAATTCTTCGCCGCGGCTCCATACAAACAATTCACCATTGCGCTTAATGATCTGTCCACGAATGCCATCCCATTTCCATTCAGCCTGCCAATCTTCAGGATCACCTAATGTTGCTGCATCTTCTTCCAGTGCATAAGCAAGGTAAAAAGGGTATGGTTTCGAAATGTCAGTTAATGCAGATTCTTCACTTAGTATTTCATTAAAAGAAATTGTTGACGGATCCCAATTGCCACTTATGCGGTGTGCAATTATAGAAGGTTCGACGTTCACTGTTTTTGCTAATGCATTTACCATTAATTTTTGCGAAACGCCTATGCGAAAGCCACCGGTGATGAGTTTATTGAAAACAAAACGTTCTGAAATATTCATTTCCTGCCATGACTGAATAATAAAATTTTTACGAACGGATTCTTCTTCTTTCTCAAGCCTTTTCAATTCTTCTATATAAAAATGAAGAGGCTTTGAATCAATTCTTTCTTCATCTTTTTCCGGTAATAATATGGATATGGTTTCGGCAAGATCACCTACCGTATGATAACATTCTTCGAAAAGCCAGAATGGAAGGCCGGCTATTTCAATACAATAAGAAGCTAACTGTGTAGAGTTCACCATTCTTTTCGGCCGCCTGCCACTGAAAATGGCAATCACCCAAACCTTGTCTTTATCATCTGCAGATAAGAAATAATTTATCAAAGCATCTAGCTTTGCATTGGTTTTGGTACTGGTACCCATGGAAAATACAAGGTCAGCAAATGCACGCAGCCCTGTAGTGGCAAGCCCTCCGGGTAAATCAGCTTCTTTAATTATATGGTCTGTGTTTTCCTCCAATAATATTTACCGGTTCAAAATATCTATGTAAATAATTATTATCAACTTATAATTTCATTAATATCAGTCGGCTCTATAGAAACTTCTTCTTCACCCCCATATTCCGTTTTTACCTCTCTTGCATCCATACCTTGTTCTGTCAGGTAACGGCTAAAAGCAGATTGAAACCCATGAGTAGCATACACACATTCAGCTTCTGTAGCTTTCACAGCAGAAAGTAATCCTGCCCAGTCCGCATGATCACTTAAAACAAAACCTGCATCAGCATTACGCCTGCGCACTGCTCCTCTTACCTGCATCCATCCGCTGCAAACACCAATAGAGTAGGGTGCAAATTTTCTGATCCAGGCAGTCCCTTCCGCACTTGATGGGGCAATCACTACATTGCCTTTCAACAAATCTTTTGGTGTATCATGTGTGACGCGATGTACAGCAGGCAACTTCCAACCTGCAGCTTCCAATGTAGTATGCATATTATACACAGCTCCATGCGTCAATATCGTATCACACACTTCTGCTATAGGTTGTAGTATGCGTTGTGCCTTACCCAGACTGTATGCAAATAGAACAGAGGTTTTGCCTTCATTTCTATTTTTTTGTATCCAGCTTTTTATCCCGGTATAAATTTCAGCCTGTGGTTTCCATTTGTAGATGGGCAATCCAAATGTTGATTCTGTAATAAATGTGTGACATTTTACTGGTTCGAATTGGCCGCTTATTCCATCATTCTCTGTTTTATAATCTCCGCTTACTACCCACACTTCTCCTTCGTGCTCTATGCGTATTTGAGATGAGCCAATGATATGCCCTGCAGGATGAAGTGACACCCTGACTCCGTTCATATAAACAGGTTCATTCCAACCTGCAGTTTGGTATTGATTAGGGCCAAGGCGAAGTTGCAAAATGGGTTTTGTATCGTGATGGCAAAAATAAACACGGCTGCCCCAGCGTGCATGATCGCTGTGTCCGTGAGTGATGACTGCACGGTCAACCGGCTTCCAGGGATCAATATAAAAATCACCGGCCCTGCAATACAAACCGCAATCTGTAAACTCAATTAAGGACATGAATAAAGTTATGTATTGAAAACACACAACGTATGGATTTGTTTAATTGTAATAAGTTTTCACGCCCGCCTGAACATGGAACGGGCAGGCAGAGGGGAAGAGATCGCAGCAAATACAAATTTCAAGTAAAAATTTTCTGTGCACCATATGCTAAAATGCATTTCAGCATCATTACATTTCGTAGAACACTGCAAAAATGGAGGTTATTGTATAACGAATAACTCTATGTGCTTTCCTTTGTGTTTTCGTGTGTCCGTGGCTATGTATTGGCTTAGTACAGTTCACTCCAATCTTGCAAAGATGAAAAGCAAAGTGCAGATAACCTCATTATAGCTTTTCATTCAGTCTCAATAGATATGTATAATATTATTGAACGATCTTGGTACCATTCACCGTACGCACATAGTACAATTTCTTATTTTCAAAATAGTCCAATTCCATATCTTGTTTATTTAAAAAAACAGGCTGAATATCGAATTGCGTAAATATGGCATTTCCTCTGCGACTGAGGTTGGATGCCATGTCGTCTTTTGTATCTAATAGCAAAAGTGCAAACCGCATCATGGTTTCGTAACCACGATAATACATATCTGTAGGACGTGCACCAAATGTGGCTTCAAAACGTGATGCCAGCTGCGATCCAAGAGGACTCCACTTCCTATAGTTGAATGGTGTAGTATAAATAATTTCCAGTTTTTTAAATTCAGGTTTGGTAAGATTGAAACCATCCCAGGTAGGCATACCCATTATTGTTATTAAATAATCATTACTCAGGTTTGCTAATTGTTGCACCAGCCTTTGGCCAAAGGCTTCATCCAGGCTGCCTGCTATACAAACAGTTTTTCCACTGCTGTCTAATGATGTACTGATTTGATCTTGTGTAAAACCTGTACCTATTTCCTGGAAATTAATGCGCAGCCGGGTAGAAGCGGAACGGGAAAGCTCCTGCAGGTAATCTCTTATTTGATTTTCCTGTGCCCCGTTTTTACGAAACACAATGATCTTGTCGTTTTTATGATACTTTACCAGGTATTGATAAATGCCTTCCGCATGTGTGCGTAATGTAGAATTTAAAACTACATAATAAGGGTTAGCTGTAATACCTGCATCATTAGGTAAAGTGGCAGATATAAAAGGTATTTTATTTTTTAAAGCCGCATCAGCCAATACACGTACATCTGTAGAAGCATGCCCGATAATTAAATCCATATCTGCAAATTCTCTGCTGTTCAGATGCTGGGTTATAGGCATACGCTTCGAACGGGAATCATACACAAAAACCTCAAGTGGTGCACCGGCTTTGTTAAGCGAATCAAGCGCTGCCTGGGCGCCTTCATAAAATTCAAGCCCCGGATGAAGAAACTTTGGAAAGGTTTTATTAAAACGATAATTGTAACCTCCGTCGAAAGCCGAATCCAGATACAGAGGTGTGAACAATGCAATTTTATGTCGCGTATAAGATTGGGCATGGCTGCTTATGATAGCAACTAATAAAAGAACGGCAACTAAAAAATGCTTTATATACATTATTGTAAATATAAATATGTTATCAAACTTTTATCACTCCCACTCAATAGTTGCAGGTGGTTTACTGCTGATGTCATACACAACTCTGTTAATGCCCCGTACAGAATTAATGATTTCATTGGAAACGTGTGCCAGAAAATCGTATGGCAAATGCGCCCAGTCCGCTGTCATTCCATCTACACTCGTTACTGCTCTTAAAGCAACCGTGAATTCATAAGTTCTTTCATCTCCCATCACACCTACGCTTCGAATTGGGAGTAAGATAGCCCCGGCCTGCCATACCGTTGCATATAGGTTATACTTCTTCAATGCTTTAACATAGATGTCATCGGCTCTTTGTAAAAGCTGCACTCTTTCCTTGTTGACTTCACCTAATATGCGAATGCCCAAACCGGGGCCTGGAAAGGGATGGCGACTGATCAAAGCATCCGTTATTCCAAGCTCCCTGCCTACTTTTCTTACTTCATCTTTAAATAGTGCACGAAGCGGCTCAATCAATTTTAAATGCATTTTCTTTGGCAGACCCCCTACATTATGGTGCGACTTTATAGTAACAGATGGTCCATGTACGGATATAGATTCAATTACATCAGGATAGATAGTCCCTTGCCCAAGCAAACTCACATCTTTAATGGTTTTTGCAGCTTCCTGAAAAGTATCAATGAATAAACCGCCAATGATTTTTCGCTTTGTTTCAGGATCTGTTTTCCCCTGCAATTTTTTATAAAATATTTTTTTGGCGTCAATGCCTTTTACATTTAATCCTAATTCTTTATAATTTTTTAAAACTGATTCATATTCATCCAGTCGTAATAGGCCGTTATCTACAAATATGCCGTGCAAGTTTTTTCCAATGGCACGGTGAATCAGCATGGCTGCTACTGTGGAATCAACCCCGCCACTCAGTGCCATTATTACTTTTTTATCACCAATTGATTCCTTGAGATTATTAACTGTATCTGTAATGAAATGTGCAGGAGTCCAATCCTGGCTGCAACCGCATACCTCTACTAAAAAGTTGGACAGAATTTTTTTTCCTTCTATCGAATGATATACTTCCGGATGAAATTGTAATCCATAAAATGGATGTATGGATCTATTGCCAGACCTGAATGCTGCGACGGGAATATTCTCAGTTGTTGCAAGCAATTCATAATTTTCCGGTAGTGAAGTAATAGAGTCGCTGTGGCTCATCCACACTTGAGAAGCCGGTGTAATGTTATTGAATAGTACATCATCTTTTTGTATATGCAACAAGGCCCTGCCATATTCCCTTTTATTGCTTTTTTCTACTTTGCCGCCAAAGGCTAATGCAGATAATTGAGCTCCATAGCAAATGCCAAGTATGGGGCAATTTTGTAATAATTGATTTAAATCAACTTTGGGAGCGGTTTTATCATTTACAGAAAATGGAGAACCTGACAGTATAATTCCTTTGATACCGGGATCCGGGACTATGGGTTTTGAAAAAGGCACTATCTCACAATAAACCGATGCTTCGCGTACGCTTCGTGCTATGAGCTGGGTGTATTGTGATCCGAAATCGAGGATAAGAATCTTTTCCGTCATAGGGCAGTGAAGGTAAGAAAACAGGTGCAACCCGATTAATTACCTTATAGAGAGTTTAAGTGAACTGGCATTAAGAATCTAAATATTGATATAACTATTCATGCTTATTTGAATCTCCGAATTTTCTTTGCAATATTTGTAACTACATGCTTTTGTGTGATGTCTTATAATAAAAATGTTATGACCAAATTCACCCTTTCTTTAATTCTTTTCACTATAGTTTTTTCATCTTGTCATATAAATGGCGGCAGAAGGATCACAGGCAATGGAACCGTGACTACACAACAAAGAAATATTTCTTCTTTTACAGGTATAAGAGTGGGCTCTTCTATGAATGTATTTATTTCACAGGGCACAGAACATTCTATAAAAGTAGAAGCTGACGAAAACCTGATGGAATATATAGAAATAAAAAAGAACGGTAATACTTTAGAAATAGACAATAAGGATGGATATAATCTTAAACCGAAAAACACTATTAAAATTTATATAACCACTCCTGAAATTTATGAACTATCAGTTGCAGGAAGTGGTGGCATAAAGTCTCAAACTAAAATCAGCACAAGAGATTTAAAAATAAATATTGGAGGCAGTGGTGATGTAGATGTAGAAGTAGATGCTCCTGAAGTCACCGCTACAATTGGCGGTAGTGGTTCTATTTCTTTACGTGGCACTACCAGAAGCCTATCCACTCATATAGGAGGGAGTGGAGAAGTGCATGCCTTTCAATTGTTGAGTGAAAAGGCTACTGTAAATATTGGTGGAAGTGGCGATGCAGAAGTATTTGCAAGTAAACAATTAGAAATATCTATAGCGGGATCGGGCGATGTGGCTTATAAAGGAACACCTGCCATAAACCAAAGAATAGCGGGCTCCGGCGATGTAAGGAAAATAAATTAAACATACCTTTCTCATTTTCAGAGATCAATGTACTTCACATTAATGCGGATGTTTCTGTTTCGACCCTTATCGTCAGTGCATGAAATTTTTACATTGCCTTCCTGGGGCATGAAAAATTGTTTTTCACCCGGAGCTGAGGTTTTGTAAAATTGATCATTAATGTACCAATATATTTTGGTTACATCACTACCGGTATGCGCAGCCAGCTGCAGCGGTTCCTTATCTTTTTTATTCATGTAATATTCATTTCCATTAGAAGGCGATGTGATATTGGGGCCTTCACCTTGAAATACTTTTTCACAGTCCGGATTATGCGGAGGCATACGATCAAAAGCAACATTATTGGTGAGCATAAAATCCTGCATCTCAGGAGCAATCGCCCGATACCATTTTTTTGTGTAACCTACATCCGGGGAACATAAATGACAATACGAAATACCGCCGTCTGTACTCACTTTTATTTCCTGCACATGGGCACAGGGAGTGGTAGTACTTATCAATGGAATAAAATAGTCAAGAACAAGGTTTTTGCACGCAATCCCAGGGGGCAAGCCGGTTTCAGCGCACACTTGTCGCCATTCGCAATTTTTTGGTGCTGCAAACCATTCGCCATTATTATTATAATCAATGGTATTAAATATTTTGAAGAGCAATGGTGTAGCCGTGTTTGCACCACTTAATTCCTGTACACCTGTGCCGGAAAAATTTCCAACCCATACTCCGACTGTGTATTGTTTATTATAACCAATGCTCCAGGCATCCCGCCTGCCATAAGAAGTACCTGTTTTCCAGGCAATCTTCGGCATGTGTTCTGTGGCTCGCCAGTTTAGAGGAAAGTCGGGGCGATTCACTTTCGATAAAATATTTGTGATCATGTAGGCTGCTGTTGGAGATACCAATTGCGTTTTTCCTGATAGGGTTTTTTCTTGTGTAAAAGAGGGAGAATGGTAAACGCCTTCATTGGCAAAAGAAGAAAACAACGACGTCAATTGCTCCAGTGAAGTACCACATCCACCAAGAATTAACGATAAGCCAAGTTTGTTCCGGTCTTTAGCTACCTGTTTGAAATCTGCTTTTATTAATGTGTTGATCATTTTGTCTGTACCCAACATACGCAAACCCTTTACTGCAGGAATATTCAGGGAATGTTCAAGCGCATATTCCAATGTTACATTTCCATTGAATTTCTGATCATAATTTTCAGGAGCAAACCCTCCATAGTTTACAGGTACATCGGTCATCACCATTCTGGGAGTCATTAGCCCCTCATCTATGCATAGCGCATATAGCAGAGGCTTCAGCGTACTGCCGGGCTGCCTGATGGCATCAGCGCCATTCACTTGTCCGCCATCAGTAGTGTCGTGAAAATCTGCTGAACCCACATAAGATATGATCTTTCCGGTATTATTTTCTATCACCACTACCGAAGCGTTGCGTATATTTTGCATCCTCAGTGTGTGGATATAATCTTTTGTAAGTTTTTCAATTTTTAATTGTGTATTTAACCTGATATTGGTTTTTACAATTGCACTGCTGTTCTGTTGTTTGAGTTTATAAGAAAGATGCGGTGCATAATGGGGCACTGCGGATCTTTGAGCGGTGAGGGGTTCAGCAAGGGCATCTTCAATTTCTTTACTGGTAAACACCCTTTCTTTTGCAAAGCGTTTTAACCATATATTTCTTTGTTTGATGATGGCATCATTGTTTTTTCCCATCACCAGCGATGAAGGGCGATTAGGAATAATAGAAAGTGCTGTGATTTCGGCAAGAGAAAGATGGTCAGGTGCTTTTTTGAAATATAATAATGAAGCGGCTTTCACCCCTTCTATATTCCCTCCGTAGGGGACCAGGTTTAAATACATTTGAAGTATTTCATCCTTATCATATTTCCATTCAAGCTGCAAAGCCCTGAATACCTCTATCACTTTGGTACCAATATTTCTCTTTCGATGTTCCATTGCACGTGCCACCTGCATGGAAATGGTAGAAGCCCCTGAGGTTCGTTTACCTTGTATCACATTGTTGAATGCTGCACGTATTATGGCTGCAAGATTTATCCCAGGGTGTTGATAGAAATATTTATCTTCTTTTGCAATGATTGTTTTTCTTAATAGCGGAGAAATTTCATTTAACTCTGTTTTCATCCGCCACTTTTCATCTTTGGTAAGATACGCATTGATCATCTCACCCTTATCATCTGTAATGAGCGTGGTGTATTCTATATCATCTCTAAGCGGAAAGAAAAAATTCAATACTATAAAAAGTAAAAACGTGCTCCCTGCTAAAATTGCAAATCTTTTAACAAGAACAATCATTTTATGCTTTGTAACTTTCTGATGTAAATATTTATATGGACTCATCTGGCCATCCTCCGTAGCTTTTGTACTTCTAAAATTCTGTTTTCTTTATTGTATTATAAAGACTTTCATTGAATTTAACTATTCCATTTATTATACTTATTTTTCCAAAACCAACCAAAGCATTTTTACATGCGTATCAAATGTCTGTCTGCAACATTTCCGATAGTATTCGGCATCGTTGCTTTTTTTTTAATTTCCTGTAACCGTGATTATGTAGCCCTGGATTATACCAATGCAAAAGGAGAAGTACCTCAGTTGGGCAACTTAATATTTCGTTTTAATAAATCACTCATAGCGGATTCACTCTTGAACAAATGGGACTCTGCTGACTATGTAACTTTTGAACCTGATATACCGGGAAAGTTTCGCTGGGAAGGTTCAGATCAACTTGTTTTTTCTCCTTCAAGACCTTTAGCTCCGGCTACATCTTACAAAGCTAAGGTGCACGATGATGTGGTGCAGTATAGTAAATATGATGATGTAAAAACAGAAGAAAAAATAGAGTTTTATACAGCTCCCCTTCAACTTACTGATGCACAGGTAACATGGGTAGGAATACAGGAAGGAAGTAAAACGGCCGTTCCGCAAATCAACCTGGTATTCAATTATCCATTAAAACCGGATGATGTAAAAGACAAGCTCGATATAGAAGTAGAAGGTAAAAAAGTGGATTATACATTACAAACCATTTCTGCAGGTAAAACAGTGGCCGTGCGGATTCCATCCATAAAAGCGGAAGATAAAAATTATGATGCAAAGGTAATTTTGCGTAAAGGATTGAGGCCTGAAAACGGGAAAAATTCTTTGACAGAAAATATAAATACACAGCTTTCTATTCCTTCTCCTTATGTGTTATTGATCAATGATGTGCAAGCGGAACATGATGGCACCGAAGGCATAGTAAATATCGGCACCAGCCAACAGCTAACACCTGAAAATATCAATCAATATATTCATTTCGAACCTGCTGTTGCCTTTCGCACTGAGTACACAGATTATGGTGTGACACTACACAGCGAAAAATTTAATGAGGAAAATAGTTATGTACTTACCATTAAGCAGGGATTGCGGGGTAAAATCGGTGGTGTATTAAAAGAGCAATACAATGGAAGTGTTGCCTTTGGAAAATTGGAATCAGACATAAAATTCACGAACAGCAAAGGGATTTATTTATCTAAAAAAGGCGGGGGTAATATAGAAGTACGCATTACCAACACTCCAAAAGTGAAATTGTATATTTCTAAAATATATGAGAGTAATATTTTAATGGCGCAGCGTTATGGTTATAATCCAAGAGATGAAAAAGAAGGGGCTTCATTCGCAAGCTATGATAATGAAGTATCTGATGAATACAGTGAATCTCTTGCCGGAGATGTTATTTACTCCAAGGAAATAGATACACGTTCTCTTCCAAAATCTGGTGGCGGGAGAATATTAAATCTATCTCAGTTTGAAGATCGCCTGCCTGATGCGAAAGGCATTTATCATGTAGTGCTGCGCTCTACAGAAGATTACTGGGTGCAGGATACCCGGTTCATTTCTTTTTCGGACATTGGATTAATTGCCAGGCAGGGTAGGGACAAAATGCTGGTGTTTGCTAATTCCATAAAAACTGCACAAGGTGTGGATGGGGTCACGGTGAATGTTTATGGTGCCAATAATCAATTGCTAGGCACAGCTGCTACCAATGGTGAGGGTATAGCTGAAGTAAAAATGGCAAAAACACTCGCAGCAGGGTACAAGCCTGCCCTCGTTATTGCAAAGACAGCAAACGATTTTACATACCTGCCTTTTAGTAATACAAAGGTGAATGTATCACGCTTTGATATAGGAGGAAAATATAATAATGCAACAGGTCTTGATGCATTTGTATATGCCGAAAGAGATATTTACAGGCCCGGCGAAAAAGTAAATTTTGCTGTTGTAATACGAGATCAAAAATGGAAAAGCCCTGGTGAGTTGCCTGTGAAATTAAAATTTCTGATGCCTAATGGTAAAGAGTTAAAAACATTTCGAAAGAGCCTGAACGAAGGAGGCGCACTTGACGGCTCAGTGGATATATCTAATGCAGCTATTACCGGTACTTATTCGTTGGAAGTTTATAGCTCGAACGATGTGTTGCTTGCATCCAAAAACTTTATGATCGAGGAGTTTGTACCCGACCGTATAAAGGTGACAGCCCAATTAAATAAGCCTTTTCTTCGCCCATTAGAATCTGCAATACTTTCCATAAATGCTGCGAATTTCTTTGGGCCACCCGCTGCCAACAGGTCTTATGAAACTGAGATTCAGGTAAAACAAAAAAACTTTACAGCTAAGAATTTTGTAGGTTATGACTTTGCACTCACCAATGCTGAAACGCTATTTGATAAAGAACTCAAACAAGGTAAAACAGATGCAAACGGTAATGCAACGCAAACTTTTGAAGCATCCTCATTGTATGCCAATAAAGGCTTACTCCAGGCGAATTTTTATACTACAGTTTTTGATGAAACCGGGAGACCCGTGAGCCGTTTGGCCTCAGCAGATATTTTTACGCAGGATATTTTTCATGGTATAAAAGACGATGGCTCATTTTATTATTCTCTGAATCAGCCTGTGCGTTTTCTCCTTGCATCGGTAAATAAAGATGGTGCTGCTACATCTGCCACTGCACAAATAAAAGTGATCAAGCATGAGTATAAAACGGTATTGGTAAAAAGCGGCAGCAACTTCCGATACGAGTCGCAGGAGCAGGATAAAGTGATGGTAGATGGGTCAATGACAGTAGGCAATGCCACAGTGTATAATTATGTACCACGTTCACCTGGAGATTATGAGATCAGGATCTACAGGCCCGGAGCGAACTCTTATGTAAGTAAGCGTTTTTACAGTTACGGGTCATGGGGTGGTGATAATAATTCGTTTGAGGTGAACAATGAAGGGAATATAGATATAGAGCTGGATAAAGCTTCCTATCAAACCAGCGATGTTGCGAAGATATTATTCAAGACACCTTTCAGCGGGCGCATGCTTGTTACTACAGAACGCGATGGAGTTCTGTCGCATCAATATCTAGATGTAGCAAAGAGAAGCGCAGCTATGGATTTGAAGTTGTCTGGTGAACATGTGCCCAATGTATATATAACAGCTACACTGATTAAGCCGCACGAAATTTCAGATATTCCTTTAACAGTGGCACATGGTTATCAAAACATAAAAGTCGAAGAAAAGAGCCGGCGCATACCTGTGCAGATCACAGCACAACAAACAAGCAGGTCTAAGAAAAAACAAAAGGTGACTGTACATGCTGCAGCCAATTCATTTGTTACCCTTGCAGTAGTGGATAATGGTGTATTGCAGGTAAGCGATTTCAAAACACCTGATCCATATACTTATTATTACCAGCAAAAAGCACTGGAAGTAAATGCGTATGATATATATCCTTTACTGTTTCCGGAACTGAGAAGCCGGCTAAGCAGCACAGGTGGTGATGGTGGCATGGATATGGAAAAAAGGGTGAACCCTATGCCGGCTAAACGTATAAAAATATTATCGTACTGGAGCGGAATGCGAAAAACGAATGGAAGTGGAAATGCAGAATTTGAATTTGATATTCCGCAGTTCAGTGGCCAGGTAAGATTAATGGCAGTTGCATTTAAAGAAGAAAGTTTTGGATCAGCCGAAGCCACCATGCAGGTAGCAGATCCCATTGTATTGAGTTCATCACTACCACGTTTTTTAAGCCCTGGTGATACATCCCTTGTACCTGTTACTATCAATAATACTACGGGTAAAGCTGCCACTGGTAATGCTTCATTAAATCTCTCAGGCCCTGCGCAGGTAGTAGGCAGTGCAAGCCAATCTATAAACATAGGCGCTAATAGTGAGGGCAAAGTTTTATTCAGAGTGGTGGCTGCACCTACGCTCGGTATAGCAAAAATGAATGTAACCGTGAATGCGCTTGGAGAAAAGTTTACTGAAGAAACAGAGATTTCAGTTCGCCCTCCATCTACATTGCAAAAGCTTACAGGAAGCGGCTCAGTAGTAGGTGGAACTAATCATAAAATCAACATTCCACAAAATGATTTTATGCCTGGCAGCGCTGATTATGAACTTATTGTTAGCAGGTCGCCTGTTGCAGAAATTGCCGATCAATTGCGTTATCTGGTGCAATATC
>MWVT01000047.1_pt1 | contig 19616 bp, 13 predicted proteins | sample 1047201 | NCBI WGS metagenome assembly MWVT01 (sample SAMN06349988, study PRJNA376086) | soil metagenome | isolation source: TG5-1 sample Antarctic (ecotone) soil | place: Antarctica | collected 2015-01-13 | reverse complement strand
AAGTAAAAGATCTAAAGCGTTATCTTGATGAATTTTTAATGGATGAAAGAGTGATAGATAAACCGTGGTTGTTGCGGGCTCTTTTGGTAAAAGGGATTATTGTCCCTTTCCGTGCACCTAAATCAGCAGAAGCATATAAATCCATTTGGACCAAAGAAGGATCGCCGCTTATTGTTATTAGCAAACAACAGCAACAGGCATTAGAAAAGCAAATAGATGAACCCGTAAGCATTGCAATGAGGTATGGAAATCCTTCACCAAAACAGGCTTACGATAAGCTATTAAAAAACAATCCTGATCTTGAAGAAATAATTGTGGTTCCAATGTATCCGCATTATGCAATGAGCTCCTACGAAACAGCGGTTGAATATGCAAAAGAACAACATAAAAAAGGCAGCTATTCTTTTAAGCTGAATTTTATTAAACCTTTTTATAATGATGCAGATTACATTAATGCTTTGTGCGAAAGCGTTAAACCTTATATAAACGAAGACTATGACCAGCTTTTATTTTCTTATCACGGAATTCCCGAGAGGCATATTTTAAAATGCGACCCCACAAAAAAACATTGCCTCAAAATTGATAATTGTTGCGAGGTACCATCAGAAGCGCATCAATATTGTTACCGGCATCAATGCTGGACAACCACTCTGCTTGTAACCGAAAAACTTGGCATACCAAAAGAAAAATGGGGCTTTTCTTTTCAATCCCGGTTAGGCAGAGACCCATGGCTGAAACCATATACAGCAATGCGTTTGAAAGAATTACCAAAAGACGGAATAAAAAAAATTTTAGTTGTTTGCCCTGCTTTTGTAAGCGATTGCCTGGAAACGTTGGAAGAAATGGATGAAGAAGGAAAAGAAATTTTTGAGCACGCTGGTGGCGAAAGTTTCCAACTGATTCCTTGCTTAAATACACACCCCTTATGGATAGAAACACTAAGCAAATGGATTGGAGAATATGCGGAAGGAAAGAAAGAAATGTTGTCAAGTCAAAAGTAAAATTCAAAAACAAAAAAAACTTCCTTGAAGCCCACTCGTTTTACTTTTTACTTTTGAATTTTTACTTCTTATGTATCTCTATCTCAAAGCGCTCCACATCATTTTCATCGTTACCTGGTTTGCAGGTCTTTTTTACATTGTACGACTGTTTATATACAATACAGAAGCTGCGGAAAAGAATGAGCCCGAAAGGAGCATTTTGGGCCTACAGTTTTCCATAATGATTAAAAGGTTGTGGCTTGGAATTACGTGGCCATCCGCGATTATAACTGCTATTCTCGGTCCTTTAATTTGGTTTCAATTAGGTTTTACACCTCAATGGCTGCTTATTAAATTATTCTTTGTACTTGGCTTATACATTTACCATTTTACACTTCATGCTCTTTATAAACAACAATCAAAAGGCCTGTTCAAATACTCTTCGCAACAACTACGCATTTGGAATGAAATAGCAACAATTTTTTTAATAGCTATTGTAATGTTGGCAACCGTGAAACAATCCATAAGTTTTGTCTGGGGACTGGTTGGTTTAATTGGGCTTATGATTGTGTTGATGAGCGCTATTAAAATTTATAAAGCCGTTCGTAGCCGAAAGTAATTATGTTTTGAACGTGAAATGTGCTTTGGAAAGATAGAGAATAGGCACAAAAACGGAAAGGGTCACGAATTTTTTGTGCGTCCAGTGAAAAGACTTCATCTCTCATAAAAAAAGGTCAAGTGCTTACAAGCTGTCTAACTTAAATGATACAGTCTTTGCACGAAACCTAATGATCCCCATTGAGATGCAGATAAAGTGATTGCGACGCAACCAGGATGCCATGAAAAAATAAATGCTGGTATCTTCAACTATCGTTTTTAGACAGCTACTTATTTTTACGGTTTCCGTAACATTCTTTTCCTCATTGCGTAATGCTTTCTTTTTTTTCTATACCACCTTCGCCGCGCAAAAGCAATTGATTTTTATGAAGAATATATTTATAGTATTAGCATTAGCGCTGAACCTGAATGCACTGGGGCAAAATGAAATAACATTTCACGACGACACTACGGCTCCCACGCATAAATATTTATCAGAAATAACTGTAGTCGGCCGCGGCAGCAAAAGCGATTATCAGCAAATGCCCGAGATTGTAGGAACCTCTATTTATGCAGGAAAGAAAAATGCCCTGATTGTTTTAGACAATGTGCAAGGCAATGTAGTGAATAACACTATGCGCCAGGTGTTGGCAAAAGTTCCGGGCATTCACATTTGGGAAAGCGATCCCAGCGGCATCCAGATCGGTATTTCCGCAAGGGGCTTAAGCCCAAACAGAAGTTGGGAATTTAACGTACGCCAAAATGGATATGACATTGCCGCTGACCCTTTTGGTTATCCCGAGGCATATTACAATCCGCAATTACAGGCGGTGCAAAGAATTGAGATCGTTCGCGGACAAGGCTCTTTACAATACGGCCCTCAGTTTGGCGGTTTAGTAAATTATATTTTGAGAAACGGCAGCGAGATCAATAAAAAATTTGAATTTGAAACGCAGCAAACAGTGGGCAGCAATGCGCTTTTTAACAGCTATAATGCAATTGGCGGTACTACTGATAAAGTGCACTACTATGCTTTCTTCGATCACCGGAACGGTGACGGGTGGCGCCAGAACAGCCGTTTTTTTACCAATGCGGGCTTTGGAACGGTAACCTATAAGTTTTCTCCTAAATTTTCCTTATCGGCAGAATTAATGCGTTCGCATATTAGAAGCCAGCAGGCAGGTGGATTAACCGATGCACAAATAAAAGAAGATGCACAAAAAAGCTTTCGCAGCCGCAACTGGTTTGATATTACCTGGACAACTCCTGCTTTGACTGCCAACTACCAGATAAATGAAAAAGCCCGCTGGAATACAAAATTATATGCAACTATTGGCGACCGCAACAGTGTAGGCTTTTTACAATCCATAACTACTAAAGACAGTATTAATGCAACAACCGGCGATTATAATAATCGTGTAGTTAATCTTGATGAATACCGTAATTATGGTTTGGAAAGCCGCATCATAACCGATTACCGGTTAGGTAAAATGAACAATACCATTTCCGGTGGCATTCGTTTATACACTGGTACTACATACAGAAGAGCCGATGGCAAAGGCACAACAGGTAGCGGTTACGATGTAGATATTATTGGTGAGTACCCAAGAAATATTGAATTTAAATCAAACAATGTTGCTGCTTTTGTCGAAAATGTTTTTCGGATTGATGAAAAATTATTGATCATTCCTGGTGCACGTTACGAGTGGTTAGAAGGGGCTGCTTCCGGTAGAAATGGCTACACTTCGACTGGCGAACCAATTATTTTACAAAACATTAAACGCAGCCGCAGCTTTTTGCTTGCCGGTGTTGGTGCGGAATATCACATTACACCTGCTACCGAATTTTATGCGAACTACACACAGGCTTATCGTCCAATTCAGTTTGCTAACCTGCAGGCGCCACCTACAACCGATGTTGTTGATCCCAACCTTGAAGATGCAAAAGGATATAATCTTGATTTAGGGTATCGTGGCAAAGTAAAAAACTTTCTTCAGTTTGATGTTAGTGGATTTTACCTGCAGTATAACAACCGTGTTGGAACAGTTACTATAAATAACCCATCACAAACGCCATCTTCTTACCGCCTCATTACAAACGTAGGAGCCAGTACCAGCAAAGGTTTTGAAGGTTATATAGAATTTAACCCCGTGAGGGCATTTTCAAAAGACCTGCACAAAGACCTTATTGTGTTTGGAAGTTATGGTTACACAAATGCAAAATACACAAGCGAAAAAGATGCAGCAACTAAAGGAAAAAAAGTTGAAAATGCACCTGAACATATTTTTCGTGGTGGTATTTCTGCTGGTTATAAAAGCTTTTTATTAACCGGTCAGTTAAGCTATGTAGGGGAAACCTTCAGCGATGCTAACAACACAGCATTGCCGACAGCTAATGGGCAAAATGGTTTGATACCTTCCTATATGGTAACCGATCTCACTGCTACTTATAAATTTTCAAAAGGTTTGAATGTAAAAGCGGGCATAAATAATTTTTTTGATGAAATTTATTTTACCCGCCGCGCCGGTGGCTATCCGGGTCCGGGAGTTTTACCCGCGGATGGCAGAACATTTTTTGTAAGTGTGGGGGCGAAGTTTTAAAATAATCACATCGAGTTTTGAGGCCTTCTTTTTTGAAGGCCTCTTTTTTTGCAATTTATTATTTAAATACTTTAAATTCCTTTGTTGCCAGTTCTTGCCAGTTTACTAGAATGTGGCAATACCTATTTGAGCGTATCAGTAAATTGTAAAAAAAAGGCGGACCTCCAAACATTTTTTAATGTTCTGGCATGAAATAATTTGTTCATATAAAATTAAATGCTTCAATTGAACTGTATAGAAGTTAGAAATACTGGTTATTTGGTTGTTCTGTTTCCCGCTCTGCATCCTATTTTTCCTACCTTTGCCAACATTTTCAAAACAAGTTTACAAGCCTTATGGCAGCACGGTATAAAGAATATAAATATTTAAATCTTCCTTCCATTGAAAAAGAAATTTTAGAAAAATGGAAACAGGAACAAGCCTTTGAGAAAAGCGTAGAGCTAAGAGAAGGTGCCGAGCCTTTTGTGTTTTACGAAGGACCTCCCAGCGCAAATGGGTTACCCGGCATTCACCACGTTATTTCAAGAACTTTAAAAGATTTAGTGTGCCGCTACAAAACCATGCAGGGTTTTAAGGTTGAACGTAAAGGCGGTTGGGATACGCATGGCCTGCCGATTGAATTAGGCGTGGAAAAAGAATTAGGTATTACTAAAGAAGACATCGGCGTTAAAATATCTGTTGAAGAATACAATCAAAAATGCCGCGAGGCCGTACTTCGTTACAAAGACAAATGGGACGACATCACTACCAAAATGGGTTATTGGGTAGACCTGAATGATCCGTACATAACATTTAAAAATGAATATATTGAAACCCTTTGGTGGTGCTTAAGCGAACTGTATAAAAAAGGATTGCTTTACAAAAGCGTTTCTATTCAACCTTATTCACCGGCAGCAGGTACAGGTCTAAGTTCCCACGAATTGAACCAACCCGGTACGTACAGGAATGTAAAAGATACAAGTGCTACAGTTTTATTTAAAGCAGCCCCCTCTGTCCCCCAAGGGGGAAATATCCACCCACAGCCCTTGATAAAAGAAAATTCAGCTGATAATGCAAAGGTTTCGCAAAGCTGGACGTTGCAGGGTGGCAAAACCCCTCCCTGGGAGGGGCTTGGGGAGGCTGTATTTTTTATGGCATGGACAACAACGCCTTGGACCCTTCCTTCTAACCTTGGCTTAACAGTAGGTCCAAACATCGATTATGTTTTAGTAAAAACTTTTAATCCTTATACCCACGCTTCACAAAATGTAATTCTTGCTAAAGCATTGTTAGGTAAATATTTTAAAGAAGAAAGCGAGAATGGTGATTTTGAAAACTATAATTCAGAAACAAAATTATTACCCTGGAAAATTTTAGCTGAATTTAAGGGTAAGGAGCTTGAAAATATACAATACGAACCTTTGCTGCCTTACGAAGCAAATTCTTTAAAAGCTGTCCATGAAATCACTCCAATTGCAAAACCCTGGCGAATTTTATTGGGCGATTTTGTAACTACTGAAGATGGTACCGGTATTGTACACACAGCTCCTGCTTTTGGTGCCGATGACTATCGAATAGGTAAAAAATACAACATTGGTATCCTGACCTTAGTTGACCGCGAAGGGAAATTTGTGCAAGGTTTAGGTGAGTTCTCGGGAAGATTTATAAAAGATTATAAAGACGAGGACGGCTATGTTGATGTAAACGTTGACATCGCCGTAAAACTAAAAAAAGAAAACCGTGCATTTAAAGTTGAAAAATACGAACACAGCTACCCGCATTGTTGGCGCACCGATAAACCAGTTGTTTATTATCCTTTAGATGCCTGGTTTATAAAAACTACGGCTGTAAAAGACCGCATGGTGGAGTTAAATAAAACCATCAACTGGAAACCTGCAAGCACGGGCTCCGGACGTTTCGGCAACTGGCTCGAAAACATGGTGGACTGGAATTTAAGCCGCAGCCGTTACTGGGGCACACCGCTACCAATATGGCGTACAGAGGACGGCAGCGAAGAAATATGCATCGGTTCAATTGAAGAATTAAATACTGAAATAAAAAAAGCCAGTCATGTTTTAGGCGGCGATATAAATACACATTACTTACACGATGGCATTTTAGACCTCCATAAACCTTATGTAGATGAAGTGATTCTTGTTTCTGATTCTGGCAAACCCATGCGCCGCGAACCCGACCTGATTGATGTTTGGTTTGACAGCGGTGCAATGCCTTATGCCCAGTGGCATTATCCATTTGGCAAACCTCCTGCTTCTACTACAGCAGGCGACCAGGCTCCCTCTCCTTTAGGAGAGGGTTGGGGTGAGGTTTTTCCTGCATCATTTATTGCTGAAGGTGTTGATCAAACCCGGGGATGGTTTTATACACTTCATGCACTTGCAGTAATGTTGTTTGATTCGGTTGCCTATAAAACAGTTGTTTCAAATGGACTGGTGCTCGATAAGAATGGAAATAAAATGAGCAAACGCTTAGGCAATGTGGTTGATCCATTTCAAACCATTGAAAGCTTTGGCGCGGATGCAACCAGATGGTATTTGATCACAAACGCATCTCCCTGGGATAACCTTAAGTTTGATGTGGAAGGAATTAAAGAAGTACAGCGAAAATTTTTCGGCACTTTATATAATACCTACCAGTTCTTTGGTTTATACGCCAATGTAGATGGATTTAGCTTTAGTGAAGATTATATTCCTGTTGAAAAAAGGCCTGAAATTGACCGGTGGATTTTATCTTCTTTAAATACTTTAATAAAAAAAGTAACTGCTTCTTTAGACGAATATGAACCTACTCAGGCTGGCCGCTTTATTGAAGATTTTGTTGATGAACATTTAAGTAACTGGTATGTGCGTCTTTGCCGTCGGCGGTTTTGGAAAGGCGATTATTCCGAAGATAAAATTGCAGCCTATCAAACACTTTACGAATGTTTAGAAACCGTGGCTCGTCTTATGGCTCCTATTTCTCCTTTCTTTAGCGATGATATGTTCACCAACTTAAACCGGGTTACCGGTAAACATAAAGAAGCTTCTATTCATCATATAAAATTTCCGGTTGCCAAACAAGAATTAGTTGATGATTCGTTGGAAGAGAGAATGCAATCGGCACAAGATGTTTCATCATTGATACTATCTCTACGTAAAAAAGTAAACATAAAAGTTCGCCAGCCCTTACAAAAAGTGTTGGTCCCGGTATTTAACCCTTTAATGCAACAACAATTAGAAAAGGTAGAAGACCTTATAAAAAGCGAGGTCAATATTAAAGAAATTGAATACTTATCAGATACAGAAGGCTTCATTAAAAAAAGATTGAAACCTAATTTTGGCGCATTGGGAAAAAAATTAGGCCCAAAAATGAAAGTTGTTACAACTGCATTAAGTGAACTTTCGCAGCAGGAGATCACCTATTTTGAAAAAGAAGGCCACTATACTGTTCAGTTACATAATGATGAAACGGTGGAAATTCTTTTAAGCGAAGTGGAGATCAGCAGTGAAGATATTCCCGGCTGGTCGGTTGCCTCTAAAGGCGCTTTGACTGTAGCTTTAGATATAAATGTTACTGCTGATTTGCAGCAGGAAGGAATTGCCCGTGAGTTTGTGAACAAGCTTCAAAAGGTGCGAAAAGAGAATGGTTTTGAGGTTACGGACCGCATAGATGTACAAGTGGCCGCAACAAATGGCATAAAAGAATCATTAGCAAAGTTTAATAATTATATTTGCGCCGAAATTCTGGCAGATAAGCTGGAGTTAACAACTCAACTTAACGAGGGGTTTGATATAGAAATTAATGACAATTTATTGAAAGTCATCGTTTTAAAAAAGGGGTAATAACCGTATGGCAACAAAAAAAACAGCACCGAAGAAAGCAGTTAAATCTGCTAAGCCGATAAAAAAAGCTCCGGCAAAACCTGTCCAGAAAGTTAAAGGCAAGCCTGTTCCAGTTAAAGCCAGCACGCCGGCTCCTAAAAAAGCGGTCGCTAAAAAAGCTGCGCCTGCTAAAAAAATTGTGCAAAAGGCAGCTCCAAAAAAAGCATCGCCGGTAGCAAAAAAGCCAATAAAAGCAATTAAACCAGTGTCCAAACCGGCGGCTCGCCCAGTCAAAACCGCCGCTACGCCTAAAAAAGCTATTCCTGTAAAATCAAACGCAAAGCCAGCTTCAAAGCCCCTTCTGCAAGCGGCTTCTAAAAAAACAGAACCGGTAAAAAAGCCGGCTGTTGTTGCTAAAACCCAGCAGGAAGTGAAACCTGCAATAAAACCCCTTGAAAAACCTGTGGCAAAAAAAGAACCTGCAAAACCATCAAAACCGGTGGTGATACCCAAAACATCTACAACGAAATCCGTTAAATACGAACCTGATTTTATGAAGTCTGTTTTGGACAAAAAACAACAACAAGATCAATCTGGCCCATCTCAGCGTTATTCTGATTCAGATTTAACCGAATTCAGAGACCTGATTAACAGGAAATTGGATACGGCTAAAAAAGAGCTGACTTAACTGCAAGGATTTATTACACGTAAAGATGAAAGTGGTGATTTGGATGAAGGTCGTTACATGACCATGGAAGATGGAAGTATGAGCATGGAAAGAGAGCAATTGAGCCAGATGGCCAGCCGCCAGATACAGTTTATTGATCACCTGGAGAAGGCAATTATGCGCATAGAAAATAAAACTTATGGCATTTGCCGTGTAACCGGCAAACTGATTGACAAAGCCCGCCTCCGTGCTGTGCCTCACGCTACTTTAAGCATGGAAGCAAAAACATTAATGAATAAATAATTGCCTTAGAATAAACTTTAGCCCTTCGGTGACGAAGGGCTTTTTTATGAATTTTTGATAAAGAAATCAATCATACAATTGCCAACTTACCTTTACCCAAAATCTTGTACACATGAAAAAAACCTTTGTTGCGACAATTGTTTTTATTTTTTCGATCTATTGTTTACATGCCCAGGTAGTTGCAGGACCCATGTTGGGACAAGTAGAATTACGCGATGCAAAAATTTGGCTGGAAGTAGCGCCAGAAGCAAAAAGCGTTAAGCTGGTGTATAATAAAAAAGGAGAAACCTCTAAAGCAAAAACAATTACCTATAAAGGTGAATTAGGAAAAGAATTTAATCCAATTAAATTTACGGTGGGTGGTTTAGATGTAAATACTACCTATCAATACGGCTTTCTTATTGATGGAAAACGAGTAAAGCAATCGGGCGAGTTTACAACCAAAGACTTATGGCAATGGCGTAAACCGGTTCCGGATTTTTCATTTATTACCGGTTCTTGTTCTTATTTCAATGAACCTGCTTATGATAGGCCTGGCAAACCCTATGGCGGCGATTCATCAATTTTTGAAACCATGGCTAAAGAAAAAGCAGCTTTTATGTTGTGGTTAGGCGATAACTGGTACACCCGGGAAGTAGATTATTTTAGCGTGTGGGGACTTTGGTATAGAGCGCAACACGATCGCAAAAAACCGGTATTGCAAAATTTTTTAAAAGCAATGCCCCACCATGCCACCTGGGATGATCATGATTATGGCCCCAACAATATGGGATCAAATTATATTTTAAAAGACGAAAGCAAAAAAATATTTGATAGTTATTGGAGCAACGCATCTTCAGGACAGGCAGGCGAAGGCATTTATACTATGTTTACTTACGGTGATGCTGATATTTTTTTATGTGATGACCGCTGGTGGCGTAGTGCAGACGATGTAAAGGATTCGATACATGGAAAGCTCAATCCTGATAAAATAATGCTGGGCGAAAAGCAACTGCAGTGGTTGAAAAATTCGTTGCTCCATAGCCAGGCTGCATTTAAAATAATTGTAATAGGCAGCCAGGTTTTGAACCCAGCTTCTCCATACGATAAGCTGTTAGATTTTTCCGCTGAGTATAATGAGCTAGTGAATTTCTTAACAACAAATAAAGTGAACGGCGTTTTGTTTATGAGTGGCGATCGTCATCATACAGAAATTATTAAAGTTGACCGCCCAGGCACTTATCCACTATTCGACCTTACAATTTCGCCACTCACCTCGGGTACCTATAAATTTAGTGGGCCGGAAAAAGAAAATCCTTATCGCGTATTAGGGATTGATGAAAAACAGAATTATGGCAAAATAAGTTTTACCGGCAAACGCGGGTCCCGCAAACTCACTGCAGAATTTTTAGGTATCAAGGGCGAAAAACTTGGTGATTGGAGTGTAATGGAAACAGAATTAAAAACACCATCTCTAAAAAAATAGTCAAAAAAATACTTAAGGTTATGCAGGTTGAATTTTCTTACGATAAAAAACAAGTATTACAAGGATTGCGCTATCATTTTTTAGCCCGTTTTGAAATTCGAACCATGATTATTTTGGTAAATGTATTTGCGGCCAGTTCGGCTGCACTTTTTTATTTTCAAAAGATCACTCCTTTAGCTTTTTTGGTTGGTTCTTTTCTTTGGTTTATGTTGATGATCTCCTTTTGGTTTATTTTGCCAGGCGCTGTGTACCGCCGGGCCGCTACGTTTAAAGATCATTTTATAATGAACTTTGAAGAAGAAAATTTTACCGTTGGCAATGAAAGAGGCTCCCGCTCATGGTCCTGGTCTGCTCTTTCAAAGTTTGTAGAAACACCGAATTTCTTTCATTTATATTTCGATAACCGCTCGTTTTTTTTAGTGCCTAAATATGCCTTTGCCGATTTAGATGCAGTGTATGAAATGCGACAATTATTAAAAAAGAAAGTCGACAAATAAAAATAGCTTTTAACAGCATTTACCTTGATAGCCTCAAGCCCTTAGATAAATTAATTGCTGCAAAATAAGACTGTCCGTTTTTGTCACTAATTACGTCTTAAACCATGCATAAAGAATAAGTGCTTTAAAAAAATTATTAAAAATAGGGGGATAGAAACTTTCTTACATTTACGAGTTAACGGCAACTCTACCGCAAACTTTATCACCACTTAAAGGAGTTCATAATTTTATTTTTCTACAAAACCTTTCTGGCTGTTAAGTCTGCTGGAACATTCCATTCTTCGGCATCTTTAATGCCACATGCGACTGCATTAAAATGAGGATCAAGTCCCTGCTTCCGCTGTTTCTGGTAATCCTTCAGTGCCTTCAAAGCAGGTTTCTGCAGTAAAAGAATAGCCACAATGTTCAGCCAGGCCATCACACCCACGCCGATATCACCCAGCGTCCAGGCAGCTTCGGCTGTTTTTACCGAACCGTAAAATACAGCAAGCAGCAATACTGCCCGCAGTGCCCAAAGTTTCCATATTTTCAAACCTCGCTTGTTCAGATAACTCAGATTGGTTTCCGCAATGTAGTAATAGGCCATTAACGTTGTAAAGGCAAAGAAGAAAAGAGCAACTGCTACAAAAGGTGCACCCAGAGAAGGAAAATGCGTGGCAATTGCCTGCTGTGTATACTGCGGCCCCGTATTGACGCCTGGTAGATTCTCCACTACAAAACCGCCAGCTGGATTTACAACATTGTATTGTCCGGTAAACAGAATCATAAAGGCTGTAGCTGTACAAACGAATAGCGTATCAACATAAACCGAAAATGCCTGCACAAGGCCCTGCTTGGCCGGATGGCTGACTTCTGCTGCTGCTGCAGAATGGGGTGCGGTACCCTGTCCTGCTTCATTTGAATAAACGCCACGCTTTACACCCCAGGAAACAGCCATACCAAACATGCCGGCAAAAGCCGGCTCCAGGTCAAAAGCTGATCGTATAATTAATCCCAGGACTTCAGGCACCTGGCTAATGTTCATCACAATAATGGTAACCGCCATCAGGATGTATGCCCCCGCCATAAATGGTACCACCAGTTCGGCTACCCTGCCGATTCGCTTTACGCCACCGAAAATAATTAAGCCTAACAGAATTGTTATAACGCCGCCCGTTGCAGCCGTAGGTATAGTAAAGGCATTGTACATTCCAACAGCTATACTGTTACTTTGGACGCCCGGCAAAAACAAAGCAGTGCTTAGCATGGTAGCGATAGCAAAAATTACGGCGTACCATTTCATGCCCAACCCTTTTTCAATATAGAAAGCCGGACCGCCACGATATTGACCGTCCTTTACCTGTTTGTAAATCTGTCCCAGTGTTGCTTCAATAAAAGCGGAGGCGGCGCCGAGAAAAGCAATGACCCACATCCAGAAAATAGCGCCGGGCCCACCCATAGCAATAGCAGTGGCGACACCGGCAATATTGCCCGTTCCTACGCGGCCTGCAATGGCCATTGAAAACGCCTGAAAGGAACTCAAACCTTTTGCTGACGACTTTCCATCAAAAAGCAAACGGATCATTGCGCCAATATAACGTACCTGCAAAAAACGGGTAACAATTGAAAAATAAATACCCGTTCCCAGGCAAAGCAAAATGAGCGCATTACTCCAGATAACGTCGTTAATTGCGGTGATGATCTTTTCCATTGCGTAAATTGAAGTAAGGTTGAGTGCAGATGAATCAAGAAGAAAACTGCTGCTAATTTATGAACTATAAGAAATGGAAACTAAATAATATTGCTCAGTTAATGAAATGATAGAACGGGTAAGCTATGGCAGCACCAAAAAACAAGATTATAATCTTCAATTGACCTGCCTTTTGATTTATTAAGCAACTAAATAATGAAAAGAAGTATGGCACTAAGCAACTATGGCGCTAACAGAGTATTTTCAAAGCATTGCTGAAGTGCTAACTTTCAACAACAAATCACTAATCAACGACAAAGCAAAAGTGCAGCTGAACTAATTCTAATACCATGCCTTCGCAAATGTTTTGAACGTTAGCTGCTATTGTTTGGACACACTTAAAACAAAAAGTAGAACATGTTTTGAAATAGGTTGATTACAAATCAATATAGTCTTAAATCTTACAGATTATTTTATCTTTAAAGCATGAGCTTCTATCTTTTACAATCATCTTTTAATTGGAAAGAGCTTTTATTGGGCAGTGAAAATTGGGGTTTTTTACTGGAAGTTGTTTTTCGCAGCTTCATTATGTTTTGCATAATTGTTATCAGTCTCCGCCTGTTAGGTAAAAGGGGCGTAAAACAATTATCGGTTTTTGAATTGGTAGTTATTATTGGTTTAGGCTCTGCAGCTGGCGACCCCATGTTTTATAAAGATGTTGGGTTACTACCAGGTTTACTGGTTTTTGTTATGGTTATTTCCCTGTATCGCCTGATCATGTTCTTAATTACAAAAAGCAAAGTATTTGAGCGAATGGTGGAGGGCAAACCGATCTGCCTTATTAGCGAAGGACGTTTTTCTATTGACAATTTTAAAAAGGAAACACTTTCGTCAGACGAATTTTTTGCGGAATTGCGTATGCAAGGGGTATCGCATTTAGGCCAGGTAGAATTAGGCATTATTGAAACCAATGGAAACATCAGCTTATTATTTTACGAGGATAAGGAAGTAAAATATGGGTTGCCAATTTTGCCGGCTCTTTTTGACAATAAAACACAAAAAATTTTGGGTAACCATTATTACTCATGTGCTTTTTGTGGTTATACCGAAAGGACTAAACAAACTTCGCAGTACTCCTGCCCTTCGTGCCAACGAAAAGATTGGGTTGAATCAATAAATAAAAAAAGGGTACGGTAAATACCGATTAATTGAATGCACTGCTATTTAGAAAAATCGTCTTTTTAATTTTGTGCTGACGGTTGCCGGATTTAACTTTAAAAAACCCGCACAGCAGCAAGCCGCCTGCAACCGGCACAATCTTTTCTAAATTGGAGTTAAGATTTTTTGTTATATCCGCCATTTCTTTTTACTTTATACTACTTTTTATTAAACACTGCTTAATCCGCTCCTTCAAAAACAATTATCGCATCCGTTACCTGAACATGTAAACAAAAAGCACTTTTATAGAAAATAAACTGCTTTCATTTAATTGTTCTATATGCAACCAAATAAGTTTTTTAAAGCCGGGCTGCTTTGCCTTTTTTTAGTCATTGCCTTTAGTGTAACCTGGGAATGGTATTGGCGCAGCAAGGGTTTTCCTGTTTCTTATAATGATGATGAAGCGCTTTGGTCGGAGGAAAGATCAAAAGTGTACCAACCAAATGATGCAACTGTTTTTGTTGGGTCGTCCCGCATTAAATTTGATTTGGATATTCCTACCTGGGAAAAATTAACCGGAGAGAAAGCCATACAACTTTCGATGGTGGGCACCAATCCACGGCCCCTGTTGCATCACCTGGCTAACGATGAAAATTTCAAGGGTAAGCTAATCATTGACGTAACCGAACCATTATTTTTTTCTCCCAATCCCGCAAGGGAAAAATCTGCCAGGGATGGTATTGCTTTTTACAAAGATTATACTCCCGCACGTAAGGTCAGCTCATATTTAAATTACGCTTTGGAGTCGAAAATAGTATTCCTGGAAGAAGAAAAGTTTGGACTGAATGCGCTATTGAAAGATTATGAGATACCCAACAGGGAAGGAGTTATGGAACGCCCTGTGTTTCCGAAAGAGTTTGGATTAACCATGAAAAACCGCCAGGATTTTATGACCGGTAAATTTCTTTCCGATTCTAATCTTCAAAAAAAACAAATTGCAAATTGGACAAAAATGGGAGCTTTAATGAAAGCACCGGCTATTGCCGGCGATTCATTGAATTTGATTTTCGAAGAGGTGAAAAGTGCAATAAATAAAATAAATGCAAGAGGTGGAAGAGTCATATTTGTACGTACACCTTCCAGCGGAGGTTATTTAGAAACAGAAAATTTTGTGTATCCCCGCAATAATTATTGGGAGCCACTATTAAAATATACTAATACAAAAGGAGTTCACTTTAAAGATTACCCGGAAACAGCAAATATGATTTGCCCTGAGTGGTCCCACCTATCATCAAAAGATGCAATTATTTATACAATGGAGTTAGTAAAAATTCTGAAGGAAGAAAAAGGATGGATATTCAAGCAAACACAACCACTAGCTAAAAATTAATTTATATGGCCGTAAAAAATGATGATTTTAAAAAAGCAGGGATCATAGCATTGGTATTAGTAGTATCCTGCCTTGCTTTTTGGGAAGTTCATTTACGGAGCCTGGGCTTTCCAATTTCTTATAACGATGATGAAAGTTTATGGGCTGAAAAAAGAAAATTAATATATCAACCTGCAGATGAGGCAACTGTTTTTATTGGTTCGTCGCGTATAAAATTCGACCTTGATATCCCAACCTGGGAAAGAATTACAGGACATAAGGCCATACAACTATCTTTCGTTGGAACTTCGCCACGGCCTTTATTGGACGACCTGGCTAACGATAAAAATTTCAAGGGAAAAGTAATTATTGATGTTACCGAAGGACTATTTTTTGACCCTCATGAAAAGAGAGCAAATAGCAGTGCGATTAAAGCCCTTGCATATTATAAAGATTGGACACCAGCACAAAAACTTAGTTCGCGCCTTAATTCTTACTTAGAATCCTCATTTGTTTTTCTTGATAAGGATAAGTTTAGTGTTAACGCTTTTCTTAATGACATACCATTTCATAACAGGAAAGGTGTTTTTGTTTTCCCACTATTTCCCAGGGGCTTTGAAATGAATACATCAGGAAGACAAAATTTTATGTCGGAAGATTTTATTACAGATACATTGCAGCACAATAAGCAAATAGCCAACTGGATTTTTTTTGGTGACACCGTAAAAGCACCAGGTATCAAAGGCGACTCTCTTGAAGCTGTTTTTAATAAGGTTAAAACATCTATTGATAAAATAAAAGCAAGAGGCGGAAAAATATTATTTGTACGCACTCCTTCGAGTGGTGGCTATATTGAAACCGAAAGAGTGAATTATCCAAGAGAGCAATATTGGGATAGTTTGTTATCATACACAAATACCCCAGGCATTCACTTTGAAGATTATCCTGAAACGGCAAATTTCGTCTGCCCCGAATGGTCGCATTTAACTCCTCAAGATGCTGTTGTTTATACAAAACACTTTATAAAACAACTGGAACAAAAAGGGTGGAAGTTTAAGTCTTCATCAAAAAATTTATAAACGTTTCACAAAACCAAAAACATAACTCATGGTTTTTAACTCTTACACCTTCATTGCATTTTTCATAGTAGTTCTTGTTCTGCACAACTATGTACCTTTTTCGTGGAAAACAAAAAAAATAAACTTGCTTTTAGCAAGCTATCTTTTTTACGCTGTTTGGAATCCGCCCTTCATTATCCTGCTCTGGCTTTCCACTATTATTGATTTTATTGTTGGTAAACGCCTTTATTCCGAAACAGGTAAATACAAAAGAAAAGTGCTGCTGATGATCAGCCTTGCAGGCAATTTGGGCATGCTTGCCTTTTTTAAGTATGGAGAATTTTTAATGGATAATTTTGTTGCCCTCGTTTCGGCTTTCGGAGTTGAATATGTACCTCCACAATCCAACATCATTTTACCGGTCGGTATTTCTTTTTATACTTTTCAAACCTTATCATATACGCTGGACATGTATAGGAAAAAAGTTCCCCCTGAAAAATCATTGTTGGACTTCTCATTATTCGTCACGTTCTTCCCGCAATTAGTAGCTGGTCCAATAGTTCGTCCCGACCAACTGTTACCACAATTTAAAAAGCCTCACACCGCAAATAATGCTCAACTCAGGCAAGGTTTGTTTTTACTTTCCCTGGGCTTATTTATGAAGGTAGTAATGGCTGACACTATGTTGGCTGCTTCTGCAGATGCTGTATTTGGCGCAGCGCAATCTTTAAATCCTTTGGATGCATGGATGGGCGTATTAGCTTTTTCCGGGCAAATATTTTTTGACTTTGCCGGCTACTCTACCTGTGCTATTGGTATTGCTCTTTGCCTTGGATTTAGTTTGCCCGATAACTTTTTATATCCATATGCTGCAGTTGGCTTTTCCGACTTTTGGCGAAGATGGCATATTACTCTTTCGTCGTGGTTACGGGATTATATATACATACCATTAGGTGGCAACAGGGTAAAAAAAGTAAAGATTTATGGAAACCTTATGATTACTATGTTACTTGGAGGCTTGTGGCATGGCGCCAGCTGGACCTTTGTTGTATGGGGTGGCTTGCATGGCTTATATCTCTGTGTTGAAAAATTGATACAGGACAGACAGATCCGGAAAAAACTAATTGTTGTTCCTATAGAAATAAAAAATAAAGAGGAAGTGAGAACACAAAGTATATTAATGGCCCCACGCTTCTTAACCAAAATTTGGCCGCCAAAATTTTTATATGCACTACTTACTTTTTTCCTGATCAATGTAACCTGGGTTTTCTTTCGTGCTACGGATTTTACAAGTGCATGGCGCCTGCTATCATCCATGTTTGGACAGGTTACTAATGGAGCAGCACTCTTATCGACCCTTTCTATTTTAAAAGTTAGCATTATAACCGTGCTATTAGTAGGCTGTCACTGGCTGATGCGCAATACACGTGTATTAACTGTTGCCAACAAAACACCCTGGTGGTTATTAGGTATTGTGTGGGCAATTATATTAATCTTGTTGATGTTAAGCCAGGAAAGCACCGGATCATTCATCTATTTCCAGTTTTAATATTTCCTTCGGCTACACGCTGATAAAATAATTTGTGAATTACAGAATCAATCATTGCCTTCATTTTTTTATCGTCTCAACATCCTGAGTAAAAGAGTATTCATATAGAAATTATACTACCAGATCAACAAGTGTAATGCGGGTTTTACTATTGCCGTTACCAATTTTAGTCGCTATTTTGGGCTACATCCAATGTTACCTTAACTAACAATACTTATGGAAATCCTTTTTCAAAAGCTGGCCTCATTGCCGGCACGGGTAAAATGGCCAGATCACTCTGAACTAACCAGATCGTTAGAGCACAAAATTTTTCAAATACTTTACTCCATTAAAGGTATTGGCGCATCTGCAGCACTTGACGATTATGAAAAAAGAAAACTTGGCATTTTTAATCTTATTAATTTCTTTCAATTATTTACAGGTCTTAGCATTGCAGTTGCAGGATTGTTTGGCGATAACAGCCTTTCGCCTTCATCGTGGCTTGTAGCCTGTTTTCCAGCATTCATCAGCATATTGGTTTTAATTTTAAACCATTGTAAAAAATACGAAACGGCATTGCTTGCCTATTTCATTTTACAGCCATTTTTTATTTGTGTAGTTTACCTCAATGGTTTAAATCTTGGTCTGGAGCTATTCTTTATTCTTTACGGTATTCTTTCGGTTTTTTTCCTGCGGGATATTGGCTACATGGCATTTACCATTGCTTTTTCCATGGTCTCTTATTTTGTACTTTCCGTGTTTTGCAAAACGTATCAATACCAGTTAGCCAACGCAAATATGACGGTGTACCTGGTAAACCAGGTATTAGCGATCGGCTTTATTTTTTACGGTCTTTTTTTAATTAAGAAAGAAAATACAGGTTACCAATACAGCATATTGAATAAGAACCATGACTTACATTTTAAAAATCTAAAGATCCAAAAACAAAAAGAAATCATACTTGAAAAAGCAAAACAATTAAATGTACAAAAGCACGAACTCACAGAGCTAAATACACTGAAGAACAAATTATTTTCTGTTATTGCGCATGACCTGAAAACACCAATGTATGCTTTACGAAACTTGTTTCGTAATGTGCAACAACAAAAGCTACCTGCTGAACAAGTCCAGGCAATGATACCTGATGTTGTTAATGACCTAAACTATACCATTAGCCTGATGGAAAACTTATTGCTTTGGGCCAAAACCCAAATGGAAGCAGATAAAGTAAAAAAACAAATGGTAGATGTGTCAGAACTTATTAGTGAGGTTGCGCAGTTATTAAGGTTACAGGCAGAAGCTAAGGAAATTTATGTAGAACACAAGGCATTGGCACCCTTGCTGGTTTCCGCAGATAAAGAAATGATAAACCTGGTATTGCGCAACCTGCTTTCCAATGCTATAAAGTTTACGCCTAACAAAGGACAAATCTCTTTGGGTATTAACGAGCTTTCTTCATTTGTAGAAGTGTATGTGCACGACACAGGTACCGGCATTACTGCTGAAGCAATGGAAAAAATAAAAGAAAATAATTATTATTCCACTACAGGCACTGCTTCAGAATCCGGTACTGGCCTTGGTTTAATGCTATGTAAAGAATTTTTAGCAAAACATGGCGGCAAAATGCATATAGAAAGTGAACCCGGAAAGGGCAGCACTTTTTCATTCACGCTACCTCGTACCGATATTTCAGAATGCTAAAACAAATTTGTTTTATTAATAATGACTCTAAAATGTTTTCATAATGCCATCGTCTTTGATCTGCACTTCCGTTACCTTACCATACTTCTCAGCAATCTTACGTATCTCTTCTGCCTTGCCCACCAATACAAACTGAAGATTGTTTTTAGGGAAATATTTCGCAACGATCTCCTTTGCTTTTGCTGCGCTTAATTCATCTACCGATTTTTGAAAATTATTAATGAAGG
>MWVT01000046.1_pt1 | contig 19622 bp, 23 predicted proteins | sample 1047201 | NCBI WGS metagenome assembly MWVT01 (sample SAMN06349988, study PRJNA376086) | soil metagenome | isolation source: TG5-1 sample Antarctic (ecotone) soil | place: Antarctica | collected 2015-01-13 | reverse complement strand
GCCTCGGCGCCGTGCGGCTCGTCTCGCGGTAGTTCTAGCTGAGGTCTCCGGCTCTCTCTCAACTCCGCCTCCAGCCGGTCGGATCTCTCCCGCTCCCGCTCCAGCGCCTCCCGAAGTGTGCTCTCGGTTTGGGCCGTAAGCTCTACTTGAGCTTCAGCCCGCCCGAGACGGTACTGAAGATCCTGTACGACCTCGATCAGTTCCGGCGCAAGCTCGTGAGCGCCCTTCGCCGCATCCGTCCTCATATTGGAACCCGCCGAATCGCTCGACGCAACATCGGCGATGATCGGCGCACCTTCGCCGGATACCCTTCGCCGCTCGCGCAAGGCGTTGAGGGAGTCTATGGAGACGAAGAAGGTCTTCTCTACGCCTTCTCCCTCGACTACGGCCTCGAGTTCACCACGGCGCACGTACGATTGTACCGTTCGGCGAGACACGCCGAGAGCCTTCGCCGCTTGCTTCGTCGTGGTGTACCCAGAGCTTCCGGCAATATCTACCTGTTCTTCGCCGAGTTCGCCGTTATCTTCGTCGCTGGGTTCGGCGGGATTATTCGGCGGAGGTTCGGCCTTGCGGGGACTGTCTCTCTCCATATGGGGCATCTTACCCCTACCCCGGCCCTCTACGCCTGGGAGATGGAAACCTAGTGCGACTCGCGGACGAGCAGGCACCTAGTAGGTAGGGTCTTGTAAGCTACAGCCAAAGGAGGCCGTATGGAGACGATGTACTGGTACAACCCGACGAGCAGGACGATGGAGGACGCGAACGTCCCCATGAATGACGAGCAGGCCATCGATATGCTCAGTCACGATGAGGACTCCGATGGGATCATCGAGTACTACCGGGGGTGGAGGGACAGGCACGGCATTATGGAGGCCCTGATCCGCACGGGAGAGCACTACCGGGACGTACACGCCGGGCGCGCGCCTTCTCTCTAGGGATATATCTGCGCCAGACAGCCACCGTGGTGCCGGAAGCCGCTGTCGGGGAGACTGACCTTACTGGAGCCTCCGGAGACTCTCAGACGAGCATGTCGCGTGACATGGAGGAAGGATCCACAATTGTGGAACGGTCGGAGGAGCGCAATATCTCCACCTGGCGGCGGGTACTGACTTGGTTCGGGTTCAGTGAAAGCGAAGGCAGGGACCTTGGCGCGGGTCGTCGTCGCCCGTAACCGGCCCCTCTCCGAGAGAGGAGAGGGATACTACATGGGTTTAGGGTTAGGCAAGGTCGATCAGGGGATAAGCTCGGTTGACGTTGTAACCGACAAGCCATAGTGCAAAATGCCATATGCCTAGCTTGCCGGGGCGCACTTTACCGGGACTGCCGGAGGGGGTCAGTCTTCGGAGTCGCGTTCCGGCTTCTACGGCCTGGGTAAACTGGTGACTATCGGCGGCGCATCCCCCCTCCGCGCCGCCGACCAGGACTCGCTCTCTGGCGAACGCCTAGGCGAAGCCAAGGAGCTGAAGGGGGAAGTGTGGGGGATCAACCGGAGCTAGAGGAGCGTACCCTGGAGTGTTCGGGGCAGATCGTCCTAGACTGCCAGTGCGGTGACAGGCTGATCCTTCTCGGCCAGGAGGAAGACTGGCGCTCGGAAGGTCGATCGGATTTCGGGTGCGGTTGCGGAAAGAATCTCACTCTTGCCGATCGTCCGGACGAAGAGGTTCTCGCTGTAAAGCGTTTGCTTCATGGCGTCATTAGACCTCCCGGCCGTTAACGCAGCCGACGCTTCCTCTTCCAAGCAGGGAGCCCAGGGAGCCCGTGTTGAATGGAGGGTAGAAAAAGGTGGGGAATCTCTCTTGCAGCTCGCTGTAGCCTGGGTTTGTGCGCCTCTTAGACGAGTGATGCGTAATTGCGAAAGACAGGGAAGGAGCCGAAACTCCATGCTGATACCCGACCTTCTCCCAAAGGTGGCGCCACGACATGGATCTCGACTCCTTCCTGACCTCATTGTACGTTTCGGTCGACGACTGGTGGCAAACGCACTACCTTCCCACCGCTCGCAAACTCGGTCGTCCGGCCCTGCTCGCCGACTCGGAGGTCCTCACCCTGGCGATCCTCGCCCAGTGGCCGCGCTTCCGCAGCGAGCGCGACTTCTGGCGCTTCGCCTCCGCGCACCTGCGCGGGTACTTCCCGAACCTGTGCTCTCAGAGCCAGTTCAACCGGCGCGCGCGAGACCTGGAGCCCGAGATGCGCGCGTTGCAGGGGGCCTTCGCCAGCGAGCTCGTCGAGCCTTCGGCGGTCTACCGTGTCCTGGACACCTCCCTCATCCCAGCTATCGTGAGGGTGAGGGCGTGCCGCAAGGGGCTGTTCGCCGGGCAGGCCTCCTTCGGGAGGAACGCATCCAAGACCGAGTGGGTCTATGGGTTCAAGGTGGCGTTGGTCGTGGACCCGCAAGGCGTGGTGAGCGCCTTCGGACTTGCCCCGGCGGCCTCGGACGAGAGGCCAATAGGGGACGCCCTCGTGGACTCCGACCGCTACGAAGCGTACCTGGCGGACAAGGGCTTCGCGGGGATCGAGTGGGAACGGCGCTGGCTGGAGGAGTACGGGGCGCTGGTGGCGGCCACCCCGAAGAACAACGACCGCCGGGCTTGGCCGAAGGAGGATCGCCGCTGGGCGTCGGGCAAGCGCCAGATCATAGAAGGGGTGATAGGCCAGCTCAAGGACTTCTTCGCTCTGGAGCGTCACCGGGCGAAGACCCTCGGCGGGCTGCTGGCGCGCTTGGCGGCCAAGGTCGCGGCGTACACCTGCGGGCAACGGATCAACGGCTCTCTCGGCCGACCGCTGCGTCACCTGGCGGACCTGTTGGTTTAGCTCATTGCACATCAGTCGTCTGAGACGTGCGAGCTGCACGACCTGAGCCTGTAGCTGCTTCTCCGTGACGCGAACGGCGGCCTTCGTCACGCCGCTCCCTTTCCGCTCCGGGCTTGCTCGACGGCCTCCAGGCCAACCCGCTCCCAACCCCGAAGAGCCTCACGGAAAGCGGCGGGGTCGTTGGCGTGCCCGGCGGCGACCATTGCCTCCTCGTGAGGGTCCTGTACGGAGAGGTCAAGGGCGTCCCTCTCCGCTTCGGATAGCCCAGAGTAGTGCTCTCCGAGACGGGCCAGGGAGTCCCTGCAAAGCTCGTACGCCCACTCGGTATCCCACTGGGATGCAGGGCTTTCGGGGAAGATCTTGCGGGCCAGGCCCATGAGGACGTCCTCAATGTCGGCCAGCGCGAAGACCTGGCCCCGGTCGGCCAGCTCATCGCGCCACTGCCACGCTTGCGAGCGGAGCCGGAGAGGGCTCGTCTCAGAGCAGCGCTTGAAGAACTGGCGCCATTCCGGGTCAGTCTTCAGGAGACCCAAGACAGCGGTGCGGAACTTCACTCGATGCCCTCTTCGTCAGTGTCGAAGAGTTCTCGCACGGCTGCGAGATCCTCCCCCACGTCGTCGCCTTCTTGTGGTTCTGACGGTTTTTCTTCTTCGGGGGTGTGCAAGGGGTGTGGGGTGTGCAGTCCATCGTCCCCATTTCTTGCGGCGTGCGTAGGGGTGTGCAGGTGTGCACTCTTAATACCCCCCCTACCCCACGAGGCATTTTCTTCCGGCTCATACGACGGTGGAGATACTTTAGTCGGCGTATCTATGGGTTTTTCGATTTCCCCCGCTCGGGTTTTTGGCTTATAGAGGGGGGGTGTGCAATGCACACCCTTTTCAGTTGCACACCCCTCTTTTGTCTTACCCCCTGTCTCCCCCCCGATGTCGTTGCACACCTGCACACCCTCGTATTCGGCTTGTAATGCGTCCCGTGCGGGGAGCACCACCACGTCTGCCGGCATCGGCTCCCCGAGACACCACCGGGCGGCCTTTCCGCGCTGATCCTCTTCGTTAACCAGATAGCCCTCGTCCGCCGCTGCCTTCACCCGGCGCTGCGTAGTTGAGCGGTCGAGTTTCAGCTTGTCGGCGATCTTCTTTATGCCGATGTCCTCCACCTCCTCTGGCCGTGTCAGCTCCGCTACCGCTTGGACGGTCTCCTTGACTGTCTTTCGGACGGTGCCCCCGACACCCTCGGAGACGAGATCCGCGATAAGCTCGCGCACGATGGCGTAATCTTCGAGTGTGGCGACGATCCGGCCCTTATCGTCTGTCTCCCGGCTGGCCCGGTGCAAAAGCGCGTGTGACTTAATCAGCCGCAGCACGGCGCCGAAGTCTCGCCTTAGCCTCGTGGCGAGCGGTGGCACCATCTCTGCTAAGACCCGCCCGAACGGTACGCTGACCTCTCGCGTTCCGCCCTCTATCCAGGTCTGGAGCGTCTTCCACCCTTCCAAGCTAACCTCTTCGCGGTCTTCTTCGGCGAGCGCCCTGAATATCTCTTTAGTCTGGAGCCTGGTGTCCGTGACGTAGATCGACAATAGCCGGGTCTCGTTCTCCGGGTGCATCCGGTTTCGTGTGGTTGTCACCATTAGCCCTGTCGGCCCCTCCATCTCAAGCAGGCGAGGCTTAACTCCCTGTGGTGTGCTCTCGGCCGTCTGATATCTGATCCGGTTCTCCGATAGCAGGGACCGGATCAGGTAAGTCTGCATGTCACCCTCCATGCCCGACGCCTCGTAGATCACTAGGAAGCGGTGCCGCATGTCTTCGTCCAGGTAGATCAAAGCCTTCTCTGACATAGAGGTAAGTTCGTATACGGCGCTCTCGGGAAAGCCCGCGACGACGCGCTCTACGAGGTGCGACTTACCCCCGGACGATGGCCCCTTCACTGCCACGCTCACGGGCTTATCGAGGTGGCGGCTATTCAGGCTGAGATACAACAGCCGGACCTGGTTGCTTTCGCCGGCGACCCCCGACCGCTTCAGCGCATCGGCGAATAATGCGGTTAGGTTCTTCTGGCGTGCCAGCGCCTCGCATGTGGCCCACGCGGCATCCCCTCGGGAGGGTGGCGGGCTCCACTCCGGCGCCTCGCCTATCAGGCGCTCCAGCTCCTCGCGGGTCCCGCCGGCGTCCGTCCAGTCGGTGAGATCTCCGCCTCCCTCCGGGACGCCCGGCAAGTTGATTACCTTGACGCTCGCGGCCTTGCCGTGGAGAGAGTGGGCTACATCTTCGGCGTGCTTCCTTCCGGCCTCGTCATTGTGCGCGATGATTGCGACCGGGCGGCCCCGGAGCGCCTCCGAGTACTCATGCCTCCATTTACCCTCGCCTAGCGGGTTCGTAGTGGCGAGGAATCCGAGCTCGGCTGCGGTGTCGGTATCCTTCTCGCCGGCGCACACGAGTGTGCGTGTTCCCTTGTCGGCGGCTAGTAGCTCCTGGAGGCGGTAGAGGACGAGCTGAACATCTTTGAGATTCCATGTCCAGCCGCCCGCAGGATTCGGCTGCCGCTGGCGAAAGTCTTTAGGGTCAAAGCGAACGGTCTGGTAGAGAAGATTGCCGCCCTCGTCCCGGTAGTCGTAAGTCTTGACTATCCGCCCCTTATGGCCCTTCTCTCGCCGCGCGCGCTCGTTGCGCTCGCCGTTTGGCGATGGCCCCGATGCCGGGAAGCCGTGACGGGCTCCACACTTACAATCGCCTGTTAACTTGTGAATGTAGGCTTTGGTCTTATCGTTGTAGGGAGCGGCGCCGGCGAACTCTTCGCGGGAGCAATGCGCCCATTCGCCGTCGCTGGACATAAAGCCATGACACCGCACACTCTGGCCGCGAGGAGCGGTGTCGTAGCCGCCGCAGATCGGGCAGGGCCGCCCTTTTGTGAATCGCTGTTCACGGCTAACGGTGGTCGTTTGTCCGGGATTCACGTATAATTACCTCCAGATTGTGGTTCTGGGGTCCTCTGCTTTGGTCGGTGAGGGGACCCTTTGACTTTCCTTCTCTTAGCCAACTTTCCTTCGCATATAGTCGGCGATGTTGGTAACTTTCTTGCGTAAGTCGTTGTTGATGTGGGTAATGTTTGCGTGCCCTTCCTCCAGCGCATCGATCTCTTTTTCGATGTCTCCAGCAAGGTCGGTCAACCTTGTAAGACTTCGCCAAAGCCTTTTTTCGGCCTGCATTTCTTCCAGTGTTTCGTCTACGTGGTCCTGCGCATCCTCATCTTCTTCAATCATGGTGTCAAAGCCCGCGATGGCACTAACCGTAGTCATATACAGGGTGAATAGCGCCCCCTGGTCTCCCGACCCCTCTAGTTCAAGGAACTCCTCTCGCAGCTTGTGGGCGACGTTTCTGATTGATTCCTCGTAGCCCTGCAGTGTCTCCAGTCGCTTCTCCCCACGGCCGGGCCGCAGGGCCTCACCTTTTGGGAGGGCTGCCACCTTGTAGAAGTCCGCTACCTCTACCTGAAGAGCCCCGGCTATCTTTCGCAACGTCGAAGGACGTGGCTTATGCCTTCCCGCTTCTATGTTCGAGACGGTGTCCGGGTTGGTGGCGGCTATCTCTGCTAGATCCCGCTGACTCCACCCCATAAGGGTTCGCAGTTCCCTTATCCGTTCGCCTATATCTACATCATTCACAAACGACCTCCGCAGCGTGTGCTCACGGAGCCATCATACGGAAGCGCGCGGAGAATTTCAAGGAAATAAAAGCGAAAAACAGCCCTAAATTGCTTGAAATTGGGTGATTTTTCCGTCATAATTACGGTTATAAGACAAAAACAGCCCCGGCGGCCAGCCAGCTACCAACTGGCGTAACCCCGAGGCCCGGCCCAAAGGGAGTCAGCCCAATGGACACCACGAAGGATACAGCACCACCAGCCACCCGCGAACTACGCGGAATCAAGCTCTACAGGGAGCACGGCGACGAGATCATTCACGAGGGACGCGGCGTGTACACCGTGCCCGGCTGCAGCGGCGGTAGCTACCGCGTCGACCTGGCCGTCTTCGGTGGTGAGGAGTCCTGCAGTTGCCCGGACTTCACCGCTCCCCGCCGCAACCGCGAGCCCGGAGAGCCCTGCAAGCATCTCTACGCAGCCACTATCTTCCGCGCCCGGTCCAGGGTGGCGGCTCGAAGGGTACAGGTCGAACGGATGGCGGCGCGGGCCTCGCGCGGCAACCTCGCGGGGCTGGCGGCGTCACTGTGATGCGGGCGATACTGGCGGGCGTCGTCTTCATGGCGCCCACTCCCTTCCTTCTCTTCGTCTTCCCCGGATAGCCCATGCCTACAACGAGAGTGCGCGGGCCACCAACCGGGCCGGGGTCTCGCTTATCGCGGGACTCCGGCCCTTCGTTTCCCATAGATATAGGTAATTTCTCCGCTCGTGCAGATAACTCTTCACTTTCCAGCTAGTAGGTAACGGGGCGGTATGGCCCCCCTACCTCTTCAAGGAGGTGAATGGAATGGTCCATGTCAAAGCATATACCCGCTGGCGCTTCTATCAGCTGGAACATGTCCGCGCTCATTGGCGCTCATCACCAGGCCGAAAGTCATAGGGTAAGAGGATGTTGTAAAGGTCGGGGTCCTAATCGGGGCTCCGGCCTTCGTCGTGCGTAGGTTCGCGCATCCCGCCGGTGGAGAGGCTTATCAGTGGGGCTCTTACAGTCGGGGGGGGGGGTGCAACGGGGTACGGCCGTCGGGGACCGTTGCGGATGGTGGAGGTGCGCTGTAAACCGTGGTCAACGCCTCGTTGCAACGGGGTACGGCCGTCGAGGATCGTTGCGGCGCAGGAAAACAAACCCCTCAAAATGAGGGGTTGTTGCAACGGGGATTTACACTTACGTCCCGGAGAGCTTTTTAGCGGATTGGGGGTATAGGACCCCAGCGGGGCGGGGCTTCGCCCCTTACTGAAGGGAGAGAAGATGAACGGAAAACAGCTACGGAGGCGAAGATTGAGGAAAGGTTTAGGTCGCCAGGAGCTCGCCCGACTTTCGGGGATCTCTGCGAGTGAGATCGCCAAAGCGGAGACCGGCGCCCTCCAGCTTCGGAGCTCACAGGCCGCAAGGCTCTCGGCGGCCCTGAACAGTTCGTAGGAGCTAACGGGCCGGGGCCTCGCTTCGCGCGGGGCTCCGGCCTTTTGCTGTACAAGCACATCAACGCGTAATACCCTCGGACGCCCTTACCCCCGGTTCGATACCTTGCCCCCTATCGGACCGGGACCGAGCGGCTTCACTGGCAAACGAGGCGGCTGTCTCCCGGCTTCCGAGGTGCCTGTTAGGGTGTGTAGTACTCCCGCCACCGTGAGGCCCTATATCTTGCGTGCCGGAGGATTAAGCATTTCACGCCTGGCGTGAGCCGTATACCCTACCGGCCATGCAACTAGACAACGGCAAGGCGACTAACCGCGACGGGCCGCAAGACCGGCGCACCGATGCCGGGGGATCGGATGATACGACCACCCGACTAGGCACGCGCTACACCGTTCAAGAAGCAGCCGAGATCCTGGGTGCCTCCGTTGATGCTGTTAGGGGGCGCATAAGGCGCGGTACTCTCGATAGCATGAGGGTCGATGGCCTCGTCTACGTGCTGCTAGACGAGACTAGCCGCGACCGGCACAGTGAGAAATCGACTAACCGACTAGGCGAGACTAGTACCGACCAACCGGCTGACCCCAACCAGTCGGAGCTACTCGGGGAGTTGCGAGATCAAATCAACTGGCTTCGCCGAGAGGTCGAGCGCAAGGACACGATCATCATGGCCCTCACTCAACGTGTACCGGAGCTTGAGGCTCCGGCTAACAAACCCGTCGAATGGCTCGGAGACGAGGAATCCCTCCGAGAGGACAAGGGCATGAGCACCAGGCCGGACGAGGTACGCCAGAGCTGGCACGCCCCCACGCACGCAGCCCCGCGTGTGCCACGAGGCGTCCCGGAGACGGCCTCCGAGACCTCGACCGGGGCTGAGGTTCGCGAGGAGGATACGGACGAACCTCGGCGCTCCAGTTGGTGGCGGCGGTTCTTTGGCTTTGAGTAAGGAGAGCTTGTGTACGACATGCATACCTGGTCACCGGGGATGGGATAAGGGGTGGCGCGAAGGGGAACGGTCGAGAGGATACTCATATGGTGTGGGGGCCTAGCAATACTGGGCGTTCTGGCAGTCGTACTGCTAGCCCTCGGAGCGTTTCTGGGCAACTCCGACGTCGACATTGCTCCTATCGAAGAACCTATCGAAGATATCTTGGATGGACAAGATGAGGGCGACGACCCCGCCCAGGTGCAACCCGGCGTGCAACCGGTCGCAATAGCGCCGGGGAACGCGTCTGCCCTCGTGGTGAGGGTGTCGGGTCCACAAGGAACCGCTTACTCGGGAACGTACGGTACCAGCCAAGGCGGGATGATACCCGTGGAAGGGGTGTTGGGAGCGGAACCTGCAGAGTATGGGATCGAGGCTGAGGGCGGCGTGTTCGGTGAGGTTAGCGCCATCTTCCGGAAGAGCCAGCCCGTGCCGGGGATGTTGAGGGCAGAGGTGCTGTCGTCAGGAGAGGTCGTGGCAGAAGGATCTACCTCTGAGGGATCGGAATTGGTGGAGGTAAATTGGTCCCCGTAGGGCAGGAGCCGACACAGCGCCGCTCCAGTTGGCTGTACAGATTCTTCTTCGGGCCGTGATGGGAGGGTGGTTTTTTTGCTATAAGCGTTTACTGCTGAGGAAGCACACGCGAAGTAGGGGGGATGATGGTAAGGCGATAGAAAAGGAGTTTTCCCGATGCCCACAGTACGTCTTGGCCTAGTGACCTTGCCCCTTGCCGGGCTGCTCGTCACGTGGGCCGCCGTGGCCAGCAGCACCTTCTTCGACTTCTCCGACACGGTTATCGATCCGGATGAGGTCGCCCAGGCCTACACTTCGGCTGGCTATTTCTGGAGCCAGTTCGCGGGCTACATCCTTGGCATGTCACTGCTGACCATAGGCGTCTTCGCCCTGACCGTCTACTTGTCGGACATCCGCGGGGAACGCTGGGCGTTGGTCGCGATGGTCTTGAGCATCTTGGGCCTCGGCCTGTTGCTCTCACACTACGGCCTTCGCACCTACGCGGTCCCAGCCCTCGGCGGGGCGTACCTTGGCGGGGAAGAAAACGCCGTGGGGATGGCCAACGTCATCTTCGGGAGCCCGGCGGAAAGCGTCTTCTACGCCGCCTTCTTGCTCTATTCGGCGGGCTTCATACTCTTCGGCTTCGCCGTTTGGGGATCGGGAACACTGACCAAGTGGGCGGGGGTTCTCTTGGCACTACACGCCCCGCTCCTTTCCGGACCTCTGCCGGACCTGTTCTCGGTCTTGGGGGCGTTGTTGCTGCTGATCGGCGGCGGGTGGGTCGCTTTCGACGTTCTGCGGAGGCCTCCGACCGGGGTGCGAGTCCGCGCGGAGGGCGAAGTGGAGTCGCAGGGGAGAGGCAGGCGGGCTAGAAGAAGGTCTGGCGCTGCTTAGGAAGCCATAGGCAAAATCTCAAGCGTCTCGACCTGACCGTTTACGAGTAGTCCAAACACGCCGTCGAACGCAAGAGAGTGCTTGAGGCGCTAGGCAAGCAGCGAAAAGGTAGGCCGGATGTGGAAGCACGTCGAGAAAGAACGTTTTCTCTCGGCAGTTCGTGAATAGTGGCGACGGTGGCCCCCTCGAGGTGCACCCTCACGAAAACACGCGAAGTCCCATACTGTAGAGCACTGCTAGGCAATACGGCCTTCGCTCAGGAAGTAGGTATAGAGATGAGAGCTGTCATGCTCGGTTACTGGATAATCTTGGTAGGGATCGTCCTAGATGTTCTAGGAACAGTATGGGACGTGATCGACGATCTAACCGGCGAGCAAGCGCTAGGGGGGCTACTCACCCCCGAAAGATTGAAGTTTTTAGGAATAGTCATAGCGATCTTGGGCCTCGTCTTGGGCTTACGAATGGGGCTCAGACGCCGCAGGTGAGAACACGCTCGAACTTTTAGGATTGCCATAGCCGCACCCACTACAGGCGCGAATTTTTGGGCCGTTCCCGAACGGGTAAGAACAGCACATTACACGTGATGATCGAAGAAGGGAGAAGCGCGTGGATAGGAAGAGCAGCAGGCAAAACAAAGGCGAAGGGACACTAGACAAGGCGAAGGGCAAGGCCAAAGAGGCCACCGGAGCCGTGAGCGGCAACGAAGCGAAGAAGTCCGAGGGGCGCTCAGATCAAAACAAGGGTACCGCCAAGGATAAGTTGGGCAAGGCTAAGGACCTACTTAAGTAGCCTTAGAGGAAGGCTCTGTGGGAAAAGCGACAGGGGAAGGAGAAAAGGATGTACGCCGCGATACGGCAATATCAGGTGGCTGGTTCAGCCGATGAGGCAATACGGGGGATAAACGAGGGCTTCTTACCCCTCATCAAAGGTGCGCCGGGCTTCCACGCTTATTACGCGCTGGACGCCGGGGGTGGCAGGCTTGCCACGGTAAGCGTCTTCGAGGATCAGGCCGGTGCGGAAGAGTCCATCAGGATGGCGGCGGACTGGACAAGGCAAAACATGGCCTTGTTACTCCCGAATCCACCGGAGGTCCTGCAAGGGGAAGTTGGCGCACACGAAGAAGCAGTCTCGGCGGGACCGTTGAGCGCGGCCACGGATTCAGTAGGCGGAGTCACGGATACGGTAGGCGGAGTCACGGACCCGGTAAGGGGGGTCACTGGCGGTCTCTTAGGGGGCGGAGAGAAGCAGCGCTAGGAAAGAGCGGGTACGCAGTACTAACGCAAGAAGAGGCGAGGGCCGGGACTGATCACCCCCCGGCCCTCTTTATATGCCCTCACACTCTCTGGGCTTCCGAGAATGAACACTCTCGGCTACTCGATTACTCCCCTTTGCAGGTCCTTGAGGCGAGCGGTTGCATACTCATGCGGATTGCTCATGGAGGGCGGTATCAAGCGGTGTTGCTAGCGTGTTGCTAGGGTCGGTTGCAGTGGTCGATCTCCGGCGGCGGGGGGTGCAACCGTTTGGATACCGAGGTATCTCCAGCCGGGTGAATGATAGCCCTTGTCCAAGTGGTACCGGGCCGGGACAAAGGGAGCTTGATCGGGGTTATCCGAACTCGAAGACGGGCAACGCCCCCCCGATTAGGCGACAGGCCCCTCGTCGGAGCGGAGGTCAGCCTCCAAGACGATGCCCGCCAGCTCGTCGTCGTCGACTACCACAAGGCGGTTGAGCCCGTGCTCGTCCATCAGCCGGCGCGCCTCCTCGGCGTCTTGGTCGGAATCGATCGTGATAAGCGGACGCATCTGGACATCCTCCAGCGTCACCTGGTTGGGGTCGAGACCTTGGGCGACTACGTAGGCGACGAGGTCGCGGTCGGTGACCATGGCTACCGGCCGGTTTCCATCCATGACTGGCAGCGGCCCCCTCCCCTCATCGATCATGGTCTTGGCCGCCTCCACGACGCTCGCCGAGGATTGAATCGTCGTCACGTTCGAGCTCATTAGCTCCTGTACCTGGGGCATGCGTTCCGCCTTTTTTGTTATCGATCGGGTGTTGCTCCCCGCAGGGGTCACTACTATGGCCGCTACATGGTCGAGCCGGAGATAGATCGGCGTGTCGCGTCCGTTGGCGTCCTTGTAGTAGAACCGTTTGGGCTTTTCCTCCGTCGGCAGTTGCCCCACGTTGACGTTGAACTCATGCGCACTGAAGCGTATCGATGTCCCGTCGAGGAATCGTATGTACACGTCGTACGTAGCTAATCTCCTCTCTGGCCTTCCGGTTGGCCTGTCCTGTTCGCTTAGACCAAGAAACCACCTACCCAGTTACGGCCCGAAGAAGAACCGATACAGCCACGAACGGCTCTGTGTGGGCTCCTTAGAGCCCTGGTATACATCGTCACCATTGCCGCCACCCTCCGAGACCGTCTCGGGGCCGTCTCGGGGCCGTCTCGTGGGGCCTCCAGTTCTGGGATCCGCTGCGCCAGTTGCAGGACGATGGTGTCGTGACGGCGCTTCTCCTCTACGCGGACCTCGCGCTCCCAACGCAGCTCCCCGCGCAGGAACGCCACCTCCTCGCGCAGCTCCTCTACCCGGGCCGGGGACGAGTGGCTGGCGTCCGACCCACCGGACGTCCAACCGTCTGACCCATCGGACGTCCAACCGCTAGTCCCACCGGTCCTATCGCCCATCCTATCGGAAGCCCCATTGTGCCCGTTGTCCGATGGGTCGGCGTACAACCGCACGAGGACGGTACCGTCCTCGCCCGTCTCCCTGTGCAGGGTTCCCCTCTTGAGGCGAGCTCTCACCGCCTCGGGGCTGATGCCCAGGATCTCGCCGGCCTCCTTCACGGTGAAGAGGCGATCGGACGACTGGTAGGACGGCGGTGGGTCGACTGATGGGATGAACGTCCTATCAGGCGGTGGGTCGTGGGGTTCACCTAGATGCGTCATGATGGCAGCTTAAACCAACGTGAACTGAGGGTACAGGGTATGTTAGCCAAACCACAACATGTCGTATGCCTCCTGGGAACGCGCATGCCACCTATCGAGGCTAAACCTTTAGTAGAAACTTTAGACCACGTCGCTAAGACTCTCACGCAGCTTCGCGTCTAGCGTAAGTCGCCTTTACCTCAACCGAGTTGATGTTGTTTACGCACTCTCGATGTGTAACCGTAGCTCCCTAGATCAGGACGCAGACAGAGCACGATCGGTCCCACTAAGAAGAGGGGCACCTGTGTCGAGGGGCATGCCCTATCGGACCGGGGCGATAGGCTCTTCGGTTACTCGCCGAGGTCCTTCGGTACCCCGAGATCCGCATACTCGCGGCACGCTACCAGGCTACGCGGCACGAACTCGCCCCGCCCTACAAGCGCCGTCCTGTCCAGCGGTAGATGAGAGCTATCGCCCATGACCCGGGCCAAGGCCTCGCTACGGTCCCTAGCACCTGCTACGGCTCGCAGGACCTCCGGCGGGTCCGGACGCGGCTCGCGCTTGTAGTCGGCGGTCATGCAAGCCGCGAAAAAGCGGAACGAGTCTTTGAACGCCTCGGTTGGGTCGAAGTAGTACTGCCCTCCATCGGCAAGCTCGAAGGACTCCAAGTTCTCACGCATGGCTTTCTGCAACTTATCGAGCTTGCCTTTAAGTCCCATGTCTTCTCACTCCCTGCTGTCGCTCGAAGGCTTCCGAAAGCTCCTCGATGCGGGCCTCTAGCTCCCGGGTCTCCAACACCTTCAACTCGACCGAGACGGCACGGAGGTAGACGTTGAGGATTTGCGAGCCGACCGCGCCGACACCCTTATCCACACTACCGTCAAGCACGCCGTCCGCCAAGTCCAAGAGCCGGCGCTTTATGTCCGCCACGTCCCGGTTCGGCTTCGACTTGCCACCCTTAGAAGCCGCTCTCCGGCGCTGCTCCGCGTTGGCGGGGTCGTGCCACCAACAATAGGTTTGCGGTGGCTCTACGGTGGCCGTACAGCTCTCTCCATTGCGCTTGATACCGGCGCACAGGGACATTAAGTACGCACCCCCTCCCCTTCGGCCTCCTCCTCGGCGATCTGGGCGTTGGTTTGCGCAATCTCGGCACCGAGAAAAGCGATCGCTTCATCAAGGGAGAGCTTGCTCAGAGCAGCGCGAAGCTCTTTGTCCTCCGCGTTAGCCTGCTGAATTTCTTCGAGTGTCATGCTGGCCCTATCTTCGGCGATCTCACGCTCCAGCCTTCGCATCTTTCGGTCGCCGGCCCGCACGTAGTCGCCCAGGTGGCGCACGAGAGAGTCGTCGTCAACAGCACGGATGCTGCCTGCGTCGTCTATCCAGAAGAGCGGCTCCTCCCCGCCTTCCAAGGCCTGCCCGATCTCGGCCTGAGCCTCCCTATGTAGCCTGGCGTAAACCTCCGGGGGCGACCACGGCGGTTCGGACTCGGCGGTTTCGCTGGCCGCCTTTTCGAGCCCGCTCAAGCGTCTCTTGATGGACATCGCGCCTCCTCCCTCAACTCCAGCAAGCAGGTGCCATCCCAATTATGAGCGTCTTCGCCCCGTCCCCAGCGGAGACCGGGGCGTCCGGCCATGTTGTTGTAGGCGGGAGTCTCTTCGCTCATCGTCCCTCTCCTCTCGTTAGGATCCTTTGGACCTCTTCTAGGTCCCGAGGTCTCCACAAATGGCTTTCGGGGGCCTCCGCGCAGCCAGCAAGGGCCTCAAGCCACATCTCCTGCTCCGGCCTGATTCGGCCGTTCTCGCTCTTTAACTCGGCAAACACTAGGCGCGGTGGTCTCACCAGCACCAGGTCGGGGAAGCCCGGAGCGGAGCGCCTGGAGTCGTGGGTGTGGTAAGTACGCCAGCCGCCCAGTTGTGCGAGCTGCACGACTTGGGCTTGTAGCTGCTTCTCCGTGACGCGAACGGCGGCCTTCGTCACGCCGCTCCCTTTCCGCTCCGGGCTTGCTCGACGGCCTCCAGGCCAACCCGCTCCCAACCCCGAAGAGCCTCACGGAAAGCGGCGGGGTCGTTGGCGTGCCCGGCGGCGACCATTGCCTCCTCGTGAGGGTCCTGTACGGAGAGGTCAAGGGCGTCCCTCTCCGCTTCGGATAGCCCAGAGTAGTGCTCTCCGAGACGGGCCAGGGAGTCCCTGCAAAGCTCGTACGCCCACTCGGTATCCCACTGGGATGCAGGGCTTTCGGGGAAGATCTTGCGGGCCAGGCCCATGAGGACGTCCTCAATGTCGGCCAGCGCGAAGACCTGGCCCCGGTCGGCCAGCTCATCGCGCCACTGCCACGCTTGCGAGCGGAGCCGGAGAGGGCTCGTCTCAGAGCAGCGCTTGAAGAACTGGCGCCATTCCGGGTCAGTCTTCAGGAGACCCAAGACAGCGGTGCGGAACTTCACTCGATGCCCTCTTCGTCAGTGTCGAAGAGTTCTCGCACGGCTGCGAGATCCTCCCCCACGTCGTCGCCTTCTTGTGGTTCTGACGGTTTTTCTTCTTCGGGGGTGTGCAAGGGGTGTGGGGTGTGCAGTCCATCGTCCCCATTTCTTGCGGCGTGCGTAGGGGTGTGCAGGTGTGCACTCTTAATACCCCCCCTACCCCACGAGGCATTTTCTTCCGGCTCATACGACGGTGGAGATACTTTAGTCGGCGTATCTATGGGTTTTTCGATTTCCCCCGCTCGGGTTTTTGGCTTATAGAGGGGGGGTGTGCAATGCACACCCTTTTCAGTTGCACACCCCTCTTTTGTCTTACCCCCTGTCTCCCCCCCGATGTCGTTGCACACCTGCACACCCTCGTATTCGGCTTGTAATGCGTCCCGTGCGGGGAGCACCACCACGTCTGCCGGCATCGGCTCCCCGAGACACCACCGGGCGGCCTTTCCGCGCTGATCCTCTTCGTTAACCAGATAGCCCTCGTCCGCCGCTGCCTTCACCCGGCGCTGCGTAGTTGAGCGGTCGAGTTTCAGCTTGTCGGCGATCTTCTTTATGCCGATGTCCTCCACCTCCTCTGGCCGTGTCAGCTCCGCTACCGCTTGGACGGTCTCCTTGACTGTCTTTCGGACGGTGCCCCCGACACCCTCGGAGACGAGATCCGCGATAAGCTCGCGCACGATGGCGTAATCTTCGAGTGTGGCGACGATCCGGCCCTTATCGTCTGTCTCCCGGCTGGCCCGGTGCAAAAGCGCGTGTGACTTAATCAGCCGCAGCACGGCGCCGAAGTCTCGCCTTAGCCTCGTGGCGAGCGGTGGCACCATCTCTGCTAAGACCCGCCCGAACGGTACGCTGACCTCTCGCGTTCCGCCCTCTATCCAGGTCTGGAGCGTCTTCCACCCTTCCAAGCTAACCTCTTCGCGGTCTTCTTCGGCGAGCGCCCTGAATATCTCTTTAGTCTGGAGCCTGGTGTCCGTGACGTAGATCGACAATAGCCGGGTCTCGTTCTCCGGGTGCATCCGGTTTCGTGTGGTTGTCACCATTAGCCCTGTCGGCCCCTCCATCTCAAGCAGGCGAGGCTTAACTCCCTGTGGTGTGCTCTCGGCCGTCTGATATCTGATCCGGTTCTCCGATAGCAGGGACCGGATCAGGTAAGTCTGCATGTCACCCTCCATGCCCGACGCCTCGTAGATCACTAGGAAGCGGTGCCGCATGTCTTCGTCCAGGTAGATCAAAGCCTTCTCTGACATAGAGGTAAGTTCGTATACGGCGCTCTCGGGAAAGCCCGCGACGACGCGCTCTACGAGGTGCGACTTACCCCCGGACGATGGCCCCTTCACTGCCACGCTCACGGGCTTATCGAGGTGGCGGCTATTCAGGCTGAGATACAACAGCCGGACCTGGTTGCTTTCGCCGGCGACCCCCGACCGCTTCAGCGCATCGGCGAATAATGCGGTTAGGTTCTTCTGGCGTGCCAGCGCCTCGCATGTGGCCCACGCGGCATCCCCTCGGGAGGGTGGCGGGCTCCACTCCGGCGCCTCGCCTATCAGGCGCTCCAGCTCCTCGCGGGTCCCGCCGGCGTCCGTCCAGTCGGTGAGATCTCCGCCTCCCTCCGGGACGCCCGGCAAGTTGATTACCTTGACGCTCGCGGCCTTGCCGTGGAGAGAGTGGGCTACATCTTCGGCGTGCTTCCTTCCGGCCTCGTCATTGTGCGCGATGATTGCGACCGGGCGGCCCCGGAGCGCCTCCGAGTACTCATGCCTCCATTTACCCTCGCCTAGCGGGTTCGTAGTGGCGAGGAATCCGAGCTCGGCTGCGGTGTCGGTATCCTTCTCGCCGGCGCACACGAGTGTGCGTGTTCCCTTGTCGGCGGCTAGTAGCTCCTGGAGGCGGTAGAGGACGAGCTGAACATCTTTGAGATTCCATGTCCAGCCGCCCGCAGGATTCGGCTGCCGCTGGCGAAAGTCTTTAGGGTCAAAGCGAACGGTCTGGTAGAGAAGATTGCCGCCCTCGTCCCGGTAGTCGTAAGTCTTGACTATCCGCCCCTTATGGCCCTTCTCTCGCCGCGCGCGCTCGTTGCGCTCGCCGTTTGGCGATGGCCCCGATGCCGGGAAGCCGTGACGGGCTCCACACTTACAATCGCCTGTTAACTTGTGAATGTAGGCTTTGGTCTTATCGTTGTAGGGAGCGGCGCCGGCGAACTCTTCGCGGGAGCAATGCGCCCATTCGCCGTCGCTGGACATAAAGCCATGACACCGCACACTCTGGCCGCGAGGAGCGGTGTCGTAGCCGCCGCAGATCGGGCAGGGCCGCCCTTTTGTGAATCGCTGTTCACGGCTAACGGTGGTCGTTTGTCCGGGATTCACGTATAATTACCTCCAGATTGTGGTTCTGGGGTCCTCTGCTTTGGTCGGTGAGGGGACCCTTTGACTTTCCTTCTCTTAGCCAACTTTCCTTCGCATATAGTCGGCGATGTTGGTAACTTTCTTGCGTAAGTCGTTGTTGATGTGGGTAATGTTTGCGTGCCCTTCCTCCAGCGCATCGATCTCTTTTTCGATGTCTCCAGCAAGGTCGGTCAACCTTGTAAGACTTCGCCAAAGCCTTTTTTCGGCCTGCATTTCTTCCAGTGTTTCGTCTACGTGGTCCTGCGCATCCTCATCTTCTTCAATCATGGTGTCAAAGCCCGCGATGGCACTAACCGTAGTCATATACAGGGTGAATAGCGCCCCCTGGTCTCCCGACCCCTCTAGTTCAAGGAACTCCTCTCGCAGCTTGTGGGCGACGTTTCTGATTGATTCCTCGTAGCCCTGCAGTGTCTCCAGTCGCTTCTCCCCACGGCCGGGCCGCAGGGCCTCACCTTTTGGGAGGGCTGCCACCTTGTAGAAGTCCGCTACCTCTACCTGAAGAGCCCCGGCTATCTTTCGCAACGTCGAAGGACGTGGCTTATGCCTTCCCGCTTCTATGTTCGAGACGGTGTCCGGGTTGGTGGCGGCTATCTCTGCTAGATCCCGCTGACTCCACCCCATAAGGGTTCGCAGTTCCCTTATCCGTTCGCCTATATCTACATCATTCACAAACGACCTCCGCAGCGTGTGCTCACGGAGCCATCATACGGAAGCGCGCGGAGAATTTCAAGGAAATAAAAGCGAAAAACAGCCCTAAATTGCTTGAAATTGGGTGATTTTTCCGTCATAATTACGGTTATAAGACAAAAACAGCCCCGGCGGCCAGCCAGCTACCAACTGGCGTAACCCCGAGGCCCGGCCCAAAGGGAGTCAGCCCAATGGACACCACGAAGGATACAGCACCACCAGCCACCCGCGAACTACGCGGCCTCGCCCTCTACCGCGAGCGCGGCGACGAGATTAAGCACATCGGCCACGGTGTCTACCGCGTCGACGGCTGCAGCGGCGGTACCTACCGCGTCGACCTCGCGGTGTTTACTGATGAGCCGGAGACCTGCAGCTGCCCCGACTACCAGCGCCACAAGCGACCGTGCAAGCATGTCTACGCGGCGACCGTGGCCCGCGCTAAAGCCCGCATGCGTGCCAGGACGGTACAGGCCGAACGGACGCGGGCGAGGGCCTCACGCGCAAGCCTCGCCCCACTCGCGGCGGCGCTGTGAGGGCGGTTCTAGCCGGGGTGCTCTTCAGCATCCCGGCTTACTTCCTTCTCTACGTCTTCCCTGGCTGATAGCTTATGCCAGCTTCGCTAACGAGGGTGCGTGGTCCACCAGGGGCTCGCGGGCACAGAGATAGCAAGAGGTAACACCGGGCCGGGGCTATCATGGTCCCGGCCCTTTATCGAGAGGAGGATGGATGGAACCCGACACCATGAGGCGCCTAGAGGCCGCTGTCGAGGAGCTGGCCGCACGCGAGTACCCCCAGGTGTGGATAGGCGAGGAGGGTATGACGCCCG
>MWVT01000044.1_pt1 | contig 20033 bp, 10 predicted proteins | sample 1047201 | NCBI WGS metagenome assembly MWVT01 (sample SAMN06349988, study PRJNA376086) | soil metagenome | isolation source: TG5-1 sample Antarctic (ecotone) soil | place: Antarctica | collected 2015-01-13 | reverse complement strand
AAGCATTGAGCTTTTCAAAAGGAACGTGGCTTTAGTTTTAATTGTATTATTCATTTCCTGTTCAGCTAAAAAACAAACTCAACCTGTTCTATTTACATTAATGGACAGTACAGGAATTAATTTTCGTAACGATGTAAAAGATTCCAAAGAGGACAATAGTTTTTTATTTAGAAATTTTTATAATGGCGGGGGGGTAGCACTAGGGGATATTAATAATGATGGTTTATCTGACGTGTTCCTGACTTCTAACCAGGGAGAAAATAAATTGTATTTAAATAAAGGTTCTTTTCAGTTCGAAGACATTTCTGCAAAGGCAGGTTTTAAGCAGGATTCAATGTGGAGTACTGGCGTAACACTGGTTGATATAAATGCAGATGGCTGGCTGGATATTTATGTTTGTAATTCTGGCAATATACAGGATGGGAACCGACGTAATAAACTATACATAAATAATCAAAATCTTTCTTTTTTAGAATCTTCGGCTGAATATGGATTAGACGTTTCCGGTTATGGCACCCAGGCAAGTTTTTTTGATTATGATATGGATGGCGATCTTGACTGCTTCATAATTAATAATAGTCCTATTCCATTTAGCTCACTCAACTATGCAGGTATGCGTGATGTAGATGTTTCTAAATGGAATGTTGATGAAAAGTTGAAGGGTGGCGGAAATCATTTATATCAAAATAATGATGGCCGATTTACCGAAGTTACTGGTGAAGCCGGATTGCATACCGGACTGATCTCATTTGGTTTAGGTGTTTCAGTAGGTGATATTAATAATGATGGATACCCTGATATTTATGTAGGAAATGATTTTATTGAAAAAGACTACCTCTATATAAATAAAAAAAACGGAACATTTACAGACGAGTTAGAAGACCGGGTTCAAAAAATAAGTATGTCATCTATGAGTTCAGATCTGGCTGACATAAACAATGATGGTCATTCTGAAATTTTTACAACCGACATGATTCCTGATGATGACTATCGCTTAAAAACCACCGGTACTTTCGATAATATTGACCTTTTTCTCAGCAAGCAAAAAGCAGGATTATATCATCAATATGTGCGCAACTGTTTGCAATTAAATAATGGCAAGGGTAACTTTTCTGAAATTGCTAATTATAGTGGAGTATATGGAACAGACTGGAGTTGGGGTTCGGTTTTTTTTGATGCAGATAACGATGGACTGTCAGATATTTTTGTTTGCAACGGTATTGCCAAAGATGTAGGCGACCTTGATTTTTTGGACTTTTTCTCTAATGAGGTTTATGCAAAAATGATGGCAACCGGACAGCGTGCCGATATGGATGAATTGCTAACTCATATTCCTGTTACCCAGATAGCCAACAGAGTTTTTAAAAATGTGGGCAACCTTCAATTTGAAGATGTTAGCAAGGTCTGGGGTTTTGACAAGCCATCTTTTTCAAACAGTGTAGCCTATGCCGATTTGGATGGTGATGGTGATTTGGATTTGGTGGTAAACAACGAGAACCAGACAGCTTTTGTGTACAGGAATAATTCGCGTCAGCAGAACGGCAATGCCTATATTGGTGTTCAGCTAAAGGGTAAAGATGCCAACACCTTTGTCATTGGCAGTAAGATAAAATTGTTTAAAGGGGATGAAGTCTTTTACCGGGAGTTAATTCCTTCGCGTGGTTTTCAGTCATCGGTGGACTACAGGCAAATCATCGGGTTAGGAAAGCATACTTACATTGATTCGTTGATCATCATATGGCCCGACAGAACTTTTACAAAGTACGATCGTCCCGCGTTGAATAAAGTACATTACCTGCAGCAGCCTGCAGTCAAAGGTCCATTAGCATATTCAAATGATACAATAAATACACGGAGTTCAGCATTGCTTCAATCTTTACCAACAGTTTTTGACAAGCACGTAGAGGATGATTATGTTGATTTTTATTACGAGCGCAATTTGCCCGAAGTGCATTCGCGGGAAGGGCCGCACATTGCCAAAGGGGATGTGGATGGCGATGGATTAGAGGATGTGTACATTGGCGGAGCGAAAGACCAGGCAGGACAACTTTATATGCAAACAAAGGGAGGAAGCTTTGTAAAAAAAGAGCAGGCAGTGTTTAAACAATACCAGGATTTGGAAGATGTAGCTGTTTTATTTTTTGATGCCGATAAGGATGGGGATCTTGATTTGTATATTGGTTCTGGCGGTAACAATGTACGTCCCGGTAGCCGGGAGATACAGCACAGGTTGTATAAAAATGATGGTAAAGGAAATTTCTCTATTGACACAAAATCTTTTCCCGATAACAATATGAACATTTCGGTTGCAACAGCTAACGACTATGATGGCGATGGCGACGAAGATCTTTTTGTTGGAAGCCGGAGCGTACCGTTTGTTTATGGTCAAACGCCGCAGAGTTATATCTATCAAAACGATGGCAATGGGCATTTTAAAGATGTCACACCACCTGCTATAGCTGGTGTAGGCATGGTAAAGGGTGCTGTGTGGGCAGATGTAACAGGCGACAATAAAAAAGAGCTGATCATAACGGGGCAATGGATGGCAACAAAGATTTTTACCTATAGCAACAATACATTTGAAGAAGTAAAGAATACAGGTTTACAAAACCTGTTTGGCTGGTGGCAAACTTTATCGTCAGCGGATATAAATGGAGATGGCAAACAAGATTTAATTATCGGAAATATTGGTGAAAATTTTTATCTACGGCCGGATGCCTCAAACCCGGTGAAGCTGTGGATAAGTGATTTTGATGGCAACGGCACACCCGACCAGTTTTTAACAAGGACGGTAAATAAAAAAGATGTTCCTGTGTTTTTAAAAAGAGAAATCACAGACCAGTTTCCGGGATTGAAGAAAGACAATTTGAAGCACAGTGATTATGCTACCAAAACGATACAGCAATTATTTGCACCCGGGGTGTTGTCCAAAGCACAACAGCTACAGTTCAATTACTGTCCGTCGGTTATAGCTCTTAATAAGGGGAATGGAACATTCAACGTGCAGGCTATGCCGCTGATGGTACAGCTATCGAGTGTCAATGCCATTGCGGTAACAGATATAAACAATGATGGAAGCATGGACTTGCTATTGGGGGGCAATTTATTTGGCTTTCCGCCACAGTTTGGTCGGCTGGATGCCAGCTATGGTCATGTGCTGATGAACAATGGAAGGGGTGTGTTTCAGTGGATGGACAACAAAGCATCGGGACTGAATTTACGGGGCGAAATAAAAGGCATCAAAGAAATAAAAGGTACAGCAGGCAAACAATATCTAATTACGCAAAACGATCAGCTACCTGTGCTTTACCAGGTGAAGAAATAACCAATGAATCGAATCAAATGTATCATATCGGGTTTTGTTATTTTGATCATCTTTATTGTGACGAGTTGTTCTTCAAAAAAAAAGATAGAGCATCCTTTATTTGAAGCTTTAGACAGCAAAAGCACCGGGCTTGACTTTAGCAACAACCTAAGCTACACGCCGGAGTTCAATCTTTTTAAATACATGTATTTTTATAATGGCAGTGGTGTAGGGGCAGGCGATTTTAATAACGATGGTTTAATTGATTTATTTTTTGGCTCCAACCAGGGGCAGAATAGACTTTTTTTAAACACAGGTTCTTTAAAGTTTAAAGATGTTACTGCCGGTGCTAAAATTCCGGCGGATGGCGGCTGGTCAACAGGTATTTCCGTCGTGGATATTAATAACGATGGTTTGCTTGACTTATATGTATGCAGGGTGGGGCAGTATGAAACCTTGCATAGCAAAAACCAGCTTTTGATCAATAAAGGCGTTGACAATAATGGCACTCCTCAATTTGTTGACATGGCAAAAGAATACGGGCTTGATTTTTCCGGCTTTACTACGCAGGCCGCTTTTTTTGATTATGATAATGATGGCGATCTTGATATTTTTTTATTAAATCATTCAGTTCATCAAAATAATAATTTTCGTCCCCGCTCTGTTTTCGATGGTACATATGATGTATTATCCGGCGACAGGATTTATCGTAACGATGAGGGAAAATTTATTGATGTAACAAAAGAAACTGGTATTTACAGTACTGCTATCAGTTATGGTTTGGGTGTGGCTGTTGCAGATATTAATCTTGATGGATATCCTGATTTGTATATTGGTAATGACTTTCATGAAAACGATTATCTATATATCAATCAAAAGAATGGAACGTTTAAAGAGGAGGGAACGCAGCAACTTATGCACACAAGCCAGTATTCGATGGGGGTGGATGTTGCTGATATTAATAATGATGGCTATCCCGAAATTATTTCAATGGACATGCTTCCTTCCGATCCGTATATTTTAAAACGTTCACTGGGAGAAGATACTTACGATCTCTTTCACGAAAAAGTTGGCATGGGTTATTCTCACCAGTTTACACGAAATAATTTGCAGTACAACCGGCGCAACGGAATGTTTAGTGAAATAGGCTTGTATAGTGGTATTGCAGCAACTGACTGGAGTTGGGCGCCCTTATGGATGGACTTTGATAATGACGGTCTGAAAGATCTTTTCATTTCCAATGGTATTCCAAAAAGGATGAACGACATTGATTATGTAAACTTTGTTAGCAGCGGGGAAGTACAACAGAAAATAAGTAATGATGATATGCAGGGAAAAGATATTTCTTTGATCAGCAAATTCCCTGAAATAAAACTTCCTAATAAGTTTTATAAAAACAACGGTAGTTTTTCATTTACTGATATGGAAGGAAATATAGCAGGCAATACTCCAACATTTTCTAACGGTGCTATTTATGCCGATTTAGACAATGATGGTGACCTGGATATAGTTGTAAACAACATAGACAATCCTGCATTATTATATGAAAATAAATCCACCGATTCTGTCGGTAAAGCTTCTATTCAAGTGAAGTTTAAAGGGCCGCCTAACAATGTAAATGCCACTGGCGCAAAAATTATTTTATTTAGCGGCCTTCAAGTAAGAACTTATGAAAATTATCCCGTTAAAGGTTTTCTATCAAGTATGGAAATGCCTTTGCATATTGGATTGAAGGATACAAAAGTGGATTCGATGTTCGTTGTATGGCCTGATCGAACTCAGCAGCGTCTTGTTCTTTCAACGGGCAGTACAACACATACGGTATCTTATCAAAAAGAATTACCTCAATTTAGTTTTGCTTCATTAAAAAATCACGATCCCAATACGACATTTCCTGTAACAGATATTACGGCAGAAACGGGCTTAAATTTTTTGCATACCGAAAATCGATTTGTAGAATTTGATCGTGAACCCCTGATACCGCACATGGTATCTACAGAAGGACCAGCAATAGCAGTTGCCGACATCAATAAAGATGGTTTAGAAGATGTATTTATCGGCGCTGCAAGAGACCGTAAGAGTGCAATTTTTCTGCAGCAACCTTCGGGCAAATTTTTAAAAACAGCACAACCGGTTTTGGATGCCGACAGCATTTACGAAAATACCGATGCATGTTGGGCTGATGTAAATAATGATGGCAATCTGGATTTGATTGTAGCCAGTGGTGGCAATGAATTTTATGGCCCCGATTTTCACAATACCCCAAGGATTTATATCAATGACGGCAAGGCTGTTTTTACAAAACTCCTTAATCCATTTGGGTCTTTGTACATGACCGCATCTTCCATTGCACCTTACGATTTTAACGGAGATGGCTATATTGATTTTTTTATAGGAGGAAGAGCCGTGCCCTGGGGTTATGGCGCAATACCGCAGTCTTATTTTTTTATAAATAATAAAAACGGAACGTTCAGCGATGTAACGGACCGGCATGCAAAAGAACTTTCCAGTGCAGGCTTTGTAACAGATGCGTTGTGGCTGGATATTGAAAAGGATGGCGATAGCGATCTGCTGCTTTCTTTAGAATGGGGTGGTATTGTGGGCTTTATTAATGATGGCGGAAAATTTACTAAAAAGTTATTAAGCGATAAAAAAGGGTGGTGGAATTTTATTTTACCGTGTGATGTAGATGGGGATGGGAATATTGATCTAATTGCGGGTAACCTTGGCTTGAATAGCCGGCTAAAAGCTTCGCCACAGCAACCTGTGCGCCTTTATTATAACGACTTTGACGGCAATGGGAAAAAAGAACAAGTGGTGACTTATTACGTGGCAGGTAAAGAAATTTCCTTTGCAAACAAAGCTGAATTAGAAAAACAAATACCAGTTCTGAAAAAGAAATTTTTTTATGCCGAAGATTTAGGTAACGCATCACTCACCGAAATGTTTGGAAAGGATAAATTATCAAAAGCGGATGTTTTAACCGCCGACTATTTTTCCAATGCTGTTTTAATGAATAAGGGTAATCTTAATTTTGAAACTAAAGCTTTGCCTTGGCAAGCGCAACTCTCTTCTTTTAAAGACGCAGTAATAGTAAACGCCAATGACGATAGCAGGCCGGACATTTTATTAGTAGGCAATTACTATGATAACAATATAGAGATGGGCCGATACGATGCGGATTATGGAACGTTGCTTATTAACAACGGGAGCGGAAATTTTACCTGCAGTTTGTTAAATGGCATTGCAATAAAAGGGCAAATCAGGCATGTAAAAAAAATTGCTATTGGCAAAAACCAATCTTACATCTTAGCAAAAAATAATGATAGTCTTAAAGTGATAAATTTTACGAACAAGAAATAACTTCATCTCGTTTCATCTTATGAGGAGTAAAGTTCCTTTTTGGGAAAGCTTATTTACCGGTTGATGAACTAATTGAAGACATGGTAAAAAGAAGCTTTTTGTTTACCAGTTCCGAAATACCGGTTACATCTGTATAGCTTACGGGGTTACCGAGTGGGTATTGATAGTTGGTTTCCCATTTCACCTTTCCTGTGGCAGCGTCGAGCGAAAGAAAATGTAGTTGTGCTGCTAAAGTAACAACGGTTGTCCCTATACGGTCGCTTTTATAAAGCACATCGCCAATTATAATGGAGCCGTCTTTAGCTTGTAATAATTTTCTTTTCGCAGTTAAACTTTTCAAACCACCATCATAATCATTTGTGGCGAGTAGTGTATTCCATTTTTCATTGCCATTCCTGGAAAAACAAACAATTCTTCCATAAGCCTGATAATTCTTCCATAAAAAGCAGCGAGATAAATTATAATATCCCCGGTGGAAGTTTCCACTAGAAATCAATGATATAAATTTATTAGTGCATTGATGGGCAAAAGAGAAACCCCCTGCGCAAAGCAATAATTAAAGAAAAAATATTTTAGCTGCTCGTTGTTGCATCTTCTTTCTGTGTGAAAGGTTACTCTTGATAAAAGCTATCACTACATCACAGGCCAATAAAGTTTGGTTACCCATTTGGCCGTATCCGGTTCTTTTCTTCTGTCAGTAATTAGTGATTGAAAGGAAATTGCCGGGGCAGTTCTATTAAAATCCTGAACATAATTTTCCATTTCTGTGAATGCTTTTTGTATTGTATAAGATCCGCCATTTACTTCGGTCACAATAATATTACCTCCACCAAGCATCCATCTGTAAACAACGTCACCTTCATCGCTTAATTTTTTATTAACAGGCAGGGCTATTCTTGTGAAAAACATAAGGCTGTCAGTCGTGTTAATATGTAGCATTGGGTGGCCGGTTTGCTTAGCCCCGTTTTTTACCGCAAAGGCTTGCAATTTATCAATTAAGCTATAAATGTTTTCTGTGTTTGGAAACCCTTTAGTTTCAATAGAGGTAGAAATCAGGTTTGAATCTACAACATGTTCTTTTTTTATGTTTATTCCATAAAGGTTGTCCTGGATTTCATGAAATTTTTTTATGCTTTGCAGGATGGTTTTGAAATCTTTATTAATATTTCTTGTTTTAAAAAATGTTTGCAGGCGTTTTGCAGGGTTAGCTGGAGAAAGATTTTGTGCCACCCAACTCATCTTCACGCTGTCTTCTTTTATTGGAATAAAAAACAACTCTGTTTGAAATGAATCAGTGTTGCCTTTCAAAGTCAGAACAATAGAACTCATTCTTTTCTCAAGAATGTTATATGTGTTACCGTTATATCGAAAGCTTTGTGACTTTTCGTCTGAAACAAATGCGCTATCATATTCCGGCCACCACTGGTTCCACTTCTTCTCATCTAAAATATTTCGTGTAAAACCTTTGGCATTAGCAGCTATGTTTAAACTTTCACGGATGTGAATGCGGTTTGGAATAATAAAATACAAACAGCTAATGCTTATCAATATAAAAATTATAAAAAGCAGCAACCAATTCTTCATAAGGCCAAAGTAATTAATTTTTAAGGCACCAAATTATTGCTAAATAACGCTAAATTCATTCTTTACTAAATATAGCTTTCATGAACCGCTTCCTTTTCTTCATTTTCTTATTTGCGAGTACCATTTCTTTTTCTCAGGACCCATGGATCATCAAAGCCGATAAAATTGACCCCTCCAACTATTACGGTGTTACTGTGGCAAATGGCATGATCGGCATTGTATCGTCTCCCGAACCCTTTAAAGTAAAAGATGTAGTGCTGGCAGGTGCTTATGATAATTATGGCCGCGGTCGTGTAAGCAACTTCCTCCGCAGCTTTAATTTGTTAAACATGTATTTAGATATTGATGGCCGGCGGATTGCCGCAGGCAGTGCCACAAATATGAAACAAAGCCTTGATATGCAGGGAGCAAGTTTCACCACAACATTCGATTATGAGGATAAAGCTATTGTTAGCTATACCTATTATTCTCTTCGCCATTTGCCTTTTACTGTGTTGATGGATGTTAGCGTAACTGCAAAAAAAGATATTTCTATTTCCGGCAGTTCGGTAATGGAGGCGCCGGACGCTTTGCGTGATGTTCAGAATTACTACAACGAAATTGACCGTCCACATGTAGTAATAAGTTTACTCACATCTGTTGCAAAATCGCCTACAGGCAAATTACTAATGTGTGCCTCTAATACATTTTTATTTAGCGAACCTCATGGACAGGAGCCCCGCGTAATTCATGAAATGTGGGACAATAACATGCACCTGATGAAGTTCGGTAAAACCATTAAGGCAGGACAGAGTTATCGTTTTTCCATAGCTGGTTCTTCAATTACAAGTGCACACCACGATGATCCATTGAACCAGGCAGAAAGGCTTACCATTTATGCAAAGCTTGAAGGCAGGGATAGACTCCTGCAATTCCATAAAAAAGGCTGGGACGAAATTTGGAAAAGTGATATTCAAATAGATGGCGATGCGCAGGCGCAGCAAGATGTACATAGCATGCTATACCATTTGTATTCATTTGTTCGTGAGGGCACGGCATATTCTGTATCGCCAATGGGATTAAGTGGACTAGGTTACAACGGACATGTTTTTTGGGATTCGGAATTATGGATGTATCCTGCATTGTTGGTAATGAAACCTGCGCTGGCAAAAAGCCTGATCGAATATCGTTACCAACGATTAGATGCCGCAAAAAAGAATGCTTTTACATTAGGATTTAAGGGGGCTATGTTTCCCTGGGAAAGTGCAGAGAGTGGGGTGGAGGAAACGCCGGTGTGGGCTCTCAGCGGACCATTCGAACACCATATCACTGCCGATGTAGCAATCGCTACATGGAATTATTTTGCCGTAACGCAAGACAAGCAATGGTTGCGTGAAAAAGGATGGCCCATTCTTTCTGCAACCGCCGATTTTTGGGCCAGCCGTGTTGAGCGAAATGGCCCCGGCAAATATGATATTAAAAATGTTGTAGCGGCCGATGAATGGGCGGAGAATGTGGACAATAACGCCTTTACCAATGCAGCTGCAAAAGCAAATCTTCAATATGCAAACCAGGCGGCCCTGATTTTAGGCATAGCGCCAGATGCAGATTGGATGAACGTAGCGAACAACATTCCTATTTTAAAAATGGAGAATGGTGTAACAAGAGAACATGCAACCTATAAGGGAGAAGGAATTAAACAAGCCGATGTAAATCTTCTTGCTTATCCTTTAAAAGAAGTGACTGACCCAAAACAAATTCAGAAAGATTTGGAATATTACGAAACCAGGGTGCCTAACGAAGGCACACCAGCCATGACACAGGGAGTGTTTGCTTTACTTCATGCAAGACTGGGAAATGCAGACAAAGCCTATCATTGGTTTAAAGATGCGTATGAACCTAACCTACTGCCGCCGTTTAGAGTAATTGCTGAAACAAAAGGGGGCACTAATCCATATTTTGCTACAGGAGCAGGAGGTATTCTACAAGCGGTTCTTATGGGTTTTGGGGGCTTAGAAATAACACCCAAAGGCCTTACGCAAATCAAAACAGTTTTGCCGAAGAATTGGAAGAGCCTGACGATCAGCGGGGTTGGTACTGAAAAGAAGACCTATGTAATTAAATAAATTTCTTACCTTAACTTTGATTTTATACGCTTGAAAACCCTGGCAGCCATATTATTCATGCTTATTCTGGTATTCAACTTGTACGGATACCGGTTCGTTATTGCCAGCATGCAAAAAAATTCGGTTGCAGTAATTGAACAACAGGTAGATAAAAGCCAGTATAAGGATGCTGAATTGATCTCCATCAAAACCACATTAAACTTACCTTACTATACAAGCTCACCTGAATATGAAAGAGCTTACGGATCAATAACTATTGATGGTAAGGAATATGAGTATGTGAAGCGAAGGGTTTACCAGGGTACCTTAGAATTATTATGCCTGCCAAATAATACAAAAACAAAACTGCAAAAAATAAGTAACGAGGTAGCACAATCATTAGCGGATGGACAGGCTACAACACCGGCTAAAAAATCCGGCACGGTTCTAAAAATTAGTTTACCCGATCTTTTTCAACCTATAGATTCAAATCTTCCTTTGCCAACTTTATGTGCAAAACAAACTTACTTTTCTTCCAACATCACTGTATCATTGGCCGGTTATTCCTCACGGCAGGAGCGTCCACCGCAATCAACGCATTTAACTTCCTGACCTTATTGCGTTGAATTTTTAAATACATAAAAAAAATAATGAAAAGATTTTTCTTTCTACTGTGCATTACAGTATGCCTGTTTGCATGCAAGCAAAAAGATTACACTAAATACACCAGCAATCCAATTCTTTACAGCAAAACAGTAAAGAAGCTGAACGACGTTGTGCTTTACAATAACTTTTCACCGGTTGTGGCCTCACGCAATTATGCTTATGCAAACATTGCTGCATACGAGTGTATAGTTGCCGGCGACAGCAGTTACAAATCGCTAAGCGGGCAAATAAAACACTTGCCGCAAATGCCAAAGTTAAGTAGTGATAAAAAGATAGACTACCATCTTGCTTCTTTATTGGCATTTGTAAAAGTGGGTAATGCCGTAACATTTCCCGAAGGTGTGTTGATGGATTATTACAATAAATTGAAAGAAAGTGCCGATAGTGCCGGTATGCCATCCGAGATATTAGAAAATTCAGTAGCATTGAGCGATACCATTGCAGCTACAATTTTAAAATGGAGCAAAGGTGATAATTATGCCAAAACGCGAAGCTCTGAAAAGTACACCGTAAAGCAGGAGGATGGAAGATGGATACCTACGCCACCGGCTTACAATCAGGGACTGGAACCGTTTTGGTGCGATATTCGTCCGCTGGTTCTGGATTCCGCTACGCAGTTTTTACCTCCGCAGCCTCCGAAATACAATATGAAAGATACTACTTCGGCTTATTGCAAAGAAGTAATGGAAGTTAAGCATATAGTAGAAAATTTAACGGAGGAACAAAAGCATATCGCTGATTTTTTCGATGATAATCCATTCAACCTGCATGTAACAGGTCATGTAATGTATGCTACTAAAAAGTTTTCGCCGCCCGGGCATTGGATGAATATTGTTGGTATAGCCGCGCAAAAATCCGAATCAGATTTCAATAAATCCGTTGCTGCCTACACTGAAACTTCCATTGCATTGTTTGATGCTTTTATTGCCTCCTGGAAATCGAAGTATTTAGCCAATAGTGTAAGGCCGGAAACGGTGATCAACAAACTTCTTGACCCTGCATGGCAACCCTATCTGCAAACCCCGCCATTCCCGGGTTATGTAAGTGGTCACTCTGTTATATCAGCTGCATCTGCCGAGGTAATGACGGATCATTTTGGAGAAAACTTTGCTTACCGTGATTCATCGGAAAGAGAGTTTGGCATTGCCGATCGTTCATTCAAATCTTTCCGGCATGCAGCTGACGAAGCCTCCTGGTCGCGGTTGTATGGTGGCATTCATTTTCGTTGCGACCTGGAGCAGGGCAATATAGTAGGAAGGAAATTAGGAGAATACATTGTAGGAAAATTAGAACTTAAAAGGCATCAAAACCAAAATCAACTTTCACAACAGAACAAATAATGTGTAAGGAAAAAATATTTTATATACTAATCCTTTGCTTCATCGCTTACATTTCAAATGCGCAAGGCTGTGTAGCCATTCGCAGCAATGGTGCTACCTGCACCATGACCGGGGCACACGATGATCATATTTCAAGCAACCAAAACCACTGGACGTTAGGCGTCAATACACGCTATTTTAAATCGTACAAACATTTTGTAGGTAAAGTAGAGCAGCACGAAAGAGAAGAGGCTGGTTCCGAAGTGATCAACTATAATTTTTCAACCGAGTTGATTTTATCCAGTCAGTTTAATTCACACTGGTCAATTTGGTTTTTGCACCTATCATTAGCAATGTCCGTTCTTCTTTGTATGAACATTATGGCAAAACAAGAAACAACATCATTCGATGCCGGCCTTGTGCCAGGCATTTCTACTTTTTGTTTGTTCCTACACGGGCTCTCGTAAGTAATGAAATAACAAAAACAGGAAATAAAGTTTTATTAAGTACCTTTTAAGCTTCGTATTGTTTGATAATTTTTACCTCTTATTCATGAAAAGATTTACATCTCTGCTCCTTGTTCTTTTTGCAATAGTCCAGGTACAATCTCAAAGCGTTAAAACGCCTGATGTTATTTGGGGAAAGCTTTTTGAAGAAGTACAGTTGAAAAGAATTTTTCCGGATAATAAAACCTTCGTTGATGCAGTTCCTAAATATGCACCGGACATCATTCTAAAAAAATATAAAACAGCCATTGCCGATTCTGCGTTCGACCTGAAAACATTTGTTACTGCAAACTTTAATTTACCGCAAACACCATCGGTTAAAGTGAAAGAAGGTTTGGCATTAAAAGCACACTTAGAAAAACTTTGGGAAATATTACAACGCAAAAAAGATGTAAAGGATACGAACAGTTCATTGTTGGCTCTGCCCAAACCCTACATTGTTCCCGGTGGTCGTTTCCGCGAAATTTATTATTGGGACAGCTACTTTACTATGTTGGGTTTAGTGGAAAGTAAGCGGTTCGATTTGATGGAAAACATGCTCGACAATTTTAAATTTTTAATTGATGAATATGGGCATATTCCGAATGGCAACCGCAGTTATTATTTGAGTCGTTCGCAACCACCATTTTTTGCTTTAATGGTTGATCTGTTGGCTCAAAAAAAGGGGAGTGGAGCTTATAAAAAATATTATAGCGCCCTGGTAAAAGAATACAAATGGTGGATGGAAGGCGAAAAGGATTTAGAGAATAATGGTGCGCATCGCCGTGTAGTGAAATTAAAAGATGGATCAGTATTGAACCGCTATTGGGATGATAAAAAAGCGCCGCGGGAAGAATCATTTGCCGAAGATGTAGCCAGTGCAGAAGAATATAAAGGAGATGATAATATGGCGTACACCAATTTAAGGGCCGGTGCCGAAAGCGGCTGGGATTTCAGCAGCCGGTGGTTTGCCGATACCATGCATTTAACTACTATTGAGACAACTGACATTATTCCTGTTGATCTCAATTCTTTATTGTACAGTTACGAAAATATTTTAAGCAAAGCAGCTGCTGCAAGTGGCCAAAAACTAAATACCGCCTACTATAAGACCAGGGCGGAAAAAAGAAAAAAAGCTATTCAAAAATATTGTTGGAATAAAGAGTTAGGCTTTTATTTCGATTACCATTTTAAAGACGGTAAAACAACTGATAAGTGGTCTGCCGCAGGTGCTATGCCGCTCTTTGCCAATGTCGCTACTAAGGAACAGGCAGCGTTTATCCAAAAAGGAATAAAAGAAAAATTACTGAAACCAGGTGGTATTGTAACCACTGTTTATCATACCGGTCAGCAATGGGATGCACCTAACGGCTGGGCTCCTTTGCAATATATAGCTGTTAAAGGATTAATGAATTATAACTACAATGAATTAGCAAGAACCATCGGTGAACGCTGGATGGCGGTGAATGAAAAAGTGTTTTCCAATACCGGCAAAATGCTCGAGAAATACAATGTAGAAAATACCAACCTCGAAAGCGGAGGCGGCGAATATCCAACCCAGGATGGCTTTGGCTGGAGCAATGGAGTGTATCTTAAGTTTCATCAATTGTTTAAAGGAAAGACAACCATACATAAGCCCGGGAAAGCTTTTTAACCTGGCTGGGTATTGTTTTAATATGCCAAAATTGATGATACACAAACCTGCAGCATATAAAAATTAAATGACACGCCTGATTATATTTTCAATACAAATTGGTCAGCTTTAAATAGCAAAGTTTACAATCAACTTACCTCCGTACTCACCCCACTGGCGCAGCACTTGATTAAGGGACTTCATCATTGTTGGGCGGTCAACTTTTTTACCCTTTGTTGCAGGCGTAACAGCATTCATATTTATATCAAACACTTCAACCTTGGTTGCAAACCAGGTAGCGTGCAGGCGCGGAATACCTACACCCAATATCATTCCGGGCAAGCCATGAATACCTTCGGGGCCGCCACTGATCATTAATTCATCGGTATAAAAAGCAAATACGGCAATGGTGTCGGCTAAGATGCCAATTGCTTTTCGGCATTCGTAACCTGCAATCATCCTGGTATCAGGACTGAGTTTCCATTTTATTTTTACCAGGCTGTCTTCCATTAAAAAGGTTTCTTCAAACACGGGTTTTTGTGCAATGGTTTTGCCGGTTTTATAATCTGTAAAAACTACGTTCTTATCAGCAACGGGGCGGTACCAGCTACGCGGATCAATATCCGCTTCTTTACCCGGTTTGTAAATTGATCTCGTGCTGTCGCCTATGAATTGATGATAGGTGATGGCTTCTTTTGGTAAACGTTCCTTTATGCGTTCAAACCACTGAGGATCCATGGTTTTATATGAAGCATGAACGTTGAGCGTTTTTTCAAACTCTATTTTCACCTTGCCAAAAAAATGTGTTTGCGTTTGTGCCTGCCCCAAAACAATGGTGCACAATAGTATGGTTGAAAGAACTGTTTTTTTCATGATAATTATTTTGTGCCTGGCATTTTATTGAACGACCATTCGAATTTTAAAAGAAAATATTGACTGATGCGTGAATAACGTTCTTCGGAAATAAAGTTGCTGCTGATGTTGCGGTTAAAACCACGGTTCTGATCTAGAATATCCATTGCCATCAGTAAAATCTTTCCCGATTTATCCTTAAATATTTTTCGGGCAATATCTGCATTCCACAAAATAATATTTGACCGGGCGCCAAAGCCTTCGATCTTTTGTTGCAGGTCAAAGTTTACATCTGAATGAAGCTCTAACTTACCAGGTAACACTAAAAATCCAGTTGCATAACCGCCATAGGTAAAATAGTTATTGGTGGCAGAACGTTTAACTGATGTTGTTTTAGAAGAATTACGTCCGAGCTTAGGCCGCAATTCAAAACTATATTTATCCGGAAAAGAATAATTTAAGCCAATGCTGGTTTCTACATTTATATAGTCAGTAACATTTTTATTAAGGTTTACAATGCCGTTGTACCGACCACCATTACCATTTAGTTGCACACTAAAATTCAACTTTTTTTCACCCTGACCTTTATTCCAGTTACCCCAGAAATTCCAGTTTTGATTCCCATCAATATTCACCGGCATAGATGTTCGCTTACCCGAAGGATCAATAGTACTGGCATTGGTGATTGCATTATCTGTTACGTTATAGCTTAGGCTGATCCACATTCCACTTCCGCTTAATACTTTATAATTGTGATAGAAGGCATTGAAGTTGTGATTGAAAGCAACTTTAAGTTCGGGGTTACCTATTTGCTCGAACAGTGGATCGTTGTTGTTCCGGATGGGCTGTAACTGGTCAATGGTTGGCTGGCGGGTCGTGCCGCGGTAATTAAAAGAAACACTGCTTTGCGGCTTAAACTGGTAACTGATCTGCCCCTGCGGAGTGAGGTTTAGAAAATCGTAATCATTCCTAACATTATTATCAATATTATTCAGTTTCAACTCAACCGTGGAAATGCTCGAACCAAAAGCAAACTTAAGTTTCTTATCTATGAACCTTAAAACCGCTATACTGCTGTGCGAATAAGCGTTCATGTCAAAATTGTTGCTAAAAGAAGAATCAAGTACATCGTATTTTCCGTTATTGCTTTTATTAAATGAATTGCGGTACGATTCGGAATTGTTGCGGTTGTGTGCATAATCCAGCACCAGGTTCCATTTTGCAGAAAGCGGTTCATTAAATGTAAACTTGCCACCAATAGTTCTGGATCTTCCATCAAAATCTTTCATCTGGTCTACTATTTCCGAAGAATCAAAAAAGTTATTGGTGTAATAATCTGTATTTGAATACAACATAGATTCCTGCTCATCTTGTGTAATACCATAACGCAGTGTAGCGAGCAATAACCTGTTCTTTTTATTGAACATTTGCTTATACACTAACGAATTGTCATTCTGCAATCGCTTGGTATCATTATCTCTTTTTTGATCACTCAGATAGGTCTTTTGATTGTTGAGCGAATCAAATAAATAATCGCTTTCAGTATTTGCTATTAACCCGGAGGTTTTATAAATACCTGAAGTAGTAAATTTTAAAGAAGCCAGCGAATCTATTTTCCATTCGTACTTGCCGGTAACAGCATGTTGCTCATTCACCCCGGTGCTTTTTACATACTTATTTGTATTGGTAAGAAAAGGGAAGGTGCTTTGAGTAAAACTTGATTGATCGTTATCTGTATTCAACCTGTTGTAGCGGTACGATGTATTTACGCTTTGTTTATCGGCATTCCATTTATTACTGAATAAACCGCCTGCTGTATACGCATGAGGCAACCCACGCAAACTCCAGTCACTAAATTCATCACTACTTCCAAAGCTGTAATAAAATCCACCTATCTCATCATACTCCATATCGTTTTCCATTCCCAACTTCTGGCGGTCTTCCCAATTTAAACTACTGGTATTTATATCACTTACCGTTCCATATAAAGCAACTTTCTTTTTACCGGTGAAACGGTTGTACAAGCCTTTTGCATCTACTATTTTATCAAAATCGCTACCCGCTGTCAGCTTTCCAAAAGGGCCTTTCTTTTTGTCTTCTTTTAATTTTATGTTGACCGTTTTTCCTTCGTTACCCGATTGTATGCCTGTTAAGTTTTGTTGCTCCGTTTTTGTATCGAATACCTGCACTTTATCTACAATTTTGGCTGATAGGTTTTGAGTAGCCATAGTAGGATCGTCGCCAAAAAATTCTTCACCGTCAACCAGTACTTTTTCTACGCGTTTACCCTGGGCAGTAATTTCTCCTTTGCTGTTTACCTGGAAGCCCGGAAGCTTTTTCAAAAGATCTTCAACAGTGGCGCCTTCTTTTACCACAAAACTATCAGCGGTAAATTCAGTTGTATCGCCTTTAATTCTAATGGCCTGACCGCTGCGAATAATAACTTCTTTAAGTAAGAGACTTTTTTGAGTCAGGGGCACATTGCCCAGATCAAGGTCAGCATTTTTTATTTCTATATCATCGACCAGGTCAGCAAACTTTGGGTAGGTTATCAGCATCACATACTTTCCAGTTATAAGCCCTTCTATCGTAAACTTTCCATCTTTATCGCTGCGGGAAAAACTAACAAGTGTGCTGTCTTTTTTTTGAAGCAATGAAACCACAGCGTTAGAAAGTGATTTTTTTTCTGCGGTGTCTTTAATGGTTCCTTTTATGGATAAGTTTTGTGCTGTAGCATACTGCAAAAAAGAAAAGCAGGTTAGCAGTAGCAGGATGATTTTTCTCATTGTATTGATTTGGCAATTGGTCCGTCAAAGCTTTAAAAACATATACTCATTCCAAAGCAATGAAAGTTAACTTTACGTTATAACGTATTTGTTTTAATATCTATTTACGAAAAACTTCGCACAAAATAGTATGAACACAAAAGACAACAAAACCACTCATCATATAAAGAACGAAAAAGAAGGCATATCCAACAATGAAAATGAGCCGCTTGCATCTACAGCCAACATTGTCCGGTATGAGGATGCGAACTTTATAAACACTTCAGGTGCCGTATGGAATTATTCTATTTTATACGATGATGATATTGAAACATTCCGCCACGGCACTCATTACAACCTCTATAAAAAATTGGGCTCCAAGCCATTTACTGTATTAGAACGCGAAGGTTTTTATTTTGCGATCTGGGCGCCAAATGCAACCATGGTTTCCGTAATAGGATCGTTCAATAACTGGAATACAGAAACACATTTGCTTTATCCACGGTTAGATAAAAGCGGCATCTGGGAAGGATTTATTCCCGGGATAAAAAAAGGCGAACTTTATAAATACCATATTGTTGGTTACAAACAAAGAGTAACAGTTAAGGGTGACCCGTTTGCAAATTATTGGGAGAAACGTCCGGCAACATCATCTATAACATGGGATTTAAATTATAGTTGGAAAGATGCCGCCTGGATGAAGCGAAGAAAAAGATATAACGCATTGGATGCACCGTGGAGTGTTTACGAATTACACCTTGCAAGCTGGATGCGGCCGGAAAAAGACAATGAAGAATCTTACAATACATATCACCAGATATCAGAGCACTTAGTTCCTTATATAACTGAAATGGGTTTTACACATGTAGAACTGATGCCGGTAATGGAACATCCTTTCGATGGGAGCTGGGGTTATCAGTGCACTGGTTTTTTTGCACCTACATCAAGGTTTGGCGAACCCGAAGGTTTAATGCATCTGATTGATGAATTGCATGGTGCAGGCATTGGTGTTATTTTAGATTGGGTGCCTTCGCATTTTCCTTATGACGCACAAGGCCTGCATTTTTTTGATGGCACACATACTTACGAGTATGCCGACATGCGCAAAGGGTATCATCCCGATTGGAACTCTTACATATTTAATTACAAAAGAGGAGAGGTGAAATCTTTTCTTATTAGTAATGCACGGTTTTGGTTCGATCTTTTTCATATAGATGGCATACGTGTAGATGCGGTTTCTTCCATGCTGAAATTAGATTATTCCCGGGAAGAAGGCCAATGGGAGCCAAACGAATTTGGCGGTAACGGAAACCTTGAAGCAATTGCATTTATTAAAGATTTGAATGAAACTATTTACCGCGATTTTCCCGATGTACAAACCATTGCAGAAGAAGCGACTGCTTGGCCGGGTGTAACTAAACCAACCTTCGATGGGGGCTTAGGCTTTGGAATGAAATGGATGATGGGGTGGATGCACGATACTTTGGATTATTTTAAAATTGATCCGCTGGGTCGTAAACATCACCAGGATAAGTTTTCATTTAGTATGATGTACTACCCTGATGAAAATTTTATGTTGCCGCTCAGTCATGATGAAGTAGTGCATGGTAAATCGCCAATGATTTATAAAATGCCGGGGGATGAATGGCAGAAGTTCGCCAACCTGCGTGCACTTTATACTTATATGTGGACGCATCCCGGAGGGCGCCTTCTTTTTATGGGTAATGAATTTGGACAAACACGGGAATGGAATTATAAAACCGAGTTAGACTGGCACCTGCTTGAGTTTAAGCCACACCAGGGCTTGCAGCTTTGCGTTAAAGACCTGAATGTTTTATTAAAAGAAAATCCTGCTTTGTACGCAGATCAGTTTAATACTAATGGTTTTGAATGGATTGATTTGAATCATCGTGATGAGTCAGTGATTGTGTATCACCGTAAAGGAATAAAAAAAACAGATGAACTGTTGATCATTCTT
>MWVT01000041.1_pt1 | contig 20435 bp, 15 predicted proteins | sample 1047201 | NCBI WGS metagenome assembly MWVT01 (sample SAMN06349988, study PRJNA376086) | soil metagenome | isolation source: TG5-1 sample Antarctic (ecotone) soil | place: Antarctica | collected 2015-01-13 | reverse complement strand
CGGACTGCGTACTTTACAGGCGAGGCTTGATAGAATTACAAAAACAACAAGAGAGGTAATTGATTTTTTAAAAAGCCATCCAAAAGTTGATCAGATCATTTTTCCTATGGATGAAAGTTTTGCCCAGGTATAAGGATTTCGAACAGAAATAATATGATCGCCCGCTTTTACATTGGCAAACACGCCAGCAAAAATTGCAGCCGCTCCATTTCCAAAAACCAAACAATCCTCTGCTTCATCCAACGCTGCCAGCTTTTTTCTTAAAATATCAGTTGTTGGATTTAGACCGCGAGTGTACAGATAACCTCCCATTTCATCATCAAATGCTTTTCGTAAATCTGCAATGGAATTAAAACTAAAATTGCTGGTTTGCATGATGGGCGGGGCCACCGCATTGAAATAATTTTTCCTGTCTTCACCTAATTCATTGATGATATAAGAAATGTCTGAATCCATAGCGTTTGTTTGATTACCGCAAGTTAATTGCAGATTGCAGATTGCAGATTTTAGATTTCTCATTTCAGATTTCTGAGCCTTAAACCTTATACCTTTTACTTCCCCTCTTTTACCTTTACTTAAGCATATCACTTCTTTCAATTGCCTTTCCTCTTCCTCTTGTTACTAGAAAATAAATAATTAAGAATGCTGCAAAAACTGCAATACCAGTCCAGGCAAGGTTTGGCGTGTTAATCCATATGCTGATACCCACAAAAATATAAGCAGCAATAAAGATCAGTGGCAATATTGGGTACAACTTCATTTTATAAATACCGGTTCCATCCAAATGTTTAGTTCGCTTGCGCAATATAAAAATAGTAGCTGCAGAAGTAGCCATACCGATGGAATCTAAAAAAATAGTAAACCCTAAAATCTTATCAAAGGTTTTCGCAAAAAATAAAACGATAATACCAATGGCTGCAAAGGCTGTTAAGCTTACTGTCAACACATCTTTCTTTTCATCTCGCCTTTTAAATGCCGCCGGTAGAATTCCATCTTTACTCATAGCAAACATTACACGCGGATTACTTAAGAGCAATACATTGACATAGGCAAGCACGGCAATAAATAATAATATGGAAGACACAAACCGTCCCGTAGGTCCAAACATTTTTTCGGCAACAATAGAAGCTATACCACGGGAAGTTTTCAGGTTTTCAAAACCAATAGCATTATAATAAGCATAAGAAACCGCCATGTATAACAGGATAATTACCAGGATGCCAATAAAAATTCCGCGGGGAATATTTTTACGTGGCTGCTCCACCTCTTCTCCAAAATTTATAGATTGCTGGTAGCCACCGTATGTAAAAGAAACAGCAATCAACGCGACGCCAAATGATTTTATATAATCATTCCAGGAGTAATCTTTCGCAATAGTCGTAACGGTTTCCGCATTTTCATTAAATGGGAAAAAAATAGAACTGATAAGAAGTACCAGCATTCCAATTTTAATGATCATTAACACGTTCTGTGTTTTGGCACTCATGCGCAACCCCATCAGGTTAATACCATAAAAAATAATTATTGGCACCATGGCAATGAGTGATCTTATAAATGGATCCGGCTCTGTAGCAAAAAGTATTTGTGCAATATATTCACTCCCAATCAATGAAACACCCGCCATAGATGCAGCATTTGAAATAAGAATTATACAATTAATAGCAAAGGCAATAGATGGATGATAACATTCTGCAAACACTTTGTAATAACCGCCGGTTACGGGAAAGCGTGAACCAATTTCTGCATAAGTTAATGCACCGCACAAGGCAATTAAACCGCCTGCACCCCAGGCAATAAAAAAAACAGAAGGTGTAATGGCTGCATTGGCAGCATCGGAAGCGGTACGAAAAATACCCATACCAATTACTAACCCAACAACAATCATGGTTAGATCAAAGAGCCCAAGCTTTGGTTTTGATGTCATGGTTTGAAGATAGGAAAGAAGAGGAATATTGAACAAGGAAGAAGGAATGAAAAATTAAGAAGGAAAATTTTCAATTCTCAATGTTCAATGATCAATGACGAAATACAAGGAAATTTTCAGCGCATTATTCCGTACGTCGTTAAAGACTAACTTTCCTGTAATGAAAACACAGCGGAATACAGCGCCTTTAAATATATAGCCATAACACGCCGAACTGTTTAAACTATAAAGAAAAATAGAATATATATTGATTGTTGCCTGCGGGCGGGTCCGGACAAACGAGCGAAGCTTTTCGTTTGTCCTTGAATTTTTTGTTACTTTTTGTTCCAAGACAAAAAGTAAAATAAAAAAACTAATGTAAAAATATATTAAAGAAATCTTTGAGATCCCTCCTTCGTCGGGATGACAAACAAAAAGTATGATTGAATGCAGGCAGACTGACTGTGCAAGTGTCGAATAGAATTACCAATCGTACAAGTGTGCGATCCTTCATTCCTCAGGATAAAAACTGCCCAAAAGATTAATAGGAGCAATATAGCTTAGTACAAAATATTTTCTCATGTATTTATCCACTTGGCTACATTTGCGTCATAAATTGGTTGGCGCCTCGGTGCCATGAAAAGGGAAGCCGGTGTAAATCCGGCGCTATCCCCGTAGCTGTAAATAACGCCCATCCCGATAGGAGAGTTAGGGAACAGTTTGACAATAATGCCACTATTAATTAATGGGAAGGCGATTGAACTGTGTTATAAGCCAGAAGACCTGCCAGTTTCAAACAATAACCATTTACGCTTTCGGGTGAAAGGCAGGAATGTAATTGCGGCTTCGCTTTTATATTTCATCATTTTTTCCGGGAGCAGTCACTAAAAATTTTTATATGAAAAAAATTTTTGCGGCTGCTGCTATATTTATCAGCAACCAGGTTTATTCGCAAACAGACAGTTCAGCCAATTTAGATGAAGTAGTTGTTTCCGCGAACAAGTACGCAAACAAAACTTCACAAACCGGTAAGGTAATTACGATTATTACAAGACAGGACATAGAACGGGCGGGTAGCAAAGACCTTTCGCAGCTATTGAATGAACAAGGAGGGATTTACATTAACGGAGCTAACAGTAATCCAGGAAAAGACAAAAATATTTACCTGCGGGGCGCAAAGTTTGACCATACTTTGATAACTGTTGATGGCGTTCCCGTTTATGACGCCTCAGGTATTGGAAGCAATTTTGACATCAGGCAAATACCAATTGATAACGTTGAGCGTATTGAGATTTTAAAAGGAAGTCAAAGTACATTGTATGGCAGCGATGCTATTGCCGGCGTGATCAACATCATTACACGTAAAGGAAATAATAAAGATGTGGGTGGGTATGGTTTATTAAGTTATGGCAGTTTTAAAACTGTTCGTGCTAATGCGGGACTAAATGGAAAAAGCAAAAAACTGGATTATAATATTGGATACAGTTTTTTTGACACGGAGGGTATAAGTGAGGTTGAAAAACCGGAAATTGTTTCAACTAAATATGATAAAGATGGCTACCAGCAAAACGCTGTACACGCAAGCCTTGGCCTTCAGGCTACTCCTTCTATTCGCCTGCAACCCTACATTCGTTTTTCTAAGATCAAAGGCGACCTGGACGGAGAAGCATTCGTAGACGAACAGGATTATACTTATGCTGCTGAAAATTTTCAAACCGGTGTTCGTAACGAATTTATTATCAATGGAGCGAAATTAAATTTGCTGTATAATTTTAATCGCACTAACAGAAGTTATACAGATGATTCTACAAAGAGCATCAATAGTTTTTATACTTATTCAAATGCCAGTTATAGGGCCGACGAACATTTTGCCGAATCTTATATTGTTCTGCCATTTTCTAAAATAAAACTAACTGCGGGAGTTGACTATCGTTTTTCAAAAACGGATCAATCATCATTATATGTGTACTCTCCTTTCCCTGCTGCGACTTCAAAAATAAATGATGATAGTGCCAGGCAAAACCAACTCGGCATATACAGTGCTATAAATGTAAATACTGCACAAAATATTAATCTCGAGGCTGGTGGAAGATTTAACCACCACTCGGCTTATGGAAATAATTTTGCGTTCAATATCAATCCTTCTTACTTATGTAAGAATATAGTAAAAGTATTTGCAAACGTTTCAACAGGTTATAAAGTCCCAAGTTTATACCAACTGTATTCAGAGTATGGAAATGGCGATCTTGATCCTGAAACTTCATTGAACATAGAAGGCGGTTTACAGTATTTTTCTAAAAATCAAAAAGCCAATGTTCGCTTTACTTATTTTAATCGCAAAGTTGAAGATGTCATCGTCTTCTTTTATAATTCCACTACTTTCCAATCGCAATATATTAACCAGGATAAGCAAAAAGATAATGGACTTGAAGTGGATGGCAAATGGGATCTTTCTGATAAAATGAATCTGAAACTTTTCTATTCACATATTGATGGAGAGATCACGACAAAAAATAATGGAAAAGACACTAATTATTTTAACCTGATCAGGAGGCCTAAAAATTCTTTTTCACTAACGGTTGAAGGTAACCTTGCGAGGAAATTATATATAAGCGCACAATTACAGGCTTTCGGAAAAAACAAGGATGTATATTTTGATCCTGTAACATTTGAACAAAAAAATATTACCCTTGATAATTATATTTTGATAAGTTTTTATACAGAGTACCAGTTTCTAAAAGGTAGATTAAAATTGTTTGCAGACCTCCGAAATATAACTGATGAAAATTACCGGGAAATATATGGTTACAGTACGCCGGGCTTTAACGCTTATGCCGGTATCCGTGCTGCGTTTTAGTAAGATTGTGAAGGTCTATAAATTATTACCTGGTTAAACGTGAAAAGTGAGAAATGAAAAAAGATACAGCTTTTGACGTCTCACATTTCACGTTGGACAGTTCGTGGAACCGCAGCAAGAAGGTTTTTTAAATTTGCGTAAACCAACTCCATGGAGATCAACTTTAAAGATCTGCTCACCGTAAGCTTTACACTATTTGCTGTAATAGATATTGTAGGTGCAGTGCCCGTTCTTATTTCATTAAAAACCAAGTTGGGTGGTATTAATGAGTTCAGGGCAACACTGGTTTCCGGAGCCCTTATGATTTTATTTTTTTTATTGGCGAACCCTTCCTTAACCTCCTGGGTGTTGATGTACGGCCGTTTGCCGTTGCAGGTTCTATCGTAATTTTTTTAATTGGCCTGGAAATGTAATCGGTTTTGAATTTTTTAAAAGTGAAAAGGATGTACGTGCTGCGACATTAGTACCCATTGCCTTTCCGCTAATAGCGGGTTCGGGAACATTGACCACTATCATTTCTTTAAAAGCGAATTATGAACAGGTGACAGTGTTAATCGCTATACTTGTAAATCTTATTATTGTTTACATTGTTTTAAAATCATTATGGTTTATAGAACGTATTCTTGGGCCTGCCGGACTGATAGCCGTTCGAAAGTTTTTTGGTGTAGTTTTGCTCGCCATTGCCGTAAAGATCTTTGCCCCAAATGCACAAGGGTTGATAAAGTAATGTGCTGATGTGCTAATTTGCTGATGTGCTAATACGGAGACTTTAAAGTTTGACTTTGCTCATTAGCTAATTAGCAAATTATCGAATTAGCAAATTAGCCGGCCTCGTAGTACAATGGATAGTATAAGGGTCTCCGAAGCCCTGGATCCGCGTTCGATTCGCGGCGAGGCTACATTCATTTGTTCTTTACAGTTTGATTAACTTCGGCTGCTTCAACTAAAGCCGCCCTTATTTCAATACCTCTCTTGATATTACCATTTTTTGTATTTCCGATGTGCCTTCACCAATTGTACAAAGCTTTGAATCGCGATAGAATTTTTCAACCGGGAAGTCTTTTGTATAGCCATAGCCGCCAAAAATTTGTACAGCATCAGTAGAAACTTTTACAGCCACTTCGCTTGCATAATACTTAGCCATCGCAGAAACTTTGGTCATGTTTTCGCCGCGGGTTTTTAAATCACAGGCTTCGAGTGTAAGTAAATTAGCGGCCTCAATTTCTGTAGCCATATCGGCCAGCTTAAAAGCAATTCCCTGGAAAGACGCAATAGGTTTATCAAACTGGTGACGTTCTTGCGAATATTGTAAAGCCGCTTCGTAAGCGCCTTTCGCAATGCCCAACGAAAGCGATGCAATAGAAATTCTTCCTCCATCTAAAACTTTCATTGATTGTTTAAAACCCTCACCTATTTCACCCAAACGATTGGCATCGGGGATCACACAATTTTCAAAGATCATTTCTGCTGTCTCCGAGGCACGCATGCCCAATTTATTTTCCTTTTTACCTCCACTAAAACCAGGTGTTCCTCTTTCTACTACAAAAGCGGTTGCATTATTTTTTGTTCTTGTTTCTCCTGTGCGGCAAATGACCACGGCTATATCTCCGCTTTTACCATGAGTAATCCAGTTCTTTGTTCCATTAATTACCCAATTATCTCCATCACGGGTGGCGGTGCATTTCATATTGCCGGCATCGCTTCCTGTATTGGGCTCTGTCAAACCCCATGCTCCTATCCATTCTGCAGTTGCTAATTTTGGAAGATAGCTGCGTTTTTGTTTTTCACTACCAAACGAAAGAATATGACCCGTGCACAATGAATTATGTGCAGCAACACTTAACCCTATAGATCCGCATACTTTAGATATTTCTTCGATAATGGCTTTATATTCAAAGTAACTTAAGCCGGCTCCGCCATATTCTTCGGGCACTAATACACCCATCATACCCAGGTCTCCTAATTTTTTAAAAACCTGTACCGGAAATTCCTGGCTTTCATCCCATTCCATTACATGGGGCTTAATATGTTGTTGCGCAAATTCACGGGCAGTCTGTGCCACTTGCTGTGTTATTTCAGAAGTTTCAAAATTCATATAGCAATCTTAAAGAGCGGCGAAGATAAGAATTAGCTAATTTGCTAATTCGATAATTTGCTAATTAATCATCCTGAAAATTTTTAGCCTCCTTGCCGGTAAGGAAGAATGTGCTTCGTTAGAGACTTGTATTTCATTAGCACATCAGCACATTGGCTAATTAGCTAATTAGTACCAAACCATCATAAGCCAAATGTATTCCCGCAGGCAAATTTTTTTCTACATCCTGATGTTTACCTATTTGATGAGAAAGATGAATAAAATACGCTTCCGGCACTTTTAATTGTTGTATTATTTCTATGGCTTCAGCCAGGTTAAAATGAGATATGTGTTTCTTTTCCCGCAAGGCATTTAGTACCATTATTTTGCTGCCGGTAATTTTTTTTCTTTCCTCTGCCTCTATTTTATTGGCGTCAGTAATGTAGGTAAAATCACCAAACCGAAATCCTAAAACAGGCATGTGTAAATGCCATACAGGAATTGGAATAATAGTTATATCGCCAATAACAAAAGGTTGCCTGTCAATTGTACGAAGATCAATTTCCGGTATGCCTGGATATTTCTTTTCTGCAAAAATATAACTGAACTCTTTTTTTAGTGCTTCCTGCGTAAGTGTATTAGCATATATATTAATGGAGCTTTGTTGAAAATAATTAAATGCACGAATATCATCAAGCCCGGCTATGTGATCTTTATGAGGGTGAGTGAATAAAACGGCATCAATTTTTTTCACTTTTTCCCGTAACATCTGGTAACGAAAATCGGGCGTGGTATCCACCACAATTGTAGTGGTGGAAGATTGCACTAATATACTTGCCCGCAAACGATTATCTTTTTTATCAGTGGATGTGCACACTTCGCAATTACATGCTATCATGGGAATACCGCTACTGGTGCCTGTGCCGAGGAAAGTTATTTTCAAAGAAGGGTTCACAAATTTACAAGGTTACAAGTTCACATGTTCACAAGTTAAGTTCAAGGAATTGAAAACTGTAAACCGAAAACTATTTATTCCCATCCATTCCATGAAACCTCCCCACAATATCATCAAAAACTTTTTTACTTTCAGGCGTTAAGGTTATTGGGTCAATTTTCAACTGTGGAATGAGATCAATCAACGTATTTATGCGTCCTTCTAATTGGAGAAACCGGTTAAGCACTACAACTTTTTTTTCCTCAAGAATACAAAACCCGCTTTGGAATGTGCCTCTTTCATAGCGAATAACATAACCTGTTTCAGCAATAATTTTTTCTATTTTGTCAAGAGTATTTTGTGTGTACTTCATGAAGCCCAGCCCTCTGTCTCCGCCAGTTGGCGGGGAACTTAGATTTGATCAATTCTTATTGTTTTATGAATTCCAATTTACGAAGCTAAAAAAATATTGCACTATATTTGAAAAGGTCTTTTTTAATACTAACTGCCATAAAAAAAACTTTAACGGCCTAAGTTCTCCGCCTTAGGCGGAGACAGGAGGCTACTTACTCACCATGTGCACCACCGGCACAATCATTTCCTCTAAGCTAACACCACCATGCTGAAAAGTGTTGCGATAATAATTAACGTAATGGTTATAATTATTCGGATAACATAAAAAGCTGTCTTCCTTGCCAAAAATATAGGAAGAGTTTATTGTAGGCACGGGTAATCCGATCTCTTTCGGCTCCCTGAAAGCCAACACTTCTTTTGGATCGTAATTCAAATTGCGGCCGTGCTTATACCGAAGGTTAGCCGTGGTTTGCTTATCACCAATTACTTTCACCGGTGTTTTAACTCTTATACTTCCATGATCTGTTGCGATTATTAATTTGACGTTTTTATCGGAAATTTTTTTCAGTGCCTGGTGCAGCGGGGAATGTTCAAACCATGAAGTAGTGATGCTGCGATAACTTGTTTCATCCCCTGCAAGTTCTTTTAATACTTCCATTTCCGTTCTTGCGTGGCTTAGCATATCGACAAAGTTGTAAACAATTACATTTAAATCGTTCTGCAATAAATTATGTATGTTATTTACAAGGTCTAAGCCTGCATGATTGTTCACCACTTTTGTATAAGAAACCCTTAGATCATTTTTACCCAAAGCTTTCATTTGTGCACGGAAAAAATCTTCTTCGTACAAATTTTTTCCACCTTCTTCTTCATCATTTTTCCAATGTTGTGGAAATTTCTTTTCAATCTCAAGGGGCATCATGCCGGCAAAGATGGCATTGCGTGCATATTGGGTAGCTGTGGGTAAAATGCTGTAAAATGTATCTTCCTCTACCAACCGGAAGCTTTCAGAAAAAATAGGTTGTATTGCCTTCCACTGGTCAAATCGCAAATTGTCAATCAGGACAAAAAAGGTCGGTGTTCCTTTTACAATGTGAGGTAAAACTTTTTCTTTCATCAGCGTATGAGACATCACAGGTTTATCAGTTGCCTTGTCTTTTAACCATAAAGCATAGTTTCTTGAAATAAATTTAAAAAACTCCGTATTGGCTTCGCTTTTTTGCGATTGTAATATTTCCTGCATTTCCGGGCTGTCGCTTTTTTGCAAACTGAGTTCCCAGTACACCAATTCTTTGTAAATTCCCATCCATTCATTATAAGTGGGATTACTGTTTAGCGCCATAAAAAGATTACGAAATTGTTGCTGGTATGCTGTGGTTGTTTTTTCAGCAACAAGACGCCTGTTATCAATAATTTTTTTTAATGAAAGCCATACCTGGTTTGGATTTACTGGTTTTATCAGGTAATCAGAAATCTGGCTGCCAATAGCCTCATCCATTAAATTTTCTGTTTCATTTTTGGTTATTAAAACTACAGGGATCTGTGCATTCACCTCCTTTATTTTGGCTAATGTTTCAAGGCCTGTAATACCAGGCATGGATTCATCAATCAGCACTACATCCACAGCATTTGCTTTTACATAATCAATAGCATCAAACCCATTCGTTAGTGTCTGTACCTCGTATCCCTTATTTTCTAAAAATATTTTTTGCGATTGCAGACTTTCAATTTCATCATCTACCCAAAGAATTTTTGCTAATGCCATTCGATTTCAGATTTTTTAATTTCAGATTTTCGATTTTGTTATCATCCTACATTACCCTGACCAACTTCTGTTATGTCACTCACTGCATCGGCTGGTAATTCTATTGAACATTTGGCAACACTCAAACCATTCACAAAATATAACTTAGACGAAGAGGCAACCTGTTCAAAAATAAACAATCCTTTCTTCCCTTAATTTTGAAGCGAAAGTTTAACTCCTTATATGGACTATGTTCGTAAAATTATCAACGACCCTGTGTATGGCTTTATTACTATTGATCATCCTCTGCTGTTTGAAATTATTTCGCATCCATACTACCAACGCCTGCGTCGCATTCACCAAATGGCGTTTGCCTCGTTGGTTTACCCAGGCGCTGTACATACCCGCCTGCACCATTCTTTAGGGGCTTATCATTTAATGGGCCTTGCGTTGAATGAATTAAGGGGAAAAGGAATTGAAATAACCAGGGAAGAAGAAATTGGCGCAAAAGCAGCCATCTTATTACATGATATTGGTCATGGCCCTTATTCACATGCCCTTGAAAAAATATTAGTAAAGGATATACAGCATGAGGAAATTTCTTTTCTCATTCTTAAATTATTAAACAAGCAGTTTAGCGGACAACTGCAAACAGCAATAGAAATTTTTAGCGGCACCTACCATAAGACTTTTTTAAGGCAGTTAGTGACAGGACAATTAGATGTGGACCGTATGGATTATTTAACCAGGGATGCTTTTTTTACAGGGGTTTCGGAAGGGGTTATCGGTTATGACCGCATTTTAAAAATGATGGTAGTGAATGAAGGCGAATTAATGATAGAAGAAAAAGCCATCTATTCTGTTGAAAAATTCCTGGTTTCCCGCCGGCTTATGTATTGGCAGGTGTATTTACACAAGACAGTGCTGGTAGCCGAAAAAATGCTTATAAAAATAATTGCCAGGGCAAAAGAACTCATACGCTATGGCATTCAATTGCATGCTGCTTCTGCTACGCTTGATTTTTTTCTCAAACAACAATCACAGAATGATTTCATTAATCACCTGGAAAAATTTTGCGAATTAGATGATACTGATGTAATGTGTACAATAAAAAACTGGTGTGAACATCCGGATAAAATTTTATCAAGGTTGTGCAAAGGCCTGGTTGATAGAAAACTTTTAAAAGTAAAGTTCCAGGCCGGGCCGTTTGAGCAATCAATGGTAATGAACTTAAAATCAGAAGTAGCAAACCAATTAAAAATTTCAGAAGAAGAAGCTGATTATTTTGTATTTACCGGAGAAGCTCAAAATACAACCTATGATCCCTACGATGAACATATAAACGTATTATTTAAAGATGGAACTATAAGAGATATTTCGCAAGTTGACAATGCGCTCATCCATCAACAGTTGTCTGCCCCTGTCAAAAAATATTACCTTTGCTATCTTAGATAAAACCAAATTCAAAATTTAACAGGTAAAAGTCAAATATCTTAGCCAAATGGGCCGTTAAGCTTTGAGAGACAGTTTATCCCTATTCTTTTTGAATTTTTCTTTTGAATTTACTCTACTACCTATGCAGTTCAAAGCCACGGAAATTTCGTTATTGATAAATGGAAAAATTGAAGGTGAAGCTGATGTAACTGTTTCTTCCTTTGGAAAAATAGAGGAAGCAAATGATGGGCAACTAACTTTTCTAGCCAATCCCAAATACGAAGAATACTTATATAGGACTAATGCTTCTATAGTAATCATCAATAAATCATACGAAATCAGGCAGCCTGTTAAACCAACCCTTATACGGGTAGCAGATGCATATACTGCCTTTGCTCAATTATTAAGCAAATACCAGGAAATGGCTACCCAACAAATGAGGGGCATTCAACAGCCAAGTTATATTTCTGCTTCTGCCACATTAGGGGAAGATATATATGTTGGAGCTTTCTCTTATATTGGAGACAATGTAAAAATTGGCAATAACACAAAAATTTTTCCCAATTCTTATATTGGCGACAGCGTTCAGATTGGAAATAATTGCTTCATACATCCCGGTGTAAAAATATACCATGATTGCATCCTGGGAAATACAGTGGTTATACATGCAGGTACTGTAATAGGCGGTGATGGTTTTGGTTTTGCACCACAGGCAGATGGATCATTTAAAAAAGTACCCCAAATTGGCAATGTAATCATTGAGGACAACGTAGAAATTGGGGCTAATACTGCTATTGACCGTGCGACTATTGGCTCCACTTGTATTAGATCCGGTGCTAAACTGGATAATCTTATTCAAATAGCTCATAATGTTGAAATTGGAAACAGTACAGTAATTGCGGCCCAGGTAGGTGTTGCGGGTTCTACTAAAATCGGCAGCAATGTAATGATTGGCGGGCAGGCTGGTTTAATAGGACATATTCAAATTGCAGATGGTTCTAAGATTAATGCACAAAGCGGCGTTAGCAAGTCTATGAAAGAACCTTATACGGCTGTTACCGGCTCTCCCGCCGGAGATTATACCAGTTATTTAAGAAGCCAGGCTGTCTTTCGCAACCTTCCCGAATTGGAAAAACGCATTTACGAATTGGAAAAAATTGTAAAACAGTTGAAGGAAGAAAAAGTGAATAGTTTGTAGTTATAAACTTCCCTTTTAATATATTTTAAAACTACTTCTATCATTACTTGAAAAGTGAACCTTATAAATCAGAAAAGAGAGCAATTACATAATATGAGTTCATAAGCATTGGGCCAAAAGGAAGATTAAAAAAGAGAGTAGAGTTTACAGCTCTTAGAAGAAGAAAACTTTACAATATTGGCTTTGGCGATGTAATGCCTGATGGCCAGGCAGATGATAAGGTCAATACAAATAATTCAGATCTGGTCAAAGTTTTGGGAACAGTTATCAGTATAATTCAAAGCTTTTTAAATGAAAATATGGAGGCTAAAATTTTCTTCACTGGCAGCACACAGCAACGCACTGATTTATATATTACTATTCTTAGAAGAAACTATGTTGAACTGACCAAGGAATTTATAATATCTACACTCGTAGGAAAAGAGGGAGAAAAAAGAAAATCATCTTTGAACCAGATATTAAAACAGATCATCTCGGTTTCTTTATCACGAAAAAAAGGCAAATTTGAACATGGGTTTAACAAAAAGAAATACAGCAAACTCCAAATCTGCTAAATTAACCCAGCGTTTATTTAAGCGAAGTACCGTACCCAAATTTTCGATTTCAAAGAGACAGCCTTCTCAATCATCTTTTCCTGATAAAGTTGCAAAGGCTAATGAATTGCTTTCAGGAGTTAAGTTGATCAAATAAAAAATAATTCATTCTTTCTACAGTAAGCATATGCTCTTCATTCCATTTGTACAAACAAAATCAGAAAAATAGTTCATCAATAAAATAATTTACAAATAAAATCACCCCACTGTTTTTGCATTGCTGGCAATATGTAAAGCAAAGGCTGCCAGCGCTGAGTCTTTTAATATGCTTACCAATGCCTGCTGTTTCATTTCTGCTTCACCGGCATCCATATAATTTGGGAGATGAACAGTTAAAACAAAAATAAAAAGCATGATGGCTAATAACCAGGCAGCCAGCTTTACTTGTTTGTTAAAAACAAATGATAATGCTGCCAGGATAAAAGCAACCCCCACTATATATACCCAAATAATTCCCCCAGGTAAAAAAGTGGGTACATAGTTTAGCAGGCTTTTAGGTTGAAGAAAATGATTGATCCCAAAAATGATCATCACTATTGATAGAATATAAATAGCAATGCGTGAGATAGTATGCTCTTTCATAATACATGGTTTTAATTTTATTAAGCCATAGAGTATATCACATACACATTGCACATCATAGAAACAGTTTTCAGTACAAATTCAATATAATTCAGGTTCGCTTTTTTGCATATTTAATGGTTACAGTATTCATTTTATTCACATCTATATACTATCAAAAACCAATCCTTTTTAACGCATTTTGCATTGGCTGCACAGGTTATTTTTGGTACATTTGTAACATTCTTAAACACCCTTCTTTCTGAAGGAAAATTTACCTTTTAAATGAGCGAAATATTTGCAGAAATTCCTACTATAATACCACCTAACTACGGCGCCGATAGCATACAGGTTTTAGAAGGGCTTGAAGCCGTTCGCAAACGCCCCGCTATGTATATTGGCGATATTGGTGTCAAAGGTCTCCATCACCTCGTGTATGAAGTGGTAGATAACTCAATTGATGAGGCGCTGGCTGGCTATTGTGATACCATTAATGTCACTATTCATGAAGACAATTCAATTTCGGTAGAAGATAATGGCCGGGGCATACCGACCGGCATTCATGCCAAAGAAGGACGCAGTGCGTTGGAAGTGGTAATGACAGTACTGCATGCCGGTGGTAAGTTTGATAAAGACAGCTATAAAGTTTCCGGTGGTTTACATGGAGTGGGTGTAAGTTGCGTAAATGCGCTAAGTTCAAAATTACATGCTACCATTTATCGTGATGGAAAAATATTTGAGCAGGAATACAGTTGCGGTGCTCCGCAATATCCTGTAAGAGAAATAGGCGCATCAGAAAAAACAGGAACGCACATTCATTTCTGGCATGACAGAACCATTTTTATTTCTCATGAATTTAGCCGGGATATATTGGAAAGCCGCTTACGTGAATTGTCCTTCTTGAACAAGGGCATTTCAATTACCATTAATGACCTGCGTGAAAAAGATGAAGAAACCGGCCTGACCTATTCCAAAAAATTTTATAGTGAAGGTGGAATTGTGGAGTTTGTAGAAATGCTGGATAAGAATGCAGGACGTGGCTCCATTCTTCCAAACATATTATTTGTTGAAGGTCATGATCCAAAAAATAATGTGGTGGTAGAGGTCGCTATGACTTATAATGATGGTTTTAATGAACATATCTATTCTTATGTAAATAATATCAACACCATTGAAGGCGGTACGCACGTTGCGGGTTTCCGTCGTGCATTGACCCGTGTATTTAAAAGTTATGGCGACAAGCAGGGGCTGTTTGAAAAAGCCAAAGTAACCATTGAAGGCGATGACTTCCGTGAAGGTTTAAGTGCCGTTATTTCAATTAAAGTACCGGAGCCCCAGTTTGAAGGACAGACAAAAACAAAATTGGGAAATAATGAAGTGATGGGAATAGTAGATACCACGGTATCAAGGGTAATTGAAGCCTACCTCGAAGAAAATCCACGTGAAGCAAAAAATATTATTCAAAAAGTGATATTAGCGGCGCAGGCAAGGGCAGCAGCCAAGAAGGCGCGGGAAATGGTGCAACGCAAAAGCGTATTAAGTGGTGGTGGATTACCTGGTAAGCTCGCTGATTGTTCTGACAGGGATCCTGAACGTTGCGAATTATATTTGGTTGAAGGAGATTCGGCGGGAGGTACAGCTAAACAAGGCCGTGATCGTAGCTTCCAGGCGATTCTGCCATTGCGTGGTAAAATATTGAACGTAGAAAAAGCTATGGAGCATAAGATATATGAAAATGAAGAGATTCGCAATATGTACACGGCCTTGGGAGTAACAGTAGGCACATTGGAAGATCCAAAGGCATTAAACATTTCTAAGCTCCGCTATCATAAATTAATTATCATGACTGATGCCGATGTGGATGGCAGTCATATAGCAACACTCATCCTCACTTTCATTTTTCGTTATATGAAAGAAATGGTAGAGCAGGGTTATCTTTTTATTGCACAGCCTCCATTGTATTTGGTTAAGAAAGGGAAAGAGCAGGCTTATGCTTATAATGAAGAGCAGCGTAAAATGTTAGTGGAAAAGTTTAGCGGGGGCAAAGAAGACAGTGTACACATTCAACGGTATAAAGGATTGGGAGAGATGAACTCAGAACAATTATGGGAAACAACAATGAACCCCGATACAAGAACTCTAAAAAAAGTAACAATTGAAAGTGCAGCCGAAGCAGACAGGGTGTTTAGTATGTTGATGGGTGATGAAGTACCGCCCCGCCGTGAGTTTATTGAAAGCCATGCTAAGTATGCAAGGATTGATGTATAGGATCATCTAAATGGAAATTGTCATTAAATAAGCTTCGATTTTTTTGTATTTCGGGTAAAAAATAAACTTTTAGCCTTTAATAAGCCTAAAAAACGTAGATTTAAACATTACTAACTATAAAAAACTATTGATATGGCAGACACTCAACTTACAGCGTATAATGTAAAAACCAAAGAAAAAAACGTTCCGATTCAAAACGCCGTAGTAACTAAAACCGCTAAAGGTGCCTATATGGTACAGGGCGATGATGGTAAAGGCAACAAGCTTACTACACTTTGTAATGCAGAAAAAGCGTTAGGGGCTATTAAAGCAGGAACAGCAAAACAAGGCTGGAAAGATTAAAAATTTTAAATATTTTAAAAAAAGGTGTAGAATTTCTACGCCTTTTATTGTTTGTACAGCTTAAAGGATTGATGCTTACCCGCGGCTTCAACATGTAAAAGATAAATACCATTTGCATAGGTAGCATTCCTAAGATCAATCGTAATTTTTTGCAGAAATCCACTTCCCGTTTCTGCATGCTGCTGTAGAAGTCTTCCATTTCCATCAAATACCCGGGCCTGTAATTTTTCAGATGTATTTAACTGGTAAACTAAACTAAACCGACCACTGGAAGGATTTGGGTAAACCTGCCATGTTACAGGGTCGGCAAATACAACAGAACGAACAACCGAATAGTGGATACTACCATCAGCATTTACAATTTTAAGACGGTAATACCTTGCGCCGGATTTTCCTGGTTCCGTATCGGTAAATGTATAAGATTGTAGAGAGGTATTGTTTCCGTGGCTCTTCACTTCTCCAATTTTTGTAAACCGGTTAGCGCTCAAATCTTCTTCACTACGTGCCAATTCAATTTCATAGCGTAAAACATTTGTTTCACTGCCTACTTCCCATTTTAATAGGACATCATTGTTTGGAAGCTTTGCAGCCGTAAAATCCATTAGTTTAACAGGTAATGGAGTGCTTTTATCCAACCCGCCATTATTCAACCAAAACTCAGAAAAATCTTTGACCTTAAACTCTGCATAATAGCCTTTATCAAACGGAACTTTTATTACCTGGTCTGATGCTATAAAATTCCAAACTCCTTGTTGATCATCATTAATGGTTCCATTTTCAAAATTATCATCAGGATCACTGTATTTTGAAACGCCCAATTCATACGCACTGGCAGGTTTACTACAATCAGCACAGCCTGTAGCAGCCAGCAATTTTTCCATTTCCACATCTGTAAAATAAAAACGCACTACTGTTGAATCTGTCAATGAGGTATTCAAAGGTTTTATCGTCAAATTGCGGGGGTGATAATATTGGGCATTAGTATTACGAACGCCTGTTGTATCTATATAAACCTGCACAGATGTACTGCCAAGATTTTGATTGTTGGGCGATATCGATGCAACCAGTTTTCCATCACTTGTAAAATCTATCCAGCTATTTCCTGAAACAGTTTTAGTAACAGGCGATGACAATGTAACGCTATCATAAATTCCTTTATCATTATCATATACATGCACATCATCTATTGCAATGCCTTCATTATTGACGGCTTCATCAGAACCAAAAATAAAACGAAACCTTATGCGATCTACGCTATCAGGTAATGGAATGGTTACTACATGCCAACGGGTATAATCCTGTATGCTCCACTTGTTCGCTACCTGATTATACCAGTTAGTTCCTTGTCCCTTTTTGCCAAGTTCTCGCCATATTTTTCCATCTGCGGAATATTGAACAAAGGCATAGTCACAAAGTACTGCTCCGCAATCTTCCAAATCAAGCGCTATGCTAAAACTTAAAGTAGGTACAGATAAATTACCAATATCATAGCAAGGCGAGTATAGATTGGACAATTCTTCATCATTATGATTACCTGCCAACCTCGTTTTCCATGCTTTTGTGCCACTTGCAGCTTTATTGATTTTCAGCGATGCTGGTGTGCCATACTCCCAGGAGCTATTCGTCCCATCTGCATAAAAACCACCATTACCTGATTCAAAATTTTGAAGATGAGGAAATGTACTAACTAATGGTGCATTGTGAATGGTTGCTGTGATTGTATCATTTAAACGATAACTATCAGAAGGAAAATTGAGAATAGCCTTCAGAGTATAAACGCCTGTAACAGATAAATTTGCTTTTTGATTAAAAGTATATTGAATGGTTGTATTTGCAGCTATAGATGAAATTATTTCAGTAACAGCAGGCAGTCCATTAATAATATATTGTACCGGGATATTATTAAGCGCAGTATTATTTGAATTGTGTACAGTTACTTTGACAGGTACATTATTATTTAAACCGCAACTAAGATTAACGGGTGTGTCCACACGGATCATTTGAAGATCGTTAAACACTTTGTATAAACTGATATCATCAACTGCCCATATCCTATTTCTTTCAAGGCTTGGAACATTAGTGGATGCTCCCCAACGGATTTGAGAACTGCTTGTAAAACTCTGTCCATATTTAGCCAATGAATCGGCTATTTCAATGCTTGCTGATTTTTTATATGAACCTCCCGGAATCAAACCACGGTTAGCATTGAAATCAAATACCTCAATCCACGGCTCAATGTCAGAACCCCTTACTGATACTTTATTCAGGGGAGAATTAAATTGTGTAAACAAATAACGAAAATCCAAACGTACATCATCTGTAATAACAGAGTAGTTGGCCAAGTTGAACGTACCGGTTATAAAATTATTACTGCCCGGAGGATTGTGCTGACGATCTTCTCCTATAAAAAAGGCTTTATTACCTGAATAGGCCAGCCCGGAATTTAGAAAAGTAGTTAATTGCCCAAAAGGTAAAGAATTTTCAAAATCGTAACGCTCAATTCCCTGCAGACCAATTGTATCATAGTTATAGGTTTTGGCCACAGCCGTTTCAAGATTATCAATAAAAGCATTAGTTAAAAGTACCGGCTGATTATCTATGTGTCTGATCACTGAAAATGCAGTATCATTTTTAGGTTCATTGTCTGTAAGATTATTTTTAACAATGGCCAAAACATTATAATTTCCAAGGGCTGACATGTCTATGCTGTTTGAAAATGTATGAACATAAGTTCCTCCTGCAGGTATGGCAACTGCTACATCCTCGGTAACAAATGACCCGCCATTTACAGAATATTGCACTTTAAAATCGGAAGAAGGCGAATCATCTATATTTTTTATTTCAACCGTTACAGGTGTTGTGACACTTAATTGAGAAGAAGTAAATTTTCTACCAGATCTTGGAGAGAGGATAGCCTGTATTTTCAGGTCATTATCCGATATGGTGCCACTACAGTTACCACCTGATGGCTGTCTTTCAATAGCAAGGGCCCTTCTTCCAGGTTTACCATCTACTCTTGCACGAACAGATAACCAATAAGTGCTATCGACTGATAAACTTCCAATATTATAAGAGCTAGAAGCGGTTGTTGCAACAGGTTTCATTTCACCACTTTCGAGTTTCATGATCTCATAATCAGTCGCTCCGGTTACCACTGTCCAATTCAAAGCAACGTATCCTTCGCATTGTGTAGAGGAAAGTGAAAGGCCAGGTAGCCCTACAATGGTAAATGGATTGCTGGAACTAACTAATGTGCTGCTATTCTTTGTGATTCTTATCAATCCTGTTGAAGTAAAAGAAGATGGAACTGTCCATGTAAATAGACGTCTGCCGGCTTCAATATTTGTGGCAATATCTATCCAGTTCAAGCCATTATCAATGGAGTATTGCAGACTAAAACTGTTGGCATCTCCATAAGCATCCCAGGTTATTTTTACATTTTCGCCTGGAACTAAACCCTCACCTCCAACAGGATAGGTCAATTTTAATGAAACAGGAATAACATCATACACTACAAAATATTCCTGTGAGGGGTTTTGCGCTATAGTTGTGCCCTTTACTTTAATGACATAATTACCTGCAGCCGGAACATCCACTACTACCTGCTCCATATTATTTAAATGATCTGCTCCCAATGTTGCAGGATCATTTACCCTAGCCGGTGTAGCATTTAAAATTTTTGGCAAAGTAATTTGCAGAGATGGATTGGTTACTTCCAAATCCAAATCATTTACCAATGCTTTGCTGCTCAATAATGACCCAACAGGGTCATGCCAATACAACATTACTTTCAGTTGTGCAGTGTTAGCCGGTATAGAAATGGAGTGATTATTAGATGAACTATTAGTGATGTTAGTGATAAAATAGCGATTGTTTTCAAGCATATCTACACTACGCAATAAATTCATCCAACCAAAACCATAGCTGAAATCGGGACCTGCATTTCCTTTGTCCGCCGCACCATTACAAATTATTGCCTTCATCAAACCGCTTTTTGGATTTGCATTACCATTTAATTGCCGATAGCGCTGGTATAATAAAGACAAGCCACCTGTAACTGCCGGTGTTGACATGCTGGTACCGGTATTTGAAACATAGCCGTTAGTAGGCCAGGTTGATATTACTCCCGTTCCCATTGCCGATATTTCAGGCTTTAAACGACCATCAAGAACA
>MWVT01000039.1_pt1 | contig 20782 bp, 20 predicted proteins | sample 1047201 | NCBI WGS metagenome assembly MWVT01 (sample SAMN06349988, study PRJNA376086) | soil metagenome | isolation source: TG5-1 sample Antarctic (ecotone) soil | place: Antarctica | collected 2015-01-13 | reverse complement strand
GCTTACGGTCAGCTTCCTGCCTTTCCTTCTGTAATACGAACTGCATCTTTTGCGCTTCCTGTTCCGCCTGTATCTTTTGCTCGATAGTACCTTTTACAGCCAGTGGCAAAGTGATATTTCTTACTAATAAATTTTCAAGAAATAATCCTCTTTTTTTAAAATCAATTTCAATTCCTTTAAAAATGCGGCTTTGAAATTCATCTCTTTTAGTTGAGTATAATGATATGGCATCATAATAAACCGCATTATCCCTTATGCGGGTTCTTGAAATGGGACGCACAATCTTATCTTCATAATTAATACCTGTTTCTTTTACTATCCGTGGAGCTTCTGAAGGAATAACCCTGTACAAAACTGTCAGGTCAATAGTCACTTCAAGGCCATCTGCTGTTAATACTTTAATTGCATCGTCGCCGGTTTTTTGCCCTTCGTCATTAATGCCGCTCATGGTGTAATTCTGTGTTTTTACATCCATGCGCTCTATCTCCATTAAAGGATTTACAAAATTTAATCCGCTGGATATTACTTCTGGCTGAACTTTACCAAACAATTTTTTTACACCAATATGTCCTGCATCTATTTGAACAAAAGAGCTGGTAATAATACCAAGAAGGATAAAGCCAACAGCTACAATACGTCCAATACGTGCAGAACGTTCTACATTGGGAATGCCACCAACAAAAAAAGAGAGAACAAGGATTATAATACCTAAAGTGATCAAAACCATAACGCTAAGTTTATATAAATGTAACGAAGAGTTTAACGTGGAATTAATCTATAATTTATTTGTGCAAAACACCAGGCTGTAAATGGCAAAATTAAAATAGCAACTATTCCCGTTAAAAAACTGTATGAAGCTGCACAGAATGATATTATTACAATATAAAGCGGGTACAACAACATTAACAAAGAAATCATCACTGAATCATAATGGCCGCTCTTTTTAAATTGAATGTGAGCGTACAATTTTACAACAGTAAATAATGGCAAGTGTACCAGTATGCCAATTAAAGAAGGTAAAAAAAGTAAAATTCTTTTAGTTGTGGAAACATTATCAGGAAAATAATTTTGTTGTTTTTTAGAATCCTTTTGTGCTATCTCATACACTAACTCTTGTAATTCTTTTTGCAGTGTGTTATTAAATGCCAGGATATTCATACCCTGGGTATCTTTTTCATGAATGATTTCTTTTGAAAAAGCTTGCCCGAAATAAATATGCACATCTTTTCCAAAGCTTTTAAACGAGCTGTAATTAAACCCAACGGGTACAATTTTTAAAGGTATATCCTGCTCCCACGCAGTAAGGGCTAACCGGGCGGTGCCCTTTTTTAAAGGACGCAGATGCCATTCATTTTCACACCATCCTTCACTAAAAATTAAAACAATACCTTTTTTTCTAAATACCTCAAGGCAGGAAGCAAAAGTGGTATAGTTATGTGCCAGATTCTCCACCCCCTCACTTGTCCGGTACACAGGCAATAATCGTAACCACCGCAATAACTTATTGAGGCTATTTTTTTTAAATACATCGCCCCGTGCTAATGAATAAACATCCTGTTCAAAAAGGGTAGTCATAATAATGCCATCAAGAAAAGAATTAGGATGGTTAGATGCTAAAAGCAGGGGCCCATTTACTTTTAAAAATTCAGGCTTATTGATGATGATCTTTCTGCAATAAATTTTTATTGCAAGTCTCGCATACTCTTTTATTATCTGGAAAAGCACAGATGAAAATAAATAAAAGATGTTAGATGAAGATGATAATTGGAGTAACAGTTGGAGTGGAAAATTGAAAATTGAAAATTGAGAATTGAGAATTAATAGTTGCCCATTGCTTATTGCCTATTGCCTTTGATCTTTGTCTTCATTATTCTTTCCCGGCTTCAACAATAAACCACTAGTTTGTAAAGGGATCTTCAAATCCTGCGGTGTATCCGTATTCTTTTTTTTCAGGGGCCTGCAAATTTTTAGCTCCTTTCTTCAAAGCTAAATGGTAAATATTATTTACATCATCTACATAGATATACATAGCAGCCGTTTTTTCTTTCCAGCTTTCTAATGCATCAGCAAACATGATGGCAGCATCATGAATTTTTAGTTAGCCATGCATAATTTTATCATCGCCTGCCGGCACTACCAGTTGTCCAGTGGCATTAAAAACTTCTTTTACAAAATCCATAAATTTTTTGGCATCTTTTACAATCAGGCAAGGCATTACCGGGAGGTATTGTTCTGTAATTTTCATTGTTTAAGCCCTATCTCTGCCTTAGGCGGAGTATTTAGTCACACTCCAATTAAGTGCGGGATTTTTGTAGTTTGAATATACAAAGAACTTAAGGCAAAATTTTTATACGATTGATTTTATTTCATGATATAGAATTAAAAAAAAATGCTGATGACATTCTATACATTTAATCATCAAAAATTATGTTCATTATATATTAGTCCATAATCTTCAAAATCAAAAAATACAAACTACCCTTATCTTCGCAGCGCTTAAAACTGCTGCTTCTTAATAAAATCTTTATGTTACCTAAGTATAAACGAATTCTGTTAAAGCTATCTGGTGAAAGCCTGATGGGCGATAAAAGTTTTGGATTTGATACTGCTGTATTAAGTCAATATTCACAGGATATAAAATTAATTACAGAATTAGGCGTTCAGGTTGCAATTGTTATTGGTGGTGGAAATATTTACCGGGGAATGAACGAAGCAGAAACAGGAATTGAACGTGCCCATGGAGATTATATGGGTATGTTGGCCACTGTTATCAATGGAATGGCTTTACAAGCTGCCCTTGAAAGAGCAGGTATATATACAAGGTTGCAAAGTGCCATAAAAATGGAACAGATAGCTGAACCTTATATTCGCCGCAGGGCTATCAGGCATTTGGAAAAGAGTCGCGTAGTTATTTTTGGGGCCGGTACAGGCAATCCTTATTTTACAACTGATACGGCTGGCTCTTTAAGAGCCATAGAAATAAAGGCGGACGTAATTATGAAAGGTACACGTGTTGATGGAATTTATACTGCTGATCCTGAAAAAGATCCCGAAGCTACTAAGTATGGCGTACTGACTTACCAGGAATGTATTTCTCAAAAATTAAATGTGATGGATATGACAGCCTTCACTCTCTGCATGGAAAATGAGCTTCCCATTGTGGTATTTGATATGAATAAACCTGGCAATTTACGGCGCGTGGTAACAGGTGAAAAAGTAGGAACCTTAGTACGCGGTTAAGTAAATTATCGTGTTTTTACTATTGATTTTCATTAAAAATGAGTATTTTTTCATTCGAAAATTACTTAATCAACTCCATGCTCATTGTTACTATCCTGAATGTTATAATGATTTTTGTTCCTTTTTTGGCGGCTGCCTTACTTGGTATGGCCATCTATTATTTTTTAAGAAGCCGCCGATCAATGAATAACCTACTTAGTTCACAAAAAAAACTTTCGGTGATAATGGATTATGATCCAACGGAAACAGAATTTTCAAAACGTAAAGCAGGGATCATAGCCCTAAAAAGTATTCCTGCAAGAAATATTGACAGGAATGTAAGTGAATTTAGCCTCTCCCAGTCGTCTCCGGAGGCAATACATAGCTTAAAGGATTCTATTGTCCATCAAAGAGGAGTTTTGGAAAATTTGTTGAACAAAGTGCAGGAAATAGAAGAGAGAAAAGTAGCTGATGTCGAATCAAAAGTTGACAAAGAAGAATTAAAAGAAAAAATTGAATTGTTAGAATGGAAATTGAAGGAAAAAGAACAAGAGTTACAAAAGATAAGAAACCTGGAAGCAGGTTCAAAAAAAACTGCCGAAAAATTAGAAGAGGTCTATCGGGAGTTTGATTTACTTCAATCGAAAATTGAACGACTTGAAAAGCAGGCTGGCAGAGCTAATACAGTAGAAATGGAATTAGAAAAAAGCAAAAATGAGTACGAGCAGTTAAAAAAAGATATCTCAAAAAAGGCGGATAAAATAGAAGAATTGACCGCTGAAACCCAAAAAAAACATCAACAACTTTGCGAAGCTGAGGATAAACTGGCAAAAACAAATAGAAAATTACATGGTGAAATGCGTCGCATAGGTGAGTTGGAAAGTATGCTTCACATGATTTCGGAAGAAAGAGATCATCTACTCCATAAGAGCAAATAACAATCGTTGCTAGCCTACCTTTACATTAGCTATGAACCCTGAGATTTATAATCTGCGTAAAGATTATTCATTACAAATTTTGTTGGAAAAAAACCTTGCATCAAATCCCATCTCCCAATTTGCGAAATGGTGGATCGACGTTTTAGAAACGAAGATCGTTGAACCAAATGCAATGACAATAGCTACAGCTTCCTCTGATGGCATGCCTTCTGCCAGAATTGTATTGCTAAAAGGTTTTGACGAAAACGGCTTTGTCTTTTATAGCAATTATAAGAGCTATAAGGCCTTGCAGATTGATGAAAATCCAAAAGCTTGTTTAGTCTTTTTCTGGAAAGAAATTGAAAGACAGGTACGTGTGGTTGGTTTAGTATCTAAAATACCGCCTCATGAAAGTGATGAATATTTTGCATCACGTCCGGAAGGAAGCAGGATTGGTGCCTGGGCATCTCCTCAAAGCCAGGTAATAGAAAGCAGGGACTGGCTTGATAAACAAAATGCAGATTTGACAAAAAAAATGAAAAACAGTAAAATTGATCGTCCCGCACATTGGGGTGGATATGTAGTAAAACCAGTCATTGTCGAATTCTGGCAAGGTCGTTCCAGCAGGTTGCACGACAGGATACAATATACATTAAATGAAGATGGCGATTGGAAAATTGAAAGGCTTGCACCGTAAGAATAACAACAGATGACAGATGAACAAGGAACAGATGAACAAAGAAAAAAACAGAATACAAAGATCAGGAACACTAACCAGCGACTATCACCAACAAACAGTGAATTGAACTTCGTTATTCTACATTCCTTGTTCCTTGTTCAATATTCCTGACATTCTTTATGCCTTTTTCTCAGCCTTCGCTTTTTCAGCACTTGGCTTTGGATTGGCCGGTCTTGAATTGCCAAAGGATCCTTTAAAGATTTTACCCTTTTTTGTTTTTTTGTCTCCTCTACCCATGATCGTTTTATTTTGTTTTTGCAAATGTCCGTAAAATAAGCGCAAAAAAAGCCCCTGTAAAAAGAGGCTTTAAAAAGAAGTTAAGTAATTGCTTACATCTTGCTCGAAAGTTCTTTACCGGCTTTAAAACGTGCAACTTTTCTCGCTTTGATTTTGATAGTTTCGCCGGTTTGTGGGTTGCGACCATTGCGGGCGGCACGCTTAGATACCGAAAATGTTCCGAAACCTACTAATGTAACTTTATCACCTTTTTTCAATGTTTTTGTTACTGCTCCTATAAAAGCATCTAAAGCAGTGTTAGCCTGTGTTTTGGTAATACCGGCTTCATCAGCAAGTGTTGAGATTAATTCAGCTTTGTTCATAGTATTTTTTTTAAAGAATGAGTGAGGCAAATTTAGACGGTTTTTCTTTCTGACAAAATAATTTTCGCCAATTTTCGAAATTTGTTTAGACCATTTAAAACCGCAAGGGATAAGGTTCTCAGGCATTTTTATTGTAAGAGTGTTGTAAGCACCTAACGAATAAACCGCTAAAAAGCATACTAGATAAGGCTTTGAAGAAATAACGCCTGTAATATAAGCAGGGCAAGGCTTTTAGAGGGAATATACTATAAAATTGATATAAAGGTGAAGAATATTTTTTTGCACATCTATTGCACAACTTCCATTAAAGTACGAAATGCCATAAAATTATCTCCCCATTTATCAAACGATTTCTTGCGCAAATTGTCAGCAAAACTGGTTAGGTAACGTGTATAATCCTCTATGGTAACAGCGCTGTATTGAATTGCATAAGTAAGCCCTTCTTCGTCATCAATGTCTAATATTTTCAACACCCTGTATTCAGTAAAACAGGCAGTGTCCATCACCTCAGGTATATGTTCTTTCAACAACCATTGGAACCATTGTGCTGCAACAGAAGAATCGACTTTTATTGTGACATTATAAATGATAAGTGCATTTTCTGAAGGGTAATAATTTTTCACACAAGCTTATTTATTTTAATTGCACAACATCAATTTCAGCATACACCGGGCAATGATCACTATGCATTACATCTGCAAAAATTTCCGCATCTTTTATATATGGTTGTAAAGGAGCGGTAGTACTGATGTAATCTATGCGCCATCCTTTATTATTTAACCTTACAGAAGGAAAGCGTTGGCTCCACCAACTGTAACGATGCTTTTCATCAGGATGTACATGCCGGAAAACATCTATCCAATTATTGCTGTAAAATTTATCCATCCAGGCTCTTTCTTCTGGTAAAAATCCTGATGTTTTTTTATTACTCACGGGGTTGTGAATATCAATTTCTTTGTGAGCAATATTGTAGTCACCACAGACAATAATATAAGGATGTGACTTTCGGAGTTCTTGTAAATAATCAAAAAATTCATTGAGCCAAACATATTTAAACGTCTGGCGTAAATCGCCGGTTGTACCGGATGGGAAATAGGCATTGATCAGTCTTGTCTTTCCAAAATCAAGTTGTATTACCCGTCCTTCATCATCGCTAACCTGGTGACCTGTTCCGCATTGCACACTGTCTGGTTGTATTTTTGTAAAAACAGTTACACCGCTATACCCTTTTTTTTGTGCGCAGTTCCAATAATCATAATAGCCTAATTCTGTAAATACTTTCACATCAACATCACATTGCTGTGCCTTATTTTCCTGTATGCAAATAACATCTGCGGGGTGGGTTCGCAACCAATCGATAAAACCTTTTTTAATAGCAGCCCGTATGCCATTTACATTGTAGCTGATGATTTTCATCAAATGAAATTAAATAAGAGTCTTGAACAGTCAATGGCCACAGCAATAATCTTAGACAATGGTAAATGGTAAACGCCTTACTGTCATCCGCCAATTATCAGCTATCATCTCTTTTTAATCTATTTTTAATTTTTAATAAAATATGGCGAAACAGGAACCTATTATACCTCCTAAAGAACCTGTATACCTCGAAGGTCCTAAAAGCCGTGGGTATGAATTAAATTTTGCCTGGCGTGTATTTAAACAGTTCATTAAGGGATTTCGTACGTTTCATTTTGTAGGTCCTTGTATAGCCGTATTTGGATCTGCACGGTATAAAGAAAACCATGAATATTATATATGTGCAAGAGAGTTTGGTAAGCGCATTGCGAATTTGGGATTTACAACCATGACAGGTGGGGGCCCTGGTATAATGGAAGCTGCTAACAGGGGTGCTTATGAAAACGGCGGCATGTCAGTTGGCTGTAATATACAATTGCCATTTGAGCAAACCGGTAATAAATACATGCACAGATGGATGACGTTTGAACATTTTTTTGTTCGTAAAACGCTGCTTATTAAATACTCGTATGCTTTTATAATTATGCCTGGTGGCTTTGGAACGATGGATGAGTTTTTTGAAACCCTGACCCTTATACAAACAAAAAGTATTACAGGTTTTCCAATTGTGGTTTTTGGCAAAGAATTTTATGAACCTTTAATGGATGTAATGCATCACATGGTAAGGGAAGGAACTATTTCACAAGAAGATCTTTCGCTTGTTTTATTAACTGATGATGTAAGTGCTGCAATGGAACACATAAGAAAGTATATACAAAATAATTACATAATAAAACCGCGTAAAAAGCAATGGTGGTTATTTGAAAAAAAATAAGCTAACGTTAAAAGAAATAAAATGAATAAATATTTATTGTTACTGTTATTAATTAGTAGTTATTGTACGAACGCACAAACAATATCTGCCAACTCTCCGGGTGGTAATATAAAAGCAACGGTAACAATTGCAACCTCAGGAGAATTAAGCTATACGGTAACATATAAAAACAAACCAGTCATTCTATCTTCAGGGATGGCATTCAAATTTAAAGAGCCTGCCGTAAACCTGGTTCGATTTGATCATGTAAAAACCGACACATCAACTTATGATCAAAGCTGGAAACCGGTTTGGGGCGAGTATAGCATCATACGTGATCAACATAAAGAAATGAGACTTTCTTTAAAAGAAAAAACTTCGGGGATATTATTGAATGTAATATTCAGAGTGTTTAATGAAGGGGTTGGTTTTCGTTACGAATTCCCGCAGCAACCAACATTAAATCATTTTGTATTAGCGGATGAGAACACAGAGTTTCATTTAGCCGGCGATCATAAAACATTTTGGATACCTGGCGATTATGATACAAACGAATTTACATATTACACTACCAAACTTAGTGAAATCGATGCCGGTAACAGTAAGACGAGCCAGGAAATTCATGCAAAAACTTTCTTTGATAAAAATGCCGTGCAAACGCCATTGATGATGAAAACTACTGATGGTTTATACATCAATATTCACGAGGCTGCGCTGGTAAATTATCCTGCAATGAATTTAGTTTTAGATAAAACTTCATTTACGTTCAACTCTCATTTGGTTCCTGATGCTGTTGGTAACAAAGCCTATTTAATAGCACCTGCAAAAACGCCGTGGCGCACCATTATCGTCAGCGACAAAGCCACTGATATTATTGCTGCCAATCGCATGATCTTAAATTTGAATGAACCTTCAAAAATTGCTGATCCTTCTTTTATCACACCCCAAAAATATGTAGGCATCTGGTGGGAGATGCACGTAGGGAAAAGCAGTTGGGATTATGGTGCAACACAGGCAGGATCAAAGTTAGCGCCTCACGGGAGGCATGGTGCAACCACAGAAAATACAAAACGCTATATTGATTTTGCGGCCAAACATGGTTTTAAAGGAGTGTTGGTAGAAGGCTGGAATGTTGGCTGGGAAGATTGGTTTGGAAAGTGGAAAGAAGATGTATTTGATTTTGTAACGCCTTACCCGGATTATGATGTAGTAGAATTAAGCAGGTATGCTGCATCAAAAAATGTAAAGATCATTATGCACCACGAAACTTCAGGCGCCGTCACTAATTACGAACGCTGGATGGACACTGCTTACCGGTTTATGTTGAAGCATGGAATGAATGCTGTAAAGAGCGGTTATGTTGGCAGAATAATCCCACGAGGCGAACACCACGACGGGCAATGGATGGTAAAGCATTATGAAAGAGCAGCAAAAAAAACAGGCGATTATAAGATCAGCGTGAACATGCACGAATCTGTTCGCTTGACGGGTTTGCACCGCACTTATCCAAACTGGATCGCATCGGAAGCTGCACGTGGTAATGAATTCAATGCCTGGAGCAGCGGCAACCCACCGGAGCATGAAACTATTCTTCCCTTCACCCGCCTAATGGGCGGACCAATGGATTACACGCCCGGTATTTTTCAAATAAAAATGAACGTATATGATTCTGCAAAAAAAGAACAGGTGCATACAACGCTTGCAAAACAATTGGCATTGTACATTACTATGTACAGCCCATTGCAAATGGCTGCAGATCTTCCGGAGAACTATGAAAAACACATGGGCGCTTTCCAATTTATAAAAGATGTGGCTGTAGATTGGGATGATACAAAAATATTATCTGCCGAACCAGGTGATTATTTGATGATTGCACGCAAAGCAAAAGGTTCGCCTAATTGGTTTGTTGGCGCCATAACAGATGAAGAAGCACGAACAACTACAGCATCGCTTTCGTTTTTAGACAAGGATAAAAATTATGTCGCAATCATTTATCACGATGGTACAAATGCCCATTGGGAAAAAAACCCGCATGCATATACTATTGAAAAGTTCATTGTGAATAGCAATACAGTTTTAAATTTTAAATTGGCGTCGGGCGGTGGAACAGCTATTAGTATTTTGCTTGCTAATACTTCTGAAACAAAAACTTTGAAAAAATATAAAAAATAGATTACAGTGATAAAATAACTATTAGCCTTGTTTAAGTTTATCCTGAATTTCCGAAGGCGACTTTTGTATGGCAAAAGCTCTATTCAACATTATGCACGGTCATTTTTAGAGCGCAGCTATTTGTATAATCAAAACTTAGGTATTCTAGCCGACAAATCTGTTTACTAAAAGGGACTGGCATTACATCAAGATAATAAATAACTAACCATGAATGCAATTGAAATTTTAGGTATGTCAGCAGGATTAATTTCGTCAGTTACCTTTTTACCACAGGTTATTAAAACATGGCAATCAAAATCAGCTAAAGATATTTCACTGCTGATGTTCACATTTGCAACTATCAGTGTCATTATGTGGCTGATCTACGGAATATTAATTAAAAATAATCCCATCATTTTTACCAATGCAACTATATTGGTTTTTTCATTGACCATGTTATATTTCAAATTCAGGTATAATCATCAATAATGCAAAAGATCAAGGCTATTATTTTTGATTTGGGAGGCGTATTAATAGACTGGAACCCGGCTTACATATTTGATAAATTAATTGAAGACGAAGAAAAAAGGAAACATTTTTTTGAAAAGATTTGTACGCAAGATTGGAATGAAGAGCAGGATGCAGGCAGACCTATAAAACAGGCTACAGAAGAATTAGTAGCAAAGCATCCGGAGTGGAAAGAAGCTATTGAAGCTTTTTATGGCAGATGGACAGAAATGCTTGGCGGACCAATCATTGAAACAGTTGAGATACTTCGGCAATTAAAACAATCAGGGCATTTCAAATTATATGCATTAACAAATTGGAGTGCCGAAACATTTCCCATTGCACTTGAACTATATGATTTCCTTCATTGGTTTGATGGCAGGGTTGTGAGCGGTGAGGAAAAAATGCGAAAACCAAATCCGGTGTTTTATCAATTATTGTTAGATCGTTTTCAGCTTAAAGCAGTAGAGACATTATTTATTGATGATAATGATCGCAATATAAATGCAGCGGAAAAATTGGGAATAAAAAGTATTTTATTTCATTCGCCTCAACAATTGAAAAAAGATTTAAGAAAATCAGGTATTCTTAATTAAAATATATGAGGTGCTTTACCTGAACAGTTTGTAAGAATTAAAAGGGAATAAATAGGGATCCATAAAAAACTTTGCTGGCTTTATTTTTTTCAATAAATTCAAATAGCCAAAAACAGTTTTATGAAACGTATTCTATTACTTGTTGTGATTGCCTTTTCTTTTCAATCTTCACCTGCTCAACTATTAAAAAAACTAAAGGAAAGTAAGCCATTAGCTAATTTAGCTGAAGGGAAAAAACCCATTACTACGAACTTTAAAGATGTCGATCTTGATGGAAAACTCGATCCATCATTTGGAGATAACGCAGCCTACACGCCTTTACATTCAATGAAAAAAAATGAAGATGGTGAATATGTGCTTACGCCAGGCTATTACGAAGTGACTAATCTTAGTTATTGTTTAAAAGCCGGAACTAATGGCCCTGCAAAAGGCGACGCTTATGGGTTAGCTTTTTTAGAAGGAAAGATGGATGATATTGTAGAAGTTATCCTGGTGAAATCGCAACAGATGTGGAGAGAAAATACAAAAGACAATAATCAGGGAGTGGCTGCTAACCTGGCGTCTAATGCGTTTAAACTTCATCAAAAAGATGTGCAATTGTTATTGTGGGCCATAATCGCCAAAACAAATTTTGAGGATATGGCAGGCCGAACAAAAGCAGTTGCCCTGGCATTGTTAACAGCAGATGAAATTTTAAAATTGAATGGTGGCGCAATTAAAACGGTTGCAAATTTTGCCACAGATAAAGGCTTAGTAGATAAACCAATGTGGATGCAAAAAATAGAAGAGGCAGAACATAATCTTCGTAGCATGTATGCAAGGGGTGATGCCACTTATGAAGACTTTGAACGCCTTGCTGTATTAGCCGGAATAGCTACGGAAGCCAATCCTGTAGAATCAGGCTCATGGTTTAAACATAAAGATTTTTTTGTTCGTTTTGAACCACATGGCTATCCAAGAACCACCACTAAAGTATATGTCCCGGAAGGAAAAACAGCTAAATTCAAAGCAACAACAATGGTGGCCACTCCATCCGATTCGAGGCAACGTTTGGCCCAAACTGATATGGCAGTGGAAGAATACCAAAAATCTCCTCTTGGGAAACAATAAAATCTATAGCTATTGACATTTAATATTCCTGCATTGCAGGAATATTATTTTATTCAAGCACTGGTCTTAACCATCTTTCTGCTTCTTCGATCGTCATTTCTTTTCGCTTTGCGTAATCCTCTAATTGGTCTCTGCCAATTTTGCCCAAACCAAAATAGTGACTTTTTGGATGCGAAATATACCAGCCACAAACTGATGCTGGTGGATTCATAGCAAGGCTTTCAGTCAATTCAATACCTATGTTTTCAGTTACATTCAACAATTGAAACAACTTAATCTTTTCAGTATGATCAGGGCAGGCGGGGTAACCTGGTGCCGGCCTTATGCCTTTGTATTCTTCGCGGATCAATTGTTCATTTGTTAGCGCTTCAGTTTTTTCATAACCCCAGTAATCTTTTCGCACTTGCTGATGCAAACATTCGGCAAAGGCTTCCACTAATCGGTCGGCCAATATCTGCACCATGATCTTATTGTATTCATCATGTTCAGTGGCAAATTTATCTATGTGTTGGCGTGCGCCCTGGACAGAGACAGCGAAAGCTCCTATAAAATCAGCCCCCTGTCCCCCCAAGGGGGAACTTAAATCAAGGTTTTCTTTTTTCTTTTGAGTCTTGTTGAAAGCATTAAGTATCTTATTCAAAGTATCTTGTTCATTATTTAGTACATTTTCATTTGTAAATCTGATAATTCTCCACCCATTAGACTCTAACCATTCGGTCCGGTCTTTATCACTTAACTGATTTTCCGTCAATTGATGAATTAAACCATCTACTTCTATAATCAGTTGCTGCGACAAACAAACAAAATCCGCTATAAAAGAACCAATAATATGTTGGCGGCGGAATTTAAATCCTTCAAGCTGTTTGTTTTTGAGCAAATGCCATAGTTTGTCTTCTGCTTGAGTAGGATTATTTCTATGGTTCTGAACATATGTTTTTAATAGTGAGTAAATATGAGCATCAGCAGTCTGAAAATATTTTCCTGGGCCTGCAGTTTGATCGATATTTTTTCCTCCTAATAGTGAATGATTCTCAGCGGTCAAGCTCTCAGATCTAAGTTCCCCCTTGGGGGGGCAGGGGGCTATAAAATCAGCCAAAGAAAAACAAGGCTGCCCAATTGCTTTTTTCATTTGCTGTCTAAGGCATTCCAATTGCACTTCACCTTCTTCTGTTTGTAGAACAACAGTATCCCTGCCATTACTGTTTGCAGGCCAAAACCCAATAACTCCATTTGCAGTTAACCATTTTTCATCTATTACCTGTCGCAATAATTTCTGTGCATCATTGTATAGCCGCGTGGCTTCAATACCAAAAATTTTATCTTCCAATACTTCAGGAAATTTGCCAGGCATTTCCCAGCCAATAAAAAAAGGACCCCAATCAATATAGCGGGCAATGGTTGCAAGGTCAAAAGCTTTGAATACTTTAATTCCATCCACTGCCGGTCTTATTGGTTGATATTTTTTCCAGTCAAAGTATTCTTTGGTAACAACTGCTTCGCTGTAAGCAATAAGCGTTTTGTATTTCTGTTTATTTAAAAACTGGTCTCGTACATGGTTATATTCTTTATCTATTTGTTGTAAGAATGGAGTTTTTTGTTCCTTATTTAAAAGATTGCTTACAACAGTTACACTTCTCGATGCATCAAGCACATGCACCACGCCGTTATTATATTCCTGTGAAATTTTTACAGCCGTATGCGTTCGCGAAGTAGTTGCACCGCCGATGAGCAGTGGCTGTTGCATATTACGTCGTTTCATCTCACGGGCCACGTGTACCATTTCATCTAATGATGGCGTAATTAACCCGCTTAATCCAACAATATCTGCTTTTTCTTTTTGCGCTGTTTCCAAAATTCTATCTGCAGAAACCATAACGCCCAAGTCAATAATATCATAGCCATTACAACCCAGCACAACGCCTACAATATTTTTACCAATATCATGTACATCGCCTTTAACAGTAGCTAATAATACTTTCGGTGCCGATGCGGATTCTTCGTTTTTTGTTCCAGCAGCTAAATGCGCAACTCTTCTTTCTTCCTTTTCAGCTTCGATGTAAGGTGTTAGAATCGCAACAGATTTTTTCATGACCCTTGCGCTTTTAACCACCTGCGGCAAGAACATTTTCCCACTGCCAAAGAGATCACCCACTACATCCATGCCTGCCATTAGCGGCCCTTCAATTACATCTAAAGGTTTAGGATATTTTATTCTTGCTTCCTCTGTATCAGCATCAATAAAATCGGTTATCCCATTGACGAGTGAATGTTTCAGGCGTTCTTCCACTGTATTGTTGCGCCAGGCATCATCTTTCTTCTCTTCTTCTTTTCCTTTACTTCTAACTGTTTCTGCAAAATTTACCAGGCGTTCTGTGGCATCTTGCCTGCGATTAAGAATTACATCTTCGCACAATTCTTTTAATTGAGGCTCTATACCGTCATACACCACTAACTGACCTGCATTTACAATGCCCATGTCCATGCCGGCTTTTATAGCATGGAAAAGAAACACGGAATGTATGGCTTCTCTTACATGATCATTGCCGCGAAATGAAAAAGAAACATTACTCACACCACCGCTCACTTTTGTCAACGGCATTTTTTGTTTGATGATTTTTGTGGCTTCAATAAAATCAACTGCATAATTGTTATGTTCTTCTATGCCGGTGGCTATTGCAAAAATATTGGGATCAAAAATGATGTCCTGTGCATCGAAGCCAACTTGTTCCGTTAAAATTTTATAAGCTCTTTCACTGATAGACACTTTTTTTTCCAATGTATCGGCCTGGCCATTTTCGTCAAATGCCATTACAATTACTGATGCGCCATAGGCCTGGCAAATAATGGCTTGTTCAATAAATTTTTCTTCCCCTTCTTTTAAGGAAATGGAATTAACGATACACTTGCCTTGTACACATTTTAATCCTGCTTCAATGATCTCGAACTTAGAACTATCGATCATAATAGGGATCTTCGCAATATCGGGTTCTGCCTGCAGGAGGTTTAAATAATCAGGCATGGCTTTTACGCCCTCCAGCAGCGCATCGTCCATATTAATATCAAGTATCTGTGCGCCATTTTCTACCTGGTGGCGTGCTACGCTTAATGCTTCTTCATATTTGTTTTCTCGAATAAGTCGTGCAAACTTTTTAGAGCCTGTTACATTGGTGCGTTCACCAATATTTACAAAATTAGATTCAGGGCGAACCGTTAATGGTTCAAGGCCGCTTAGTCGCAGGTAAGGTTTAATTGTATTCGCTTCGCTCATAATTTTATTTGAACCACGGAGGCACGAAGGCACAGGGTGGCACGGAGGTTATAAGATCATTCTTCTAATGCCATTTTTCATTAATGGTACATGAAAGTTTAAAATATAACCAAGTCGTTTATTTGTTAGTTTAAGGTAGCTAAGTAATTGTGCTTCCCATACAGGATGAGAATTTTCCTGTGCTTTGAGTTCGATAATTATTAAATCATCCACTAAAATATCAATTCGTAATCCTTCATCAATGATTAAGTTATCATAAATGATTTCAACACATTTTTGTTTGATAAAAGGAATATCTCTTTTGCCTAATTCATAACAAAAACATTTCTCATAAATACTTTCTAATAAGCCAGGCCCAATTGTTTTATGAATTGAAATAGCAATGTTGATGATCTGGTTAGCCAGCCATTGCTCTCTTTGAGTTAGTGGAGAAAACTCTGTGTTGCTCTGTGTCATAGTGTCTCCGTGGTTATAAAAACTTCTTCAACAACCGGCAGTTCTCTTGGTTTAATTTTTCTCACACTTACAGCAATATGCCTGATATGATCTGGCGTAGTGCCACAACAACCACCTACGATATTTACAAAACCTTCTTTAGCCCATTCCTCAATAAAATGCGCAGTTTCTTCCGGCTGCTCATCATATTCGCCCATAGCATTTGGTAAGCCCGCATTGGGATAGGCAGATGTATAGCACGATGCAATTTGACTTAGCTCTTCGATATGCGGACGCATTTCCTTTGCTCCCAATGCGCAATTCAATCCAATGCTCAATGGCTTTGCATGCATGACCGATGTATAAAAAGCTTCAAGGGTTTGACCACTTAGTGTACGGCCCGATGCGTCTGTAATAGTGCCACTAATCATAATAGGTAAAGCCTCCCCAAACCCCTCCCAAAGAGGGGCTTCGCTACGCTTCAAAGGCCTGCTTGTCTGAATGTCATTATTACTGGTAGCATCTTGCTTAAGCAAGGGCTGTAGGTTGGCTATTCCTCCCCCTTGGGGGGAGGTTAGGTGGGGGCCAAAATATTTCTTTATAGCAAAAATGGCAGCCTTTGCATTAAGTGTATCAAATATGGTTTCGATTATCAAAAGATCAACACCGCCTTCCACCAGACCTTTTACTTGCTCATAATAAGCAGCCACCGCTTCATCAAAACTGAGTGCCCGGTAGCCAGGATTATTTACATCGGGAGATAATGAAAGCGTTTTATTCATCGGGCCAATGGCACCCGCAACAAATTTTTGCTCACCCGATCCTATTTCACTAATAGCCTGGTTTGCAATTTTAGCCGCTTCGAAATTTATTTCATACGCAAGGCTTTCCATACCATAGTCAGCCAGCGAAACCCGCTGCGAATTAAATGTATTGGTTTCTATAATGTCGGCGCCAGCTTCTAAATATTGCTTATGAATTTCAAGAATAATATTTGGCTGTGTGAGACATAGCAGGTCATTGTTACCTTTTATATCAGTAGGCCAGTCTTTGAATCGTTCCCCACGATAATCTTCTTCTGATAATTTGTAACGCTGAATCATAGTGCCCATAGCACCATCAATGATAAGAATGCGGTGGTTTAACAGATCACGAATGTTAGTCATTGCAATAAATTTTAAATGGCAAAATGTTGATGATTGTTCGGAACCCTGAAGTGTGCCCTTCGCTAAACTCAGGATAAACTTGCAACAAAAGCTCAATAGTAGCAATGCTGCTTGTTGCACCATTCTTATAAACTAATTAAACGAGGAAAACCTAAAGTGAGTTTCTACGTTTATTAGTTCTGTTGAGGCCGAACAATAAACAAATCCGCCAGAGCGCAAATGTAACCAGAGATGGCGAGAATAAAAAAACCTTCTATCTTCTTCAAAGGAGAGAAGAATATCCTCTCAGACTCTTGAAGTTCGCAATTCATTTATAATGGAAAAGTTTCCAACTATTTAGAATGCTGAAATCTTTAAGCATGGTCAAATAAGCTGGCATTGTGCTGCTGAGAAGCCCGGCCTCATCCGGCTTCGCCACCTTCTCCAAAGGAGAAGGGAAATGGAAGCCAATCTAATTTCGGAGGGGTTTGGGGAGGCTGTATTATCTGCTCGAAACATAACTTTCAATAGGCAGGCGGTTCTGCAGGCTGCGGGCCAGGGTCATTTCATCTGCATATTCAAGCTCACCGCCAAATGCAATGCCACGTGAAATGGTAGTAACTTTTATACTCGCCGGAATTTTTTTCTGAATATAATATATTGTCGTGTCGCCTTGGATGGTGGGGCTAAGTGCAAAAATAATTTCGGTTGTCTTTTCTTTATGCACACGATTAGTTAGGGTATCAATATTCAGTTGTGAAGGACCAATGCCATCAAGCGGAGATATAACACCCCCAAGCACATGGAAAGTTCCGTGGAATTGTTGGGTGCTTTCCAAAGCTATGACATCGCGAATATTTTCTACCACACAAATAACATCTTGTTTACGCATGGAGTTGGCACAAATGGAACAAATATCTCCATCCGCTACATTATGACATCGCTGACAGAATTTTATTTCACTCCGCATACGGGAAATAACCTCACCAAAATGTTGCACGTCTTCGGATTTCTGCTTCAGCAAATGAAGGACTAATCTCAAGGCCGTTTTGCGTCCAATGCCCGGTAATTTTGCAAATTCATTCACTGCATTTTCTAATAGTGCTGAAGAAAATTCCATAAGAGCAAATGTAAGAAAAAGCCCACCTAAATCCTCCCGAAGGAAGGACTTCTCATCTGCACAAATGCCAGCTTTTCTAACTGCCATTATTAAATGCAATATCGTTGAATGCCAAGGGCTGTGCATGGCGCCCCTTCCCTTCGGGAAGGCCGGGAAGGGCCCTTACAATGTCAGCTCAATCTCATTATCCCAGGCTGGTTTTATGTTGATCCTTCGTTCTAAAGGCATTACGATTTCGGGTTGCCTTTTACTACCAAAAAATTGCCCTGCATCCCATAATCCATTATCATTCCTGTCATATAAAATTCTTAAGTCGTAGTCGCCGGGTAAAAAAAGAGCTTGGTTAAAATTGCCTGATTTTACTGATGCGGACAAAACTACTACACCATTTTGAACAAATTGCAGCACGGGGTTTAGTGCAGTATTTACATTGCGCACCCGGATAGCAAGGTTCCCATACTCACTGTTTTTACGGGTATTAAAATTCAGCGTGTCGGTTTTTAATAATCTGCGTCCGAGGGTGTCCTCAGCAAATTCTTTATTTAAAATAATATGATACGCAGCACCTTCCTGCCAGGAAGTTTGTAAGGTGATTCTTTTTTTAGTGGAATCAAGCGAGGCAGAAAAAGGAACTATTTTAAATGTGCTATCAATGGCCAGGGAAATTTTTGTGGAGTCAAAATATTTTAATGATTGTTCAAAAGAAATTATCAATGGTTTAAAAAGATCCTGCGCATTGCCCGAAACACTGGTTGTAATACGTAAACGCTTATCGCCAATACCCGGAGTTCTTATAGAAGGCGCTGAGACAGGGGTTATTGCATTTGTTTCTTTAAAAGCATAGAGGGTTATAGGTTGATTAAATATGCCTGTTGTAAGGTTACTGTCGGCAAATGCAAAGAGTTGGGTTTTACTTAAATAACGGCGTCCACCTGCATCACCTAATGCATAGATGGCAAAGGTGCCTGCAGGCAAATTTTTGAAAGTAAAATTACCAACTGCATCAAGCCTGGTGACATATCGCGGACGATCTTTTATTACCGCAGAATCAGTTAGATTTCTGTGCAATAGAACGATCAGGGTCGAGTCGATAGTGCCTGTTTCAGCCAACACCACTTTCCCCGAGAGAGTCAATGAATCTAGGGCAGGGCCGGTGGAAAAAGTGTAGTCGTAATTGTGTAAGACATTGCTTTCATTAATATCTTTTATGGCATCACCAAAATTAAAAGTGTAGGTGGTGTTTGCTTCTAATGAATCGCGTAAACGGATGGTAAGTGTCCGCAGCTTAGCAGTTATTTCAGGATTTCTTTCAAAGGTGGGAATAAAAAGAAGGTTACGCTGGATGTCCTGCAAGTCAACAAATTCATCAAATGTTAGCACTATTCTATCGCCTTTAAAATTAAGGGTTGAATCTGCCGGTTCAGCTTTTACCAAACGTGGGGGCAAAGAATCTCTTGGACCTCCCTCAGGAGGAATAATATTAGCGCAACCCGGACCTGTAATAAAACTGGTGAAAAAAATAATGAGGGTGCAAACAAATAAAAAGACTGACTTCATGATGAGTCGCAAACATAAGTTGTTTCTGAATTTACATTTCCCAATAATCCTCTAATGTTTTTTGAACCACGGAGACACGGAGGCAGGGAGGGACACAGTATTATATGATGACCTTCTTTTAAACTTTACGGGATCAGGTAAATCTCAGTGAATCTCTGTGCCTCGTGCCACTGTGGTTCCAGGCTATTGTCCGTCGCGAACCACGGAGACAGGAAGTTACAGAGGACCTGGGCTTAAGAAAAAATATCGCTACAATACAGAAAAAAAAATCTCAGTGAATCTCTGTGCCTTCGTGCCACTGTGGTTCCAGGCTATTGTCTTCTTCATCCTGCAATTCATGAAGTGCTATAGCAAGATTATTTGTTTTTGAAAAATTACACCAGTGACAATCGGGCTTTCCGCAACCAATATAAAATTCATGAGCTTGAATTTTTTCCCAGACTGTTTTTATTTGTTCAGTAACTGTAGTAATATCCTGGGGGTTAAAAACGATCTTTTTTTTATGATAGGCTTTCTTTTTATCCGGTTCTATAAAATCGAATTCGGAGCTGATGACCTGCCATTTTTTTTGCGTGTAATTATCTACCAGCAATTTGTAAAAAACCGCCTGCCGCCAATAATCACCACCATTTGGCTCTTTATCATCCGGTGGCAATAATTTAGATTTCGCTTTATCAATGTCGCCAGTTTTATAGTCAACTACGTTTGCATTTTTCCCGTCAAATTCCAACTTGTCAAGCTTCCCTTTTATGGGCACACCATTAACTACTACTCCATTTATGTTTCTTTCAATGGCAACAATTTTGTTCCATTCATTAATATAAGTATTGTAATAATCAGACAAAACTTGAGTACCATATTCTATACGGCGATCAAATTGTTCCTGTGTAAAACTCTCGCGGTGACGTTTCATATACCATAACAAATCGGCAATAAAATCTTCCCTGCTGCTAAAACTTTCCTTTTCCTGTGTTTTACGGAAAAGCTGTTCCAGTGCATAATGCACGGCAGAACCAAATTCAGTGGCTTCATTTTTTGGAGAAGGAATACGAATGAGATTTTTAAAATAAAAGTTCAATGGGCATTGTAAATAATTGTTGAGCGCTGTAACATTCATTACAAATTTGTCCAGCAAGCCGGTAACCAAATC
>MWVT01000038.1_pt1 | contig 20920 bp, 15 predicted proteins | sample 1047201 | NCBI WGS metagenome assembly MWVT01 (sample SAMN06349988, study PRJNA376086) | soil metagenome | isolation source: TG5-1 sample Antarctic (ecotone) soil | place: Antarctica | collected 2015-01-13 | reverse complement strand
GGCCGCAGGGGGGCGAGCGCGACACCAGTCAGCAGCAATCCGCCCAGCAGCCGGTTCATCTTCATCTTCTGTGCTCTGCCTGACATCGCAACTGAGGTGCGGCTGAGCTTCGGACTAAATAATTGTGTCATTCACGTATCCTCCGGTTTGGTTCAACTGAACAATAGCATAGCGCTGGGTCTGTCCCATGATAATAGGGGAATCCCTTATCTTTGGACTGCGTAAAACCTTAGGTCAAACTCTGCACGCGCTTTATTATAAGTGTCAAAGATGATCGCGCGCTGTTAAGTACTTCACAGTCAGGGTGTTAAGTACTTAACAGTGCGACCTACCGGATTTTGGTGCCGGCGCGGTTAAACTGTGAGCCGGGTGATTGGAGTTGCTGTGATTTTCTTCTCCCGCACTGGACAGGCAACTTGTCTTGCCCAAGGAATAAGAAGCACCCGGAAAAACGCCATGAAAAAACTCTTGTCCCTGACGTTGCTGCTTTGCACGCCGGTTCTGCTGCCGCCCGCACAGCCGCCACTCCTTGCCCAACCCGCGCCTGCTGCATCGCCGCAGCCGCAGCCCGAAGTGCAGGCTCTCATCGTTCAGGGCAGAGTGGCACTGACGGCGCGCAAGTTCGATGAGGCACTGCGGTTGTTTGAGCAGGCTCTTGTCAGAGCACGCGCGATTAAGGACAGGGTCGGCGAGGCCACTGCCCTCAACGGCATCGGCGCGTCCTATAACAACATTGGCCAGCCGCAGAAAGCACTGGAGTTCTTCAACCAGGCTTTGCCACTCAGCAGAGAGGTGGGTGACAAGATAGTCGAAGCCAAGGCGCTCACCAACCTCGGTGTGGTCTATGCCGACATTGGCCAGCGGCAAAAAGCAGTGGAGTTCTACAATCAGGCTTTGCCACTACTCAGAGAGACCAGTAACAAGTCAGGCGAAGCCGACGCTCTCGGCAACATCGGTTAGTGCAACAATAGTTCTGTAAATTGGGAGGGTTGTCGTAGCGGGCCATCTCTGTTCTCTTTGTAAGTGCCTAAACCACAAGGAGACGAATCGAGATGACCCACCAGAAAGAAGCTACCCTGCCCGAAGAACTGATGCAACTGCTGTGTGAGCCGCAGGCTGAACACAGTCGTTTTGTGAACGTGCTGCGTTTGCTGCTCAATGAGGCGATGCGGCTGGAGAGAGCCACGGCTTTGCAGGCTCAGCCCTATGAACGCACCGTTGAGCGTCGCGGCTATGCCAATGGCTACAAGCCCAAAACACTGGCCACGCGGTTGGGACAACTCGAACTGCAAGTGCCCCAGGTGCGATAAATCTATCCCCCTCTTTTCCTCGGGGACATCTTGGCTCCCAAAAGGCTGCACTCCAAAAGCAAAATTGAGCGGCCCTTCTCGACGCGCAAATGAGTTACGCTCTCGTCGGGCCGCTCATTGAGGCGGTGATTTTGGTTAAATTCGAGCGTGAAAAACGAGAGATTAGGGAAGCTCTAAAAAGGGCTTCATATCCTCATCAGTGAGCGGTTTTCTGGCTCCATGTCGAACGGCCAAAACGTGAACTTCCTGGATATCTTCGACAATGCGAAAGACGATCCGGTAGATGCCGGGGCGCTTCCCGTAGAGCAAATGCCGCAGTTCTAAACCCATTTTTGCGCCTTGCGGAGCCAACGGACAGCGTGCGGGCATCTCGGCCAAAGATTCGATTTCGGCTCGGATGTGGCGATACCACCGGGCGGCAATCTCTGGCGCTCGTTCTCCCAGGTAAGTAAACGCTTCGGTAATGTCGGCCTCGGCCTGAGGCAAAACGACCAGTTTATAAGCCATTTTTGGCTTCAAACTCCCGGAAAAAATCGGCGGCGGGGCGCCCCTGGCCTTTCAAAGATTGCTCCAAACCCCGCCGAATTGCTTCGAGGTCTTCGGCGGCTTCGACCTTATCGAGAAGTTGCTGATACGAAGCAGCGTCCTGCACGACTAGTTCGGCCTTGCCATTGACGGTCAAAATAACGGGGCTTCGAGATGTTTTGAGTAAGCCCAGGATGCCCTTCGGGTTACGCTGAAAGTCGGTTACTGAATGGATGTTTGTTAAGGTGATCATAGTTGGTCTCTCATGGAATTTAATGTCATGTAATTTCATGATACGCTACTTTTTTCGTTGTGTCAACGCCTTCGCTGCTACCCCAACTTCGATTCCTTTTTACCCAACTTAAAACGCTGCCCTTAAAACCGCCGTAGATGGCCTTTCTTGGGTTTCTTTAGTCTGGAATGAGGAAATCTGCGGCTTGCTCTTAAAAAGGGCACAGCGGGCCGTTCTGGGGCTTTGGTGGGCGTCTTCGTGTAAGGGCTGGCTGCTGGTTGAGATTTTGAACGGAGTAGCAACCTTGCTGCTTTGGCTCAATCTTTCCCCATTAATTGCTTTTTACCGAGCAAGCCACGCTGTCAGGGGCGCCGTCTCGGTTACGCTTTTTCAAAACGGGAAATGATGGTCAGATTTCCTTGGTCTTTGGGGTCTGTGGATAACTCCATCCGTGCGCGTATGCGCGACCTATAGGATTCTTCTTTAGGAGGAACTACAGGTTATATAAGGACAGAGCATCATTTTCCCACCTTTCTACCGTTCTCTTCCCACCTTTCTACCGTCTATTTTCCCACCTTTCTACCGTTCTCTTCCCACCTTTCTACCGTCCACTTATCCACAGGGAGCGAAGCGATCTGCCTCCATTTTCCCACCTTTTCACCGTTCTTTTTGTGCCTCCTACCGTGCCCATTTTTTGACGAAAGCTCTAAAGTGGGCATCAGGATTTGCACTCTCGATTTTTTGTCCCTCGCGCCAGGTGTTAAAATCGCCAATGGCAGTCTCTATATCGTGCCGGGGATAGTTCTCCTGAAACCAGGCGCGCCCCTTGTGACTGATGCGTTGCACCATTTCATGAGCGGCGGCGCGGCCCATTGCTGGCCGCTCACCGTGGCTGAGTATGGCTCGGCCTCCCTTCCCGTCTCGAAGGATCAAAATCTGTTTTTCAAAAGCATAGTCGAGTGCCGGAAAAACCTTTTGCACCTTCGCCAACCCTTCTTCGAGAGCCGTTTTGAAATGATCGGCCCGCGAGTATTCGCCCCCGAACTGTTCCTTAAGCGAAGAAAGCGGAATCCTCACCTCTTGCCGTTTTGACTGTTGCAGAGTGTAAACGCGGTAAGTTGCCCAAGTGTAGAGATCGAGTGCAAAGGGTGATTGTTTCAGGGCTTTAAGTGCCCGGAAATCTACAGGCACTGGGGATGCTGTTATAGCTTCAAAAAAGGCTTCTCCTAAAACGATGTGGCTTTGAAATAGAGTGCCCTGCTCTGGCCGTTTGAAGTTCCACCAATATTGAGCCTCTTTTGCGAGTTCCATGTTAAGGGATGCTTTGCGGCCTTCGTTCTCATCTCCCGCGCTGTATTTGAAGCTGATACGGCACTCAAAGAGCTTCATCATTTGCTCTTTAAGCCTTCTGGCGTGGCTATATTTTCCGCCGCCTGTCTTTGGGTCAAGGCCGATTTCTCGAAGAAAATCGTTAAGGGTATTTCCTAATTGGATGTTCCGGCTTTTAGTGCGAACGGCTTCGGTAACAACCCACAATAAAATTAGGCGCGGGATTGAGCCATAAGGCAAGCCAATGGGCTGTAAGCTCTTTCCGTCATAGCCGCTTTGAAGCATCAAAGTAAAATTTCCGTTCTGTCTCGCCCACACTGGCACCTCACCTGGATCGCGGTGGGGCAACGTGCAAAGGATTAGCTCTCTTGCTAAATAAGCAGCTTGAGCTTTGTGTGGCGCTGCTTTGATTTCCGCTGCGGCCTTCGTCAGCTTGTCACCGGCAGAAGCTCGCCTACTCTTTTTCGGGGCTTTCTCGCTGCCCCCATCAGTTGATGCCCCTTGTGGCAAGGTAAGCGCCCCGCTCCCGGACTCGCCAAAGAGACCCTGCATGATGAATCCTACAGAGCTAAAACCTTCTTCGCGTTGTTCTGGTTTTTTTGGCATGGCGGTATACAATTTCAAACTTTTGGGCGTATGAAGTTTTGCACTTATGGAAATACGAATCTATGAATTTTGGGCAGTCCAATCAGTTAGTAGTTGTTCCACAAGGTCGGACAAGTCCATTTTTGACCCGGTATCTTCTAAAGCGCGATTAGCATACTTTTTCGTCTCCTTACGGAGTAGTAAAGTCGTCTGTTCAAAGTCGGGATTACTGCGTTTTCCCGGTGGCCTCCCTCCCTTTGCTTTCTCGGTCGCTACATTACCGTTAAACGCCTCCTGCGGCGCTGGATCGGTGGTCTGCTCATCCAAGTCCTCGGCGCGCTGATTGAGTTTGGCGAGTGCGCCGCTAAATTTACTCTGCTCTGCCATAGCTCAAAATCTCCTTTCCTACTGTTGCATAAGCTTCCCAAGCGCGTTTAGCTCGTGGGTCGTCCGCATCGCAAACACACACACCGCCCGCCGCCGCCTTTTCAAACGCTTTAAGGCGGGGAATATCTACCCCAAAAAGCGGGATGCCTTGTGCTGTCAATTCGGCGCGTAGCTGTGGGCCTTCGGACTCTGGCGGCGGCGGCACTTTGGTAAGTAACACGCGGTATCGCTCCGCCCCCAGTTGATTGAGGGCTTGTAAAGTCAATACCAAACCGTCTGTGTCCAAACTGGCCGGAACTGCCGGAATGACCAGAAGATCGCACCCCTCTGTAAGTGCCTTTAAGTCCACCTGTTTAGGGCGCTGTCCGGTATCAATGACGGTATGCACAAAGTCCCGCGCGAGTCGGGCTGCTTGCACCTCGTCTGCGATACGAAAAGGAAAACCCGGCCCGCGCTGGCCCCATGAGGTTGCATTTCGGGTGTCGTCTCCGTCGAGTAGCAGAGTGGGCGCTTGCGTCTGCAAGTAGGCTGCTATGTGAACAGCAGTTGTGGTCTTGCCTACCCCGCCTTTGTAGCTGGCTACAGTAACAATCATAAGTTTTAAACTTTTAAAATTTCGTGCTTTTGCACATACGAATCTATGAATATTTGCATGGGTAAATATACCAATAGCGGGTACGAAAGTAAATCACCTTCCAAATTTTCAGACTTCTAAAACAATGAATCTGTGAAAATACGAATCTGCAAGGTTTTGTAATTTTGAATCTACAAAACTCCCATCATTGCTAATCTCTATTCTTGGCACCGCACCCCTATAACCTAACCAGTAGTGCGGGTTTGAAAAGTAGTCATCGAGCGGTTTGACTTTGAGTTGACCAAAACGCAAAGGAGAACCGCCCGATGACCGCGATGGATTTTACTGTGGAACTGTTTTGTCGTGTAGATGATGCGTTACTAAACGAGAAGAAGCATTGTTTGGCTGAGTTGTATCCCAGCGAAGTGGTGACTTTGGGGATGCTGCAAGCCTTGCGCGGCGAAGGCCCTTGTGCTTTTTACCGCTGGGTGCAAAAAGAACTGGGCGCACTGTTTCCGCGCCTGCCTGAGCGCACCCGCTTGTTTCGCCTGCTGGTGCAATTTGAGCCGTTGTGCGAGCGGTTTCTGGCACAGCCCACGTTCTTTGGCGTGGCGGACTCTTACGGCATCGAGTTGGTGCATCCCTGGCGCGAAAAAAGAACGCAGCGCCAAGTGGCGCGCAAGGGCTTGAGCAATCATCGTTGGATCGTCGGAGCCAAACTCGCCGTTGTGACCGACGATTGCGGGCGCATCGTTGCGTTTGCAGTTGACGGAGCCAATGTTCATGACACGAGCTTTCACCCGATGATCGAGCAGTGGGAAGAAAAAATGATCGTTTTGGCCGACAAAGGCTTCAAAGCCCGTGACCACAACCCGGCCAATCTCAAAATCTGCGGCAAGGGAAACTGGAACGAGCGCATGATCATCGAAACCGTCTTCTCGCTGTGGACGGTGATCTTGAAAACCAAAAAGCTCACGCACCGCTTGCTCGCTCCGCTCAAAGCACGTCTGGCCTACACCTGCGCGGTTTTCAACCTTTGCACTGCTTGGAACGGTGAGGTCAAACTTGAACTGGCTCCCTTTGCACTCTGATCAAACCGCACTACTGGTTAACCTAATACGCTCAATCTCTTCTAAGCTGATTTCGTTTTCGCTTCGGTCGTAAAGCTGCGTCGTGCGCGCTGAAGAATGTCCCGCGATTTGCTGCGCGTCGGCCAATGTTCCGCCGTTTTTCCGGTAAACGGTGATGCCGGTGGCGCGGAAGGTATGACAACAAATCTCCTCCGCAATTCCCGCTGCCAGAGCGCGGCGCCGTATCATGTGAAAGGCATCAAAGCGCGTCAGGGCTTTGGTTTGCAGCGTGCCGGTGCGCCTCAACCCTTTGCGCCACAGCGGGCCTCGCTGCTGGTCTCCGATTCCCGCCGCTTCGATATAAGCATCTAAATATTCCTCGGCCTTGTGATGCACCGGCACCTCGTGCAGCTTGCCGCCCTTCTCATGAAGCTGCACTTTGAAGCGTTTACCTTGGGGCCGGTAGTCGCGCACCTCCATCTTGAGTGCTGCCGACACCCGCGCCAGGCTGTAGGTCATCAGGCTAATCAGCGCCCGGTCGCGCAGTCCCACTAAATCCGGCCCGCCGTCTTTTCGCTGCGTGGGAATGCTTTCAATCAGCCGCCTGGCTTCGGCTCCGTCCAGCACCGCCGTTTTTCCCAGCGTGACGACGTGCTTCGGGCCTCTGACACTGAGCGCAGGATTGGTCGGCATAACTTGGCCGATGACCAAATAATCAAAAAGCCTTCGGATGGCCGCGAGTTCAACCTTCACCGTCTGCACGCCGTTATTGCCACGACGCGCTTTCTCTTCCTTTATGTAGGCAGCTACCACCACCGGCCCGATGCTCTCCAACTCGGAGAAGCCGCGCTTGTCGCACCAGCGAAAGAAATTCTGCACTGCGCGGTAGTACGTGGCGCGCGTATTATCATTTTCGATTTCGGCGGCGAAGAACTCCAGGAATCGTCTCGATGCGTTTTCGCCCTGGCGAGAGATGTGAGCGGGGAGGAACAGCGCGCCCTCGGTTGGCATGGCGAGGGTGGCCGCGCGGTCGGCGTGCGGGACTCGGTCGGCGCGTTGCACGACGGCTGGCAAAAGTTCGCTGGGCTGAGAGTTGTGTGGGTTAGGGAGCAGTTCAATTTCTGGCATGGTGGTGGCGCAAAAGTGGTGGCGTAATGGTGATGGCTCAATAGTGATGGCTCAAATGTTTTGCGGATGCACGACAGTGATGCCTTCGTAGCGATGAAAGTCGCCTTTGTCCAGCGTCAGAATGTGCGTCAGGCCATGCACCTTCATCGCTGCGACCAGACGGGCGTCATGCACTTTGGCACCCTCTACTGCGTGCGTCACAAGCAGTCGCCGCCATTCGGTGTGAATGGCCGGAGTGTCAGGCAAAAGGGTCACAATGCGCTCTACCGTCCGCGCGAGTTGGTCGGTGGCGGCGATGGAGCGTCCCCAGCCACTGCGCGCGGTGATGGGGCGGGTGCATACATTCCAAAACTCACCCAGATTTTGTGAGGTGTAATACCCGCGTTCGCCGCGCTGCCGCAACGCGCGCACGGCGGTGCGCACTAATTCGTGCTGGGCGTCCTGGCGATGCACCAGACGCAGCAAAATGTTGGAGTCGAAAAGATAGGGCATGGAGTGTTGGTTAGAGATTCTTCGTCGTGCGCTTCCTCGTTATGCGATTCTTGGTCACACGATTCCTCATTGTGCGATTTCTAATCGTGGTCGAAGTAAATATTCGCGCGGGAGTAAATGTCCGGGTCGTCGGATGGTGGTATGTCTGCCCCCAGAGCGGCCAGTTCATCGAGCGCGGCATCCAATTCTTCGGAGGAGAGGAGCGGCGCGCTGTTACCGTTCAATGTGGTCGTGTCTGTGCTGCTGGTACTCGTGGCGGCTCCGTTGGTAGTGGCTCCGTTGGTGCTCCCGCCAGCCCCGCCGCTGGCCCCGATAGTGGTCGCCATCGCTGCGTTGCTGATGTCGCGCAGCGTGTTGGCGAGTGTCGCCACGGCAAAGGTTGCCGCGTCTTGGCCGCGCCGGGCGGCGACCTCCTGTAGCTCGATTTCGAGTTCGGGCGGCAGGTCAAGAATCAGTGTCATGGCTTTACCTCCATTTTCTAATTTCTCAGAGTGTCTCATCAGTGCGACTGTGACTCAATTGTAGCACGTATTTAACCACACATAAAGGACGTTATGTGTGGTTAAATCTCGAAACCTTATGCTATTCAATTTCCTATCATTTTCCTTATATTCCATATGCGACAGAGCAGACAAGCAAAAGAGCGAGTAACCCGAAGGCTACTCGCTCTTTCTTCGTGCCAAAATCTGAGAGGTTGAAGCTTTCTCCCTGCGCCTTTTGGATGAGTTGGGGCAGGGCTGTTGGCCTTGCAGTCTGCTTCCATGCGCTGCCCACTAGCGCGGGGTCAGCAGGTATGCGCGGCTCGCTTTGCTGGAGGTGTAGCCGCCGATGATCCAGCCGGAATTGTTGACTTTGCTTGCAGTCTGGAGCGTTATCCGGGTGGCACCGGAGTATTTGCAGTCATTCAGATAGTAGTGCTGGAACGTCCCGTCTGCCTGCGGCTGCCAGAGGCTCGGCCGCCACGCGGACTTGGAGTACACTTTGCCGACTATCTGATTCCATTTATTAATGCCAGAGGCCACGGCGTGACCCCCGCTAGGGTCTGGCAGAATCTGTATTTTAGAGGGCGCAGCCCAGAGAAAAGCCTTGGGGGGGCTAGTAGTGTAGCTCATACCGACTACTAAGCCAGCCTCGTTGATGGCGTGAGCATTCGAGTCTGCGGAGCTGAGTTGCACCATTCTCCCGTCTTCGGCACTCCAGATACAGGGATAAGTGATCGCGGAATACCAATCCTTGCTGTAGTCGCCAGCTACCTGCCCCTGACTGTTCACGTCCCAAGGATCAGTGACAAGGTCTTCCAGATTGGCAGGAGGGGCATCAGGATACTGCAACCGAACGCCACTCACCATTGTTGTGCCCTGCATCTTCCAGACTACGCCTTGCCACCTGGACACTACCCCGGTGACAGGGTCGGTATAGGCACAGTAACCAGTGACATAATAAAAGCCGTTTGTGTCCGCGTCCGAAAGGGCAAACGCGTCAGTCAGTACACAGTTTGGTAAAACCGTCCCTTTGACAGCCGGGTCATTGAAGTTCACTGGGGCTAAAGGCGTGGACGCGTGCCAGAACGTGGCGCTTTGGCCGTTCCCGGAGCTTCGGCCAACGATATACCCCTTGTCGTTGATGTCGAGAGCCCTGCTGTGGGGGAAATTCCTCAGCGGAGCAAGCGCCTCAATCCTGGCGGCTGTGTTCGATGTGCTCGGAGTCCAGAGCCAGCCCGTGTAGCTTTTGGTGGAAAGCTCACCCGGTGTAAAGCCTACGACCTGGCCGGCGTTGTTGATGGAAGTCACCTCGGCCGCGGTGGCGTTTGTGACCAGCGGCAGCTCGGTCACATGATAGAGCGGCTTCTGGGCGACGGCGGGCTGCAGCGACGCCAGCGCGGTCAGGGGCAGAAGCAGCCCCAACATCATCTTTGAACAGTGGCTGCGTATCGGACTAAATAATTGTGTCATTCACGTATCCTCCGGTTTGGTTCAACTGAACAATAGCATAGCGCTGGGTTTGTCTCGTGATAATAGGGGAATCCCCTATCTTTGGACTGCGTAAAACCTTAGGTCAAACCCTACACGCGCTTTATTATAAGGGTCAAAGATGCTCGCGTGCTGTGAAGTACTTCACAGTCAGGGTGTTAAGTACTTCACAGCACGGCCCCCGGATTTTGGTGCCGGCGCGGTTAAACTGTGACTATCATTGTGGGCCGCTGATGCCCCTTGCCGACGTGTGACGTGTGAGAAGCCGGAGTACTTATCGCGCTCAACGAGGCCCCACCATGCCAATACTGGCCAACCAAATATCACTGACAAACCAAATAGCCGACGACACCGAGAACATTGCGTTGTTTCGCGGCTTGTCGCCCGCAGACGTGACCAGGCTGCGCGAACACCTGGGCCGCAAGATATTCCGCAGCGGCTCCCTTGTGCTGGCGCTGGGCCAGCACAACCCCGCGGTTTATTTCGTGGTGCGAGGAACGCTGCGAATCAGTACCGAGCGAGCCGGCAACCAGGTGACGGTCAACGTCGTGGGGCCGGGCGACATGCTGGGGGAAATCAGTGTGCTGGATAATCTGGGCCACTCGGCGGACGTGACCGCACTGGAAGAAGCCGACCTGCTGTGGATGGAGCGTGATGTCTTCGACGCCCATCTGCGAAGCGTGCCGATGTTGGCCTATAATCTGGCGCTTGGCCTGTCGCGCCGGGTGCGTTTGTCCACCAGTCGCGTTGAGATGCTGGCGACGCTGGATGTGTCGGGCCGCATCGCGCACCAACTGCTGGCTTTCGCGCGCGAATACGGCGAACCCGCAGAGGACGGCAGCATCCGCATTCCTTTACGTTTGACTCAAAGCGAGTTGGCCGAGTTGGTTGGCGCCACGCGCGAGTGGATAAACCAGTCGCTGCGCGACTTCAAGCAGTTGGGCCTGATCTCGATAGCAAAAGACCATCACATCACCGTGCACGACGCTGAGGAATTAGCAAAGCGCTGCACTTAGCGGAGTGTCCAGTGCTCCCGCCAAACGCTGCGCTAACTCAAAAACCCGAAAGAGGCTCAAGTCATCAAAGGCATGAATCCAATGAACATGAAAAGAACCTTATCCCTGACATTGCTGCTTTGCACGCCGGTTCTGCTGCCGCTTGGTCAGCCGCCACTCCTTGCCCAACCCGCTCCCGGCGCCGTTACGCCTGCTGCGTCGCCGCATCCTGACGTCCTGGCTCTGCGCAAGCAGGGCGATGCGGCACAGTCAGCTTCCAAGCCTGAGGAGGCACAGCGTTTGTTTGAGCAGGCCGTGGCCAGAGCGCGCGCGCTTAAGGACAGGGCGGGTGAGGCCGACGCTCTCTACAGCATCGGCTTGTTCTATGCCAGCATGGGCCAGTGGCAAAAAGTACTGGAGTCCCACAACCAGGCTTGGCCACTATACAGAGAGATAGGCAACAAGATGGGCGAAGCCGCCACTCTCAGCAGCGTGGGCGCGCTCTATGACAGCTTTGGCCAGCCGCAGAAAACGCTGGAGTCCTACAACCGGGCTTTGCGACTATTCAGAGAGGCCGGCAACAAGCGGAACGAAGCCAACGCTCTCAACAGCATGGGCTCGGTTTATGCCGACATTGGCCAGCCGCAGAAAGCACTGGAGTTCCACAACCAGGCTTTGCCACTCCACAGAGAGACGGGCAACAAGCAAGGCGAAGCCAACACTCTGACCAACATCGGCTGGGTTTATAGGGAGATTGGCCAGCCGCAGAAAGCACTGGAGTTCCTCAACCAGGCTTTGTCACTAACCAGAGAGGGCGGTGACAAGTGGCACGAAGCCCACGCTCTCGGCAGCATCGGCGGGGTCTATTACAACATTGGCCAGCCGCAGAAAGCACTGGGGTTCTACAACCAGGCTTTGCTACTAGCCAGAGAGACGGGCGACAAGTGGGGCGTTGTCGCCGCTCTCGCCATCATCGGCAGGGTTTATGCCGACATTGGCCAGCCGCAGAAAGCACTGGAGTTCCTTAACCGGGCTTTGCCACTATACAAAGAGGCCGGTAGCAAGGCAAGCGTAGCCAGGGTTCTCAGCCACATCGGTGCGGTGGAAGAGTTGCAGGGACAACTGCCTCAAGCCGGCAACCGGCTGCGTGCGGCTCTGAGCATCTACGAGGAGATACGCGAGACGCTGGCCGCTTCGTCAGAAAATAAGGTCGGCTTTCTCCAGAAACATCTCCCTGTCTATCACCGCTACATCAACCTGCTGCTCAAACAGCGCAGCCCGGCTTCGGCTTTCGAGTGGACGCAGAAAACCAAAGCGCGCGCTCTGCTCGACTTGCTCAGCAGCGGCAAAGTGGACATCAGCAAAGGCACCAGCGCCCAGGAGCAGGAACGCGAGCGCGAGCTGAAGGGGCGCATCGGGCAGTTCAACCGGCGACTGCTGAACGAGGCGGTAGGCACCAGCCCGGATAAAAAAGCACGCATCAAAGCTCTCAAAGCGCAAGTAGCGCAAGCGCAAAGGGAGTTGTCGGCTTTCACCGATGCGCTCTATGCCAAATATCCCGCACTGGCGCGCAAGCGGGCGGCGCGCACCGTGTCACTGCAAGAAGTCGCGCGCTTTCTGCCGCCCGACACCGCACTGCTGGAATACGTCACGCTCCAGGCGCGCGGCTCGAACAAAAACAAGCTGGACAAGACGGTGCTGTTTTGCGTGACGACTAAAAACGGTAAGGCCAGCGTGAGGGCGTATCCAATCTCTCGAACGCGCGCCCAACTGACCAAACTGGCCGACGACTTCCGCGCCGCCTGCACTAATCCGAAGAAAGATTATCGCCACCAGGCGCGCGCTCTTTACGCCTTGCTGATGGCTCCGGCAGATAAACAACTGGCGGGCAAGAAGCGGCTCATCGTGTGCCCGGACGGGCCGCTGTGGGGCCTGCCTTTTCAGGCTTTGATGACGCCGGGCGTCAAGGGCCAGCCGAGCGGCTCGCGCTTCCTCATCGAGCAGCACGAACTGGATTACGCTTACAGTGCAACCGGCGCACAAGCCGCGCTGCTGGCCGGCCAGAGTATCTCCAACAAGAACAGCACGAGTATCAAAGGCGGCAATGGCAGCGGCCCCAGGAGCACCGGCACGCTGCTGGCGCTGGCCAACCCGGAATTTGGCGGCCCATCACGATTAGAACAGCCAGGTGCCACTGCGGGTTCTCGTCCCCTGACCGCAGGCTCGCGTGCCCTCACCGCAAGCTCGCGCTTCCTGACCGTTGACCTGCGTGCGGTAGGAACTGACATCATGGGTCGTAACGGCGCTATTGCACCGCTGCCCGGCACACAACTCGAAGCCAACGCCATCAAAGCCGACTTCCCCTCCGCCCTTATCCGCACTGGAGCAAAAGCACAGGAAAGCATTGCTAAAGCTGAGGCTCCACGCCACCGCTTTCTGCACTTCGCCACGCATGGCTTCTTCAACGATGCTTCACCGCTCGACAGCGCCATCGTGCTGGCGCAGCCGCCCACAAACGGCGCCGGCTCCGAAGATGACGGCCTGCTCACGGCGCGCGAGATATTCGACCTCAACTGGCCTGCCGACTTAGTGGTGCTTTCCGCCTGCAACACGGCGCGCGGCGGTCAAAGTGCGGGAGAAGGCGTAGTGGGTTTGAGTTGGGCCTTGTTTGTGGCGGGCGCGCCCTCTCAGGTGCTGAGTCAGTGGGCGGTGGCTGATGCCAGCACCGCTCAACTGATGCAGGGACTTTACAGCAATCTCAAAGCAGGCCGGCCCAAAGGCGAGGCGCTGCGCGAGGCGTCGCTGGGGCTGATGAAAGATGGCAAGCACGGGCATCCCTTCTACTGGGCGCCCTTCGTGCTCATCGGCGACTGGCGCTAATACACCGTTCGTTTTGAATAGAACAGCGATTGTATTCAAGGTGAAATTAAATCTGGCTTTTCACTGCTGTGTCGTGTCGCGGACAAGGTTTCGACCGAGTCATGAATCTGCAAACAAATTTTCAGGTGATTTTACGCTTACTTGAGCCGATAATTCCAGATATGTGCTTGCAAACTGCAAACACATATTTCTCATAATTTACGAGTATTTACATCATTTATGACGATTTTTTGTTTGCAACCGTAAGGTGCATCAGGTGTGATAACTCAGTCCATACTTTTTTTCTTTTCTGAGACACTATTTTATCAGGGGCTAAACCTCCCCTCGAATTTGCCCTTCCAACGGTTATCTTCCCAAATCAAAATTGAACGGCCCTCCTCGACGCGCAAATGAGTTGCGCTCTCGTCGGGCCGCTCATTAAGGTGGCGATTTTGGTTAAATTCGAGCGTGAAAAACGAGAGATTAGGAAAGCTCTAAAAAGGGCTTCATATCCTCATCAGTGAGCGGTTTTCTGGCTCCGTGTCTTACTGCCAAAACGTGAACTTCCTGCATATCTTCGACAATGCGAAAGACGATCCGGTATATGCCGGGGCGCTTCCCGTAGAGCAAATTCCGCAGTTCTAAACCCATTTTTGCGCCTTCCGGAGCCAACGGACAGCGTGCGGGCATCTCGGCCAAAGATTCGATTTCGGCTCGGATGTGGCGATACCACCGGGCGGCAATCTCTGGCGCTCGTTCTCCCAGGTAAGTAAACGCTTCGGTAATGTCGGCCTCGGCCTGAGGCAAAACGACCAGTTTATAAGCCATTTTTGGCTTCAAACTCCCGGAAAAAATCGGCGGCGGGGCGCCCCTGGCCTTTCAAAGATTGCTCCAAACCCCGCCGAATTGCTTCGAGGTCTTCGGCGGCTTCGACCTTATCGAGAAGTTGCTGATACGAAGCAGCGTCCTGCACGACTAGTTCGGCCTTGCCATTGACGGTCAAAATAACGGGGCTTCGAGATGTTTTGAGTAAGCCCAGGATGCCCTTCGGGTTACGCTGAAAGTCGGTTACTGAATGGATGTTTGTTAAGGTGATCATAGTTGGTCTCTCATGGAATTTAATGTCATGTAATTTCATGATACGCTACTTTTTTCGTTGTGTCAACGCCTTCGCTGCTACCCCAACTTCGATTCCTTTTTACCCAACTTAAAACGCTGCCCTTAAAACCGCCGTAGATGGCCTTTCTTGGGTTTCTTTAGTCTGGAATGAGGAAATCTGCGGCTTGCTCTTAAAAAGGGCACAGCGGGCCGTTCTGGGGCTTTGGTGGGCGTCTTCGTGTAAGGGCTGGCTGCTGGTTGAGATTTTGAACGGAGTAGCAACCTTGCTGCTTTGGCTCAATCTTTCCCCATTAATTGCTTTTTACCGAGCAAGCCACGCTGTCAGGGGCGCCGTCTCGGTTACGCTTTTTCAAAACGGGAAATGATGGTCAGATTTCCTTGGTCTTTGGGGTCTGTGGATAACTCCATCCGTGCGCGTATGCGCGACCTATAGGATTCTTCTTTAGGAGGAACTACAGGTTATATAAGGACAGAGCATCATTTTCCCACCTTTCTACCGTTCTCTTCCCACCTTTCTACCGTCTATTTTCCCACCTTTCTACCGTTCTCTTCCCACCTTTCTACCGTCCACTTATCCACAGGGAGCGAAGCGATCTGCCTCCATTTTCCCACCTTTTCACCGTTCTTTTTGTGCCTCCTACCGTGCCCATTTTTTGACGAAAGCTCTAAAGTGGGCATCAGGATTTGCACTCTCGATTTTTTGTCCCTCGCGCCAGGTGTTAAAATCGCCAATGGCAGTCTCTATATCGTGCCGGGGATAGTTCTCCTGAAACCAGGCGCGCCCCTTGTGACTGATGCGTTGCACCATTTCATGAGCGGCGGCGCGGCCCATTGCTGGCCGCTCACCGTGGCTGAGTATGGCTCGGCCTCCCTTCCCGTCTCGAAGGATCAAAATCTGTTTTTCAAAAGCATAGTCGAGTGCCGGAAAAACCTTTTGCACCTTCGCCAACCCTTCTTCGAGAGCCGTTTTGAAATGATCGGCCCGCGAGTATTCGCCCCCGAACTGTTCCTTAAGCGAAGAAAGCGGAATCCTCACCTCTTGCCGTTTTGACTGTTGCAGAGTGTAAACGCGGTAAGTTGCCCAAGTGTAGAGATCGAGTGCAAAGGGTGATTGTTTCAGGGCTTTAAGTGCCCGGAAATCTACAGGCACTGGGGATGCTGTTATAGCTTCAAAAAAGGCTTCTCCTAAAACGATGTGGCTTTGAAATAGAGTGCCCTGCTCTGGCCGTTTGAAGTTCCACCAATATTGAGCCTCTTTTGCGAGTTCCATGTTAAGGGATGCTTTGCGGCCTTCGTTCTCATCTCCCGCGCTGTATTTGAAGCTGATACGGCACTCAAAGAGCTTCATCATTTGCTCTTTAAGCCTTCTGGCGTGGCTATATTTTCCGCCGCCTGTCTTTGGGTCAAGGCCGATTTCTCGAAGAAAATCGTTAAGGGTATTTCCTAATTGGATGTTCCGGCTTTTAGTGCGAACGGCTTCGGTAACAACCCACAATAAAATTAGGCGCGGGATTGAGCCATAAGGCAAGCCAATGGGCTGTAAGCTCTTTCCGTCATAGCCGCTTTGAAGCATCAAAGTAAAATTTCCGTTCTGTCTCGCCCACACTGGCACCTCACCTGGATCGCGGTGGGGCAACGTGCAAAGGATTAGCTCTCTTGCTAAATAAGCAGCTTGAGCTTTGTGTGGCGCTGCTTTGATTTCCGCTGCGGCCTTCGTCAGCTTGTCACCGGCAGAAGCTCGCCTACTCTTTTTCGGGGCTTTCTCGCTGCCCCCATCAGTTGATGCCCCTTGTGGCAAGGTAAGCGCCCCGCTCCCGGACTCGCCAAAGAGACCCTGCATGATGAATCCTACAGAGCTAAAACCTTCTTCGCGTTGTTCTGGTTTTTTTGGCATGGCGGTATACAATTTCAAACTTTTGGGCGTATGAAGTTTTGCACTTATGGAAATACGAATCTATGAATTTTGGGCAGTCCAATCAGTTAGTAGTTGTTCCACAAGGTCGGACAAGTCCATTTTTGACCCGGTATCTTCTAAAGCGCGATTAGCATACTTTTTCGTCTCCTTACGGAGTAGTAAAGTCGTCTGTTCAAAGTCGGGATTACTGCGTTTTCCCGGTGGCCTCCCTCCCTTTGCTTTCTCGGTCGCTACATTACCGTTAAACGCCTCCTGCGGCGCTGGATCGGTGGTCTGCTCATCCAAGTCCTCGGCGCGCTGATTGAGTTTGGCGAGTGCGCCGCTAAATTTACTCTGCTCTGCCATAGCTCAAAATCTCCTTTCCTACTGTTGCATAAGCTTCCCAAGCGCGTTTAGCTCGTGGGTCGTCCGCATCGCAAACACACACACCGCCCGCCGCCGCCTTTTCAAACGCTTTAAGGCGGGGAATATCTACCCCAAAAAGCGGGATGCCTTGTGCTGTCAATTCGGCGCGTAGCTGTGGGCCTTCGGACTCTGGCGGCGGCGGCACTTTGGTAAGTAACACGCGGTATCGCTCCGCCCCCAGTTGATTGAGGGCTTGTAAAGTCAATACCAAACCGTCTGTGTCCAAACTGGCCGGAACTGCCGGAATGACCAGAAGATCGCACCCCTCTGTAAGTGCCTTTAAGTCCACCTGTTTAGGGCGCTGTCCGGTATCAATGACGGTATGCACAAAGTCCCGCGCGAGTCGGGCTGCTTGCACCTCGTCTGCGATACGAAAAGGAAAACCCGGCCCGCGCTGGCCCCATGAGGTTGCATTTCGGGTGTCGTCTCCGTCGAGTAGCAGAGTGGGCGCTTGCGTCTGCAAGTAGGCTGCTATGTGAACAGCAGTTGTGGTCTTGCCTACCCCGCCTTTGTAGCTGGCTACAGTAACAATCATAAGTTTTAAACTTTTAAAATTTCGTGCTTTTGCACATACGAATCTATGAATATTTGCATGGGTAAATATACCAATAGCGGGTACGAAAGTAAATCACCTTCCAAATTTTCAGACTTCTAAAACAATGAATCTGTGAAAATACGAATCTGCAAGGTTTTGTAATTTTGAATCTACAAAACTCCCATCATTGCTAATCTCTATTCTTGGCACCGCACCCCTATAACCTAACCAGTAGTGCGGGTTTGAAAAGTAGTCATCGAGCGGTTTGACTTTGAGTTGACCAAAACGCAAAGGAGAACCGCCCGATGACCGCGATGGATTTTACTGTGGAACTGTTTTGTCGTGTAGATGATGCGTTACTAAACGAGAAGAAGCATTGTTTGGCTGAGTTGTATCCCAGCGAAGTGGTGACTTTGGGGATGCTGCAAGCCTTGCGCGGCGAAGGCCCTTGTGCTTTTTACCGCTGGGTGCAAAAAGAACTGGGCGCACTGTTTCCGCGCCTGCCTGAGCGCACCCGCTTGTTTCGCCTGCTGGTGCAATTTGAGCCGTTGTGCGAGCGGTTTCTGGCACAGCCCACGTTCTTTGGCGTGGCGGACTCTTACGGCATCGAGTTGGTGCATCCCTGGCGCGAAAAAAGAACGCAGCGCCAAGTGGCGCGCAAGGGCTTGAGCAATCATCGTTGGATCGTCGGAGCCAAACTCGCCGTTGTGACCGACGATTGCGGGCGCATCGTTGCGTTTGCAGTTGACGGAGCCAATGTTCATGACACGAGCTTTCACCCGATGATCGAGCAGTGGGAAGAAAAAATGATCGTTTTGGCCGACAAAGGCTTCAAAGCCCGTGACCACAACCCGGCCAATCTCAAAATCTGCGGCAAGGGAAACTGGAACGAGCGCATGATCATCGAAACCGTCTTCTCGCTGTGGACGGTGATCTTGAAAACCAAAAAGCTCACGCACCGCTTGCTCGCTCCGCTCAAAGCACGTCTGGCCTACACCTGCGCGGTTTTCAACCTTTGCACTGCTTGGAACGGTGAGGTCAAACTTGAACTGGCTCCCTTTGCACTCTGATCAAACCGCACTACTGGTTAACCTAATACGCTCAATCTCTTCTAAGCTGATTTCGTTTTCGCTTCGGTCGTAAAGCTGCGTCGTGCGCGCTGAAGAATGTCCCGCGATTTGCTGCGCGTCGGCCAATGTTCCGCCGTTTTTCCGGTAAACGGTGATGCCGGTGGCGCGGAAGGTATGACAACAAATCTCCTCCGCAATTCCCGCTGCCAGAGCGCGGCGCCGTATCATGTGAAAGGCATCAAAGCGCGTCAGGGCTTTGGTTTGCAGCGTGCCGGTGCGCCTCAACCCTTTGCGCCACAGCGGGCCTCGCTGCTGGTCTCCGATTCCCGCCGCTTCGATATAAGCATCTAAATATTCCTCGGCCTTGTGATGCACCGGCACCTCGTGCAGCTTGCCGCCCTTCTCATGAAGCTGCACTTTGAAGCGTTTACCTTGGGGCCGGTAGTCGCGCACCTCCATCTTGAGTGCTGCCGACACCCGCGCCAGGCTGTAGGTCATCAGGCTAATCAGCGCCCGGTCGCGCAGTCCCACTAAATCCGGCCCGCCGTCTTTTCGCTGCGTGGGAATGCTTTCAATCAGCCGCCTGGCTTCGGCTCCGTCCAGCACCGCCGTTTTTCCCAGCGTGACGACGTGCTTCGGGCCTCTGACACTGAGCGCAGGATTGGTCGGCATAACTTGGCCGATGACCAAATAATCAAAAAGCCTTCGGATGGCCGCGAGTTCAACCTTCACCGTCTGCACGCCGTTATTGCCACGACGCGCTTTCTCTTCCTTTATGTAGGCAGCTACCACCACCGGCCCGATGCTCTCCAACTCGGAGAAGCCGCGCTTGTCGCACCAGCGAAAGAAATTCTGCACTGCGCGGTAGTACGTGGCGCGCGTATTATCATTTTCGATTTCGGCGGCGAAGAACTCCAGGAATCGTCTCGATGCGTTTTCGCCCTGGCGAGAGATGTGAGCGGGGAGGAACAGCGCGCCCTCGGTTGGCATGGCGAGGGTGGCCGCGCGGTCGGCGTGCGGGACTCGGTCGGCGCGTTGCACGACGGCTGGCAAAAGTTCGCTGGGCTGAGAGTTGTGTGGGTTAGGGAGCAGTTCAATTTCTGGCATGGTGGTGGCGCAAAAGTGGTGGCGTAATGGTGATGGCTCAATAGTGATGGCTCAAATGTTTTGCGGATGCACGACAGTGATGCCTTCGTAGCGATGAAAGTCGCCTTTGTCCAGCGTCAGAATGTGCGTCAGGCCATGCACCTTCATCGCTGCGACCAGACGGGCGTCATGCACTTTGGCACCCTCTACTGCGTGCGTCACAAGCAGTCGCCGCCATTCGGTGTGAATGGCCGGAGTGTCAGGCAAAAGGGTCACAATGCGCTCTACCGTCCGCGCGAGTTGGTCGGTGGCGGCGATGGAGCGTCCCCAGCCACTGCGCGCGGTGATGGGCCGGGTGCATACATTCCAAAACTCACCCAGATTTTGTGAGGTGTAATACCCGCGTTCGCCGCGCTGCCGCAACGCGCGCACGGCAGTGCGCACTAATTCGTGCTGGGCGTCCTGGCGATGCACCAGACGCAGCAGAATGTTGGAGTCGAAAAGATAGGGCATGGAATGTTGGTTAGAAATTCCTCGTCGTGCGCTTCCTCGTTATGCGATTCTTGGTCACACGATTCCTCATTGTGCGATTTCTAATCGTGGTCGAAGTAAAGAACCCCACCGCAAGCGGATGGGGCATTAACGGCAAGTATCAGGAGAACAGTTCAAGCTGAGGATTGGTTTTATCATCTCGATGATGTTGTATATATTTTCTGATGACTTCAGCCGTGACTTTATCTCCAACCGTTCTGGCAAAGTAGCCGTCTTCCCAGAACTCACCACCCCAGAGTTGTTTCTTAACGTGGGGATGTTCTCGAAAGATGGCTCGCGCGCTCAAACTCTTGAAGCGCGTGACGACTTGAGTGATGGACAAACGAGGAGAAAACGAACAGAAGATGTGTACATGGTCTTGGCTGACTTCCATTTCTTCAATGGTAATGTCATAAGCTTGTGCAATCTCTTCCAACACTTCCTGCATGCGCTTTCCAACCGCACCTGTCAAGATTCTCTTGCGATATTTGGGTGCCCATACCAGATGATACTGTGTGTCATAAACCGCGTGCGATGTTCGCTTGAGTGCCACATCGCTATTCTAACCCGAACCAACTGTCGCTCAACGGCCTTAGCATTGAACCGGCATCGAGCCGGTTCAATGCTCGCTCATTCATCCCCGCCGCAAGCGGACGGGGCATTCTGAGCGATTCTCGTAAAGAACCCCACCGCAAGCGGATGGGGCATTAACGGCAAGTATCAGGAGAACAGTTCAAGCTGAGGATTGGTTTTATCATCTCGATGATGTTGTATATATTTTCTGATGACTTCAGCCGTGACTT